>LQAJ01000004.1_pt1 | contig 302578 bp, 291 predicted proteins | sample 1535811 | NCBI WGS metagenome assembly LQAJ01 (sample SAMN04331587, study PRJNA305678) | bioreactor metagenome | isolation source: bioreactor_6 inoculated with Wadden Sea sediment 2nd replicate of a... | place: Germany: Wadden Sea, Janssand Flat | reverse complement strand
GGTCTTTCATATAGACATTCCCTATCACAATAATTTTCTTGATTATCTCATTATAAAACATCTTACCAAGAAACTCTCATCTTTGCTCAATCCCCCTCCTCCGGTTACTTCCGATCTGCCTGGTAGAAGGCCTCTATGTTGGCGATGGGGACACAGGATTCCCAGGACTGGCTGGGAAAGAGGATGTAACCTCCATGCAGGGCATCGAAGGCCTTCAGGTATCTGCTGATCTCAGCAGATACCTCTTCAGGGGTACCGTTCGGCAGAAGATCCTGGGTGTCTATCCCCCCTATGAAACAGATCTGTCCTGCATAGTGTTCGTACAACTCTTCTGGTTCCATGCCTGCTACGGGCTGGATAGGTTCCAAACCATCTACCTCACAGGCTATCAGTTCCGGGATCAGCTGACGTACACTACCGCAGGAGTGCTGCTGGAAGAAGGCTCCATAGCTGTGGGCCAGGGAAGTCAGCTCTCTGGTATGCTGTGCGAAGTACTCCCTCCACATCGGGATACCGAAGAGCAGTCCCCGCTGGGATCCGTAATCATCATGGGTGCGCAGGATATCGATCCTGCCCTCCCCTGCTTTGAGGATCTGTTCATAGTGCATCAGTTCAAACTCATGCATCCTATTGAAGATCGCATGCACCACATCGGAGTTCAGCGCCATATCAAGGTAGAGCATCTCCTCGGGGTAGAGGTAGGTCGCAGTCTGGAACGGACCCCAATGGCCAAAGATCGTGCCGTGGTCTTCGAGGGTATCAAGCTGACGCTTGATGCTCTCATAATCGAACCACTCGCTCTTCGGCCATTCGATCATCTGCTCGACCTCATTGGCCTGGGTCGCCCCCCTCAAGGGGTGTCTTATGATCCTGTCATTGTACTCGATGCCGTTCCACTTGTACTCTCTTACCGCCCCGAAGAGCTCTTCTCTGGTATAGTCCCTGCCAGTCAGCTGCACCGCATCGAATACCGGTCCCCGGTAGACCGGTTCTACGGAGATCAGGTCCACTTCCAGGATCCCCAGCAGAGAACGAAGATCAGCTGCTCCGTAGTGGTTCAGAAGGCTCTGTGCCACATACTCGGTAGATTCAAAGTGGACCGGGACCCGGTCGACCCTCTGGTGGGTATACGCTCTTCGTATCCGTTCTTTACTGTTCATCTCTGTGGTTCTCCTTCTTCACAGCTACTGCTCTCTGCAGATCAGTTCCAGCATCTGGTGTCCGTCTATCACCGGGACCGTACAGGTGATCTTCCCATCCGCAGTCTCTGCAAAGGCAAGGTCGGTACACTGGGGTACCAGTCGTACCTGCTCCACCTGCCGAGAGACATCCACGGTCAGCTGTGTATCATGTACCGGTATCACATCACGCACGGTATCGAAGGCTTCTGCCCGTCTCTCGGCAACATACCCGAGCAGGTGTAGAACGAAGGTATCGTCCCCCCTGCGGTTCACCGTCACCAGCAGAGAAGATGGACCGTCATGGGAGATGATCCTTGAAGGCATCAGCAAGCTGATGCAGTCCCGGACTATGACGGGAAGCCAATGGGGATCGAACTCATCGTAGGTGGAGAAGAGAGGATGCGAAAGGTGGATGACTGCCGTATCTCGTACGGCAGCTGGATAGACAGAGACACCGGTCGATGGGGCATGTTTGTGGGAGCAGAAATGCTCCCACGTTCGGTTGAAGAAGGGACTGTTGGTCTCAGCGAGGATCAGTGCTGGATTCGAGGTCTCAAGGAGGACCCCTTTGCGGTACATGACGTACTGGTCATCGGGGAGGTCCTTGCCGACCTGGTCGTTGGGGACGAAGAAGTCCGGCTCATAGGGATTCTCAGCAGAAGAGGAGACCTCAGAGCCCAGGTGCAGGAACGTGCCTGTCTCAGGGTTGAGCCCAGAGGAGCCGGTACCCAGCACTGCGCCGCCTGATGCGATGTATGCGTTGATCCGCTCCTCAAGGAGCGGGCTCCAGGCCACATGGTCCGGCAGGACGATCAGCCGGTACTGAGCGAACTCCTCCTGCTCATCGATGATATTGAACTGGTAGCCGAGTTCCTGGAGCATCCGGGTACAGCCCTTGATAGCTGGGGCGATACCACCCCGGCCGGTTCCCTCGAACCGGTCGGGTGAGAGTACCCCGATCTCGGTGACCGGCAGGGCACCGATACACCAGGGCTCTTTCTGCTCCACTGACTGGTAGACCCTGCCGATCAGATCATAGGTCGCCTGTGAAATCTTGCCATAGGGATGCAGCTGGTCCCCGATAGAGCAGCCTGCTCCGAAAGCCAGGGCTCGGAAGCACTCGTACTCCAGACTCCTCTGGTCTTTGAGCGAGTGGAAGTCCCCCCAGGCCGTATGGAACTTACCGGTCTGTCCAAGACAGGGGACACCCAGAGTCCTGGCATACCTGATGGTCACCGGGAAGTCCCAGTAGCCCCAGCCTCCTGAGGGGAGAGACTCCAGCTCCAGATGGGTGAAGGAGTCGATGATATCCCGGTGAGACAACCGAACATGGCTATGGTTGTAGAAGATCGGGATACCCTCCCGTTTTCCCGCATGGCGGCACTGATGCGCTCTGAGACCCGGGCGATCACCCTTCGGGTGAACGCCCTGCGTTCCTGCGCATCTTCGGGGTCCATGCCCAGCTCTGCCATCTCACTCTTACAGCGGATGCACGAGCACTCCCTGACATTGATGATATCGAAGAAGAGACCATCTACCGGATAGTTCTCGAGGACCTCACAGGCCTGATCGATCACATAGTCGATATAGGGGGTATTGAGACAGAGCATGTTGTAGAACCCGGCCTCATAGGGGCCGTTTCCCGACTGTCTGCCCTCATGATCGAGCACGACCCAGCCTGGATGCTCCCTCGATGCCAGATGATCCCACTGGATCGGCATATAGACCGGTACCTGGATCCCCTTCTCATGGCAGGCTGCGATCTGCTCTCCGAGCAGATCCTTCGCTTCCAGCTGCGGGTGAATCTTCTGCGGATACCGCTTGGACGGGTAATAGAGCCACCCGTGGTGGCATCGGGCAAAGCAGGTGATGGAATCCACATGCGCAGCACTGAGCGTCTGTGCGAACTCCTTCGCATCAAAGTCTCTCCCGATATGGGGTATGGCTTCACTGGTATGGAAATCGAGATGGACCTGTCTCATCCGAATTCCCGTTGTCTCTGTTACGTTCATAGTATGCTCTCCCTGCTGCGTATAGTTCAGTGTCTGGCAGTATCGCTGCTGCCTATCCTTTGACACTCCCGGCCATCATGCCGGTTATGATATATTTCTGTATCATCATGAACATGATGATACTGGGAACAAGGGAGATGATCCCTGCTGCGGACATCATGCCCCAGTTCACCTCTACCTTCTGAATGAACATATTGATACCTACCGGGATCGTCTTCTTCATCTGACTGTTGATGAACATGACACTGAAGAAGAACTCATTCCACCCGGAGATGAATGCGAAGACATAGGTCACTACCACTCCCGGGAGCATGACCGGTATGATGACCCTGAACAGGGCCTGGATCCTGCTGCAGCCATCGATCATGGCAGCCTCTTCCAGCGCAGCCGGGATGCGCTGGAAGAACCCCATGATCGTCATGGAGCAGAACGGCAGGGTGATGACCGCATAGGAGATGATCAGCGAAGTAAGGGTATTGATCAGGTTCACGCTCTTGAAGAGCAGGAACAACGGTACGATCATCACCAGGATAGGGACCATCTGGGTCGCAAGGAAGGCAAGAAGGGTGAACCGCTTGCCCTTGAAGTTAAAACGACTCAGGGCATAGCCTGCGAAGATGGAGAGAAAGACGGCGAAGGTTGCAGATACCACTGCTACGAGCAGACTGTTCCTGAAGAAGACCGGAAAGTCCGTCTGCTGCCAGACAGCGACATAGTTCTCGAAGGTGATGACCTTTGGAAGATATTGGATCGGGACCCGTACCGCATCTGCTGGTGGCTTGAGAGAGGTGTTCAGTAGCCAGTATACCGGAAACAGGGCAAAGACCAGAAAGAAGAGCAGTGCTGCGAACTTGAAAGTTCGCTGCAGTGCCCGTAGGGTTCTTGTGTGTGTAGCTCTATACATCAGAAGTCACCTGCCTGCTCGAATTTCGTCACGAAAGATACATCATCGTATAGATCAGCAGGATCACCAGGATGATCACAGCGATCGCTGATGCATACCCGAAGTCAAGTCCGGAGAAGGACTTCTGGAACAGATAGGTCGCCAGAGTATGGGAACTGTTCGCAGGTCCGCCGCCGGTCATGACATAGAGGATGTCTGCCGAATTGAAGATCCAGATAGCCCGAAGCAGTGTTGTGACGATGAGTGTCGGGCGTATGTAGGGGATGATGATATCGAAGAAGAGTCTGATCCCGCCGATGCCGTCGATCGCTGCTGCTTCGAAGATCTCTTTGGGGATCCCCTGCAGGGCGGCAAGGATCATGATAGCGAAGAAGGGGACTCCGTACCAGACCGCACCGATGATCGGTCCGATCATGACCGTACTCGGCTGGGAGAGGAAGTTGATCCCCTGTTCGATGAAGCCGGCTCTGAGCAGCAGATCATTGATCACACCGAACTGCCCGTTGAACATCCAGCGGAACATCATGCCGATGAGAAATCCTGATACAGCCCAGGGGATGAAGACGACCGATTGGTAGACCTTCTTGGCGAAGAAGGGTTTCCATAGTAGCAGTGCCAGAGCAAAACCCAGCACGAACTGTATGACCAGAGAATAGAAGACCCAGATGAAGGTATTGTTCAGGGCCTGGAAGAATACCGGGTCGTGAAACAGGGTCTGGAAGTTCTCCAGTCCGAGGAACCGGGTCTTGTTCGGCATGACCAGGTTGTAGTGCATGAAGGAGGTGAATATGCTCTTGATCAGCGGGTACCCGTAGAAGAACAGCAGGACCATAAGCGGTACTGCTATGTAGTAGTAAGGTACCAGAGACTGTTTTCTCAGCAATTTGGGGGTTCTCATGATAACTCCTGCTCATAATACGTAAGGGAGCAGCCACCTGAAGGAGACTCCTTCAGGTGACCGCAGTGATCAGAACACAATCGGATTACTTAGTCCATTGTGCATTGGCTTCGTTCATGAATGCTGCAAGGTTCGCAGCGGTCACTTCTACGCTCTGAATGTCCAGGATCATCTTCTGCAGTTCTGCCGTGGCATAATCAACGATGAACTCAGACCACTGGGGGAAGTAGGAGGGATTCTTCGCGAATGAGACCTCTTCACTCAGGATCTGATCAAGGTAGACTTTGATCTGCCCTTCTCCGAAAACCGGGTCATCAGCAGCAGAGGTGTAGATGGGGGTGAACCCGATCATCTTGGTGATCTTCTCGTTGGTCTCGGGGGAGTTCATGAAGCTCAGGAACTTCCATGCAGCCTCTTCGTGTTCCGTGTTCGCTGCGATAGCATACCCGGTCTGTCCTGAGGTGTCATACCCCTTACCCGAGGGACCGATCGGCAGCAGGGTGGTGCCGTAGGCATCTAAGCCCATGCGTTCGTTACAGATCCCTACCACTTCATTACTCTGGATCAGCAGTCCTGTCACCCCGGAGGTGAATGCAGAGACGCATTCCTGATAACTCCAGCTCGTGGAGTCTGCAGGGGATCCGTTCTGATAGAGGTCTTTGTAGGCAGTCAGGGCAATGATGGCTTCAGGAGTGTCGAAGACACTCTTGCCATTGCTGTCAAAGTAGGAGTCCTGACCCAGATGTCCCAGGATCCACATGATCGCATGGGTCCCGCCGTACACTCCGCCTCTGAAGGAGTACCCGTACTGGTTATCACCTGCTGCGGTGATGGCTTTTGCCACACGAAGGAAGTCGTCCATGGTCACAGGAGGTTGTTCACCTACTGCTTCGAGCATGGCTTTGTTATAGTATACCGCAGTGCCCCAGAGACCATAGGGCATCCAGTAGAGCGTATCGTTGAGCATGGAGCCCAGATCATAGACGGCATCCACGACATTGCCTTTCTCGCTCCAGGTATTCACATAGGGCTGCAGATCAAGCAGATGTCCGCCGCCGCCCAGGGGTCCGAGCCATGCATCGTTGAGTTCGAAGACATCAGGCAGAGTGCCTGTGGCAGCCATGGCAAGCAGCTTGTCTTTGGACTGAGTATTCGGGATCGTCTGGAACTCCACGTCGATCGTGGGGTTCGCAGCTTCGAACTCAGCGATGAGTTCTTCATAGAGTGCGGTCTTCGCCTCTGTGGGGTTGGTCTCTGCAAAGGTGATCTTTGCCATCTGTGGTCCCTTCTGTCCCTGTGCGAACAGTGAGAACGACAGCAGTACTATCAGTACTGCGACGATGCCTGTTCTTTTCATAATGCTCCTCCTTACCAGAGATCTCCCTCTGGCTCTTGTGTTGTGAGATCGTAACAATCCTGTGGTGATTCGTATCTTCGGTCTACTACCGCAGTGACACCGTATCGTGCACTAATACCGTGTCACTCTTCTTTGAACGTCAGTACTCGGGTATCGAGGCTGACGATCTTACCGTAAGCTTCATATACCTGCTCCTTATCGCCGGAGAGCAGTCCCTGAAACAGTTCCCTGTGGTAGGGGATACTCTCCCGGATGGTCTGGTAGATGTCTTCTCCTGTCTCGTCCCAGAGCTGCTTGGAGAGTATGATCATATTCTCCAGCAGGTCCACCAGCACCTCATTGCCGCTGAGCTGGTTCACCTTGAGGTGAAACTCATCATCAAGGGCTCCGAGTTCTTCATTGAGTACGTAGGGGTACTCCATGCGTAGCAGGATGGCATCCAGCTCTTCGGCATCTTCTTCACTCATGCTCTCGAGCACCAGTTCCAGTGATCGCAGCTCCAGGATCCTTCTGACTTCGGTGAGCTGCAGCAGCTGGTCCCTGTGGATATTCATCTGCAGGTTCGCACCTGAGATCACAGCTTTGGGGTTCTTCACGAAGGCGCCCTTGCCATTCTTGACTTCGATCAGGTTTATGATCACCAGCCCTCTGAGAGCTTCCCTGAGTGATACCCTGCTCACGTTGAACATCTGCGAGAGGATGCGTTCGGAGGGGAGCCGGTCACCGGCTTTGAGCTTGTGGTGTTTGATATAGGCAATGATCTGATTGGCGATGATGTTAGGCAGATTGGTGTCTTTCTTCTCATTGTGGTGTTCTGTACTCATGCTTCCCTCCTGTAAGACCAGACTGGTCTTACAGGTGTAAGTATAGGGGCAGTAGTGCGATATTGTCAACAGATTTTTTCTCCGGGTATTATGGGCTCTGGCGCAGGTGCAGGAGGTACTGTCTCGGAGATACCCCGGTGGTCCGTTTGAACTGTCTGGAGAAGTGGAAGAGATCACAGTAGCCCAGGAGTTCTGCGATCTCTTTTTGCGCATAGCCGAGCAGCAGCAGTTCGATCGCCCGTTCAGCCTTCTTCTGCTGTATGTATCCTGATACCGTTATTCCGAAGGTTTTCGAGAACCTCCTTGAGAGGTATGACCGGTCATACCCGAGCGCTTTAGAGACCATGGAGACTTCCAGCCTTCCTGTCACATGGCTCTCGATATAGGAGACGGCCCCCAGGAGCCAGGCAGGCAGGGCTCCCTCACGGGGAGCGCTGTCTGCCTCTGCTGTACAGAAGGGTGTCATAAGGGTGAACAGATCCCGGTAGACCTGCAGATACCGGCAGGCATCTGCTGCACTGTCCTCCTGCATATAGGCTACCAGCCTGTCCACGATCTCTCCATCCGGACTACCTTCGCCTATGTGCCGGGAGGTCCTGGCCGGTACGGCCTGAAAGAAGGAGAGGCAGCCGGCGAGGTTCAGCTGGAAGTGCAGATAGCTCAGTTCTATGTGAGAGTCGGTCCAGAGGGCACTCTGGGTATAGGCCGGGATGAGATAGAGGTACCCGCTTTCCATGCGGTACTCCTGATAGAGCAGTCCTGTGCCGGTAGCAGGATGGATGTTCCCCGCTGAGTAGATACGTACCTTCCCTCTCCGCTATGGATGCAGATCAGGCGGGAGAAGGGGTCGATCACTTCCATATAGCGCCAGGTGCTGTCCAATGCGACTCTCTGTGCGATGATGAGCTTCGCACTGACTGCAGTCTGCACACTCACAGGTCCCATACTCCTGTCCTCCCTTTCTGCTCCCTCTTCAGCTTCTTCTGATTCTCCATCATACCCCGGATGTCACATATATACAAACAATGATCCATCTTTGAGCATGGAGATCACCTCCGGTGCGATGTATCATGAACAACATCATTCATGCATGAGGGAGGTACCTGGTATGTCATATGAAGATGGGATGGCGGCACTGCAGCTGCAGATGCCCGAACGTATCCCGAGAACCGAATACTCTGCCGAGCGGCACTGGGAGCTGGTATCACAGGTGAGCGGTATCGCTGTCTGTGCTGAGAGTGATCAGCACAGACAGCTGCAGGCGCAGCAGCTGTTCACCTCTCCTGAGTGCTGGAACTATGATTTCTTCTGGCACAACATCATAGATGAGCATATCCTCGGAGAGGTGTGTACTGATATGGGGCATGCGGTCTTCGAGGCGGACGGGAGTGATTTCCATGTCGGCGGGCATGCCTATTTCACTTCCAGTGATCAGGTGCTGCAGTTCCAGCCCTCAGAGGTCCTGCCGGTCCAGAGTGCCGGGACTCTGGTGAAGTTCTTCGAGGAGGACTACCGCTCTCAGGTGAGGCAGCATCCTACCGGGATCGCCATGACCGGTACCTACATCACCCTGATCTCAGGCTGTATCGCACTCTATGGCTGGGATCTCTTCCTTACCGCTATCGGGGAGGACCCCCATGGTGCGGGGATGATGCTTGCCCGGTATGCCCGGTGGATGAGTCAGTATACCGAAGCTCTGGCGTTATCAGATATACCGGTGGTGCTCATCCATGATGATATGGTCTGGTCTGCAGGTCCGTTCACCCATCCCCAGTGGTACCGAACCTATGTCTTCCCGCTGCTCAAGGCGCTGATCGCGCCGCTGCGCGAGGCGGGGAAGAAGGTCCTGTTCGCCTGTGATGGTGATTTCACGATGTTCATCGATGATATTGCCGCCTGCGGTGTGAACGGGTTCATCTTCGAGCCGTTCACTGATCTGGAGCTGCTGGCTCAGCGATACGGTAAGACGCACGTGCTCATCGGTAATGTGGATACCCGTATCCTGCTCTCCGGCACCGGGATGATATTGCCCGGGAGGTGAAGCGCTGTGTAGATATCGGGAGGGATTGCCCGGGTTATGTCATGGCAGTGGGGAACCATATCCCTGCCAATACGCCCATAGAGCATGCCCTGTGGTATCAGCATTACTATGAACGTCTGGGACGGAGGTAGGTCATGGGTACCAAGAACGTGCATATGCAGCAGATAGAGGAGCTCTCTTCGATACCAAGTAAGGATGTGTCGCTTCTCAGGTCGTTGGCAGAGCGCTATCGCTCACTGCTCGATCCGAAGAGAGATCTCACCCTCGCCGGGCTCTGGAGAGATCTCAATGATCGCAAGCCCCAGCGCCCTATGGTCTGGATCGATGAGATTCCCTGGCATGAGCTCGGAGGCAGCGGGGAGCTCACTTCCAGCTGCTGTGATCCGATAGCCCGCAGCTGGGAGGATAGCTTGCGTAAGGGGATCTATGCCATGAAGCACTTTCCCCTTGATGCCATACCCTCTTCCTTCTTCCCGCTTCCCAAGCTCTACAGCGGCGGCAGGTTCGCTCTGGAGGTGCAGGAGAGGACCCTTGGCGGGCAGCATGCAGATGAGATCACCTCTCATGAGTATGTCAGCCAGATCACCGATGAGGCTGATGTGGAGGCTGTGGTACAGCTGCCCCCTGCGGTGTATCACAGGAATGAGAGTCTTGCTCTGCTCGAGCAGGCAAGAAGGATCTTCGATGAGGTCATCCCGGTAGAACTGAGCGGTATACGTCATATCTGGTATACCCCCTGGGATAATCTCATACAGGTGTGGGGAGTCCAGCAGGCTCTCATGGATCTGATACTCAGGCCTGAACTGGTCCATCATGCGCTTGGTCGCTATCAGCAGCAGGCTCTGGCTGTGCTGGACTCGCTGGAGGCAGAGGGTCTGTTGAGTGACGGGAGCGGAAACCATCGTGTGGGTTCGGGGGGGATACGGGTATATATCGGGTCTTCCCGATAACGGCGGGAGATCAGACGGGTGCTCATCCTCCCGGATGTGGGGGTGTTCCAATGCACAGATCTTCAGTGATGTCTCATCACCGATGCACTGGGATCTTGCCCTCGCCTATGATATTCCCTGGTTTGAGCGGTGGGGAGCAAATTACTACGGGTGCTGCGAGCCGCTTGATACGAAGGCAGAGCTGCTCGAGCGTATCCCGAACTTACGCAAGGTCTCGTTCAGCCCCTGGTCAGATCCGGTGAACGGCAGCAGGGTACTCGGAGATTCGGTGGTCTATTCGTGCAAACCCAATCCTGCGGTCTTCGCTTTCGATACCTTTGATGAAGCTGCTGCCGAAGAGGAGCTGCACAGAGTTCTTACCCCTCTGGTCTCTGACGGTTGTGCGGTGGAGATCATCTTGAAAGATATTTCAACCGTACGAGGTGAACCCGATCGGTTGAGCAGATGGGCTGCCATGGCTTCCCGGGTGGTTCAGCAGTATCGGTACTGATCCTCTACCCGATAGATGGAAGGATCGCAGCGCTGGAGCAGGTCAATCAGAGTCTTACGTTCAGCGGTGAGTCTGTTCCTGCTGGAAGTGGTTGATTGTATCGTTATCTGCTGGGAAATGGCGGTCACACGGGTGCATACGGTGCCAGAGCCCGGGGAAGTTTGAAGTAGACTCTGGAGGGGGATTCGCATCCGGGGCTCATGACAATACAGTGAGTCCTGGTATGGCACGGGTCCCGGTATGCATCTGGCGTGTACCCCGGAGGCGTTCAGCTCTCTACACTCCCATGCGCTATCCTTTCGACTCCCTGTTTCCTCTCCTCTTCGCGTCCTACCCCAGAACAGGTCCCACTTCTCTTTGCTCATTCCCCGTATCAGGTCTTTCCGACTCTTCGCCCCTCTTCCCGTAACAGATGCCCCTGCTTCTGCAGAGGGGCTTCCTATACAGCTCTTACCTGCTGTATTACCCCTTCATGTCCTCTTTGGTTCTCCGGTACCAGGGGCTAAGGACTTGCACCTGAGGGAGGGTGCTGCATGAGAATACCTGCTTCTCTGCTCCAAGTGTAGCCTGCCTGATGCTTAATACTACTCTATAAGTAGACACGAGAGGTGTAAAAACATCCTCTGTAATTTCTTGATTATGTGTATAATTAGGCATCTATAATTTCTTGATTATGTGTGTTGTTATCATAGTGCAAATCTTTGAAAAGGTGATTTCCGGGAGGATCCTACCATGAAAAGAAAGATATACGCGGATATGGTCAAATGGAAACGAGAAGAACACGGACAAACGGCATTGCTGATCGATGGAGCCCGTCGTGTAGGAAAGAGCTATATCGTAGAGGAATTTGCACAGGCCGAGTACAGATCCTATATCATGATCGACTTCAACCGTGTCAGCAAAGATGTCACGGACCTGTTCATCACCTACCTGGAAGACCTGGATACATTCTTTCTGTACCTTTCAAACTACTATACTGTACAGCTGCATGAACGGGAAACACTGATCATCTTCGATGAGGTGCAGCTCTTTCCCAGAGCACGGGCAGCAATCAAGTATCTTGTAGCTGACGGTCGGTATGACTATATCGAGACCGGTTCTCTCATGAGCATCAAGAAGCATGTAGAGGATATTGTCATTCCTTCAGAAGAACGTCATCTGAGTATGTATCCATTGGATTTTGAGGAATTCCTGTGGGCTCTCGGACATGATACGCTCATGGACCTCATCAGGAAGTGTTTCGAAGATACAAAACCATTGGGACAGGCCCTTCATCGAAAAGCCATGGACTATTTCAGGCAGTATCTCATTGTGGGAGGAATGCCCCAGGCAGTCGAAGCATATGTGAATACCCATGACTTTACCAGAGTGGACCGGGTGAAGCGAGATATTCTTACACTCTACCGATCTGACATCGTAAAGCACGCCAAGGGCTATGAAATGAAGGTTGCACAGATCTTCGACGATATCCCTTCACAACTCAAAAAGCACAATAGAACATTCAAGTTGTCATCATTGCACAAAGAAGCGCGGATGCGAGATTATGAAGATGCCCTATTCTGGCTGGGTGATGCCATGATCGCATATATGTGTTACAACTCCAGCGCACCGGATCTTGGATTGAGGCTCAATATGGACCGTTTAGCCCTCAAGTGCTATATGGCTGATACGGGGCTTCTCATCAGCCACGCCTTCGACGAAAACGGCATTGTGAGTGAAGAGATCTACAAAAAGATCCTCTTTGACAAGCTGGAGACCAACCTGGGAATGGTCATGGAGAATAGTGTGGCGCAGATGTTGGTAGCAAGCGGTCATAAGCTGTATTTCTATTCCAACTCATCCCGTGATGATGCCGCATCCCGTATGAAAATCGATTTCCTGGTTGCAAAGAGCACGATCAGCAACAGGCACAACATGTCACCGATCGAGGTAAAATCGGGCAGGTATTACACGTTGAGTTCGTTGAATAAGTTCAGGACAAAGTATGCACGGAACCTGCACACCCCCTATGTCCTGCATACAAGCGATGTGAAGGAGGAGGAAGGTATCACCTATCTTCCCCTGTATATGACTCCGTTACTATAGGGGATATCCTCAGCACAGCGATGCTTCGTGATCGTACGTACGAAGGGGTACAGAGGATTCTCCTTCTGGAGATGGACTTCCTGCTATCCCACTCCTATCTGAATCCCGAACAGGTACCAGATCATAGATTGCTCGTGAAGCGGGCATGACCAGATACGCTGTGCTATACTGGATACAGGGTGAGGATTCACTGCGTTCACATACTATAAGCATACAACACTGCAGCGTTCTATGATATGCTCGTAAGCCTTGATGATGGTACCGGTGATGATCTTTCTCTCAAGGAGCCTCCAGCTATGCCAGAAGCAAAACAGCATGATGATAGTGAGCGTTCTCAGCTCAAGAACCTTCGCGATGAGAACACCTTCCTAAAGACTAAAGTCCTGTATCTTGAAAAGCTCATGGAGATTGTGGGAATCGATCCTGAGATGATCTCAGCACATGATCCTGCAATGATCAAGAAGGAAGAACCATAGTCTTTCACCTTCAGAAGGTTCTCATATGCAGTCTCCCCTGCAGGATACCCCTCCACCTTCAGAGGGTTCTCATATGCAGTCTCCCCTGCTGTGTCACCCCTTCATGTTCTCTTGGGTCTCCGGGTCTTCTCTCCTGATGTCATGGTCTTTGTGATCTGGCACCATATCCATTCGCAGCAGGGGGCATCATGGAAGAGTGCCATACAGCTTGAAGACCGGTACAGCTGTCTCTACCGGTCTTCAAGCGACCGTTGTTCGTATGCTGTTCAGATGCTGCTGTTCATATGCTGCACCGGTTCTCCTGTCCCCTCTCCTCCTTTCCCATGACTTCCTCTCCTGTACTTGTATATGATCAGTAGCGTACAGACCGCAGGGCAAATGATCATATGTGCACTAAGATTTTTCAGTCACTCTCTATCAACCATCTATCCTATGGAAAGTTCATACCCCTATTAATATTTGAGTATTTATATCATATTTGTTACTGTAACATATGATAATCCAGAAACTACAAAGTGACATATTTTACTTGACAAGGTATCATTAGAGTGGTTTACTTACTTAGTGTAACTAATAAAAAGGAGAAAAGAAGATTATGAAAAAGACTGTGTTATTCATGTTTTTGGTACTGCTCATTCCAGTAATGCTGTTTGCCCAAGGAAGTGGGGAATCTGCCGATAGTCAGGTCGATGATAATTTCTTTGATAAGACCGTGAAGATCATCATCCCCTATGGCGCCGGTGGGACTCATGATGTCGTAGCAAGGAAGTTCGCTGAAGTTGGTTCCAAGTATACAGAGGCACCGATCGTCTGCGTCCAGGAGACTGGAGGGGACGGACTTGTTGCCGCTATTAACTTCACGACCAAAAACCCGATGTAAGAGAACTGCTTACCACTTCCTACGGTCTGTGGTATCAAAAGATCGTCAAGGGAGATTCTATCAACCTTGACCTGTCCAAGATCCATCCCATCGGAACCTTCGATGACAGATCCTACCTGCTCTATGTAAGAAGTGATTCACCATATAACACCCTTGAAGACCTGATCGAAGAATCAAGGAAACGTGAAGTCATCCTCTCTGCAGGAGCTGCAGGAGCTGATGCTCATCTCTGCTTTGGTGGATTGATCAAGAAAGCAGGTGGAAATAGCAGGATCGCCTCATATGAAGGTGGTGCACAGCAGATCGCAGCGCTGCTCAATGGCGAAGTAGACTGTTTCGTGGGAACTTCACAGGTCGGTAAACAGTATCTGCAAACGAATCAGGTACGAGCTATCACGACATTCAAAGACTTTGATTTCACCGGATTCGAAGACGAACTCGGTCTTGTCGTGCCAAACGTCGCAGATGCAGGATATCCTCAGAGTGCGATCACCGGTGGTGGTATGCTGAGTGTTAGAACCGGCACCAGACAGTCCTATATCGATGATGTCGAAGAACTGATCAAGATCGTATGGGCAGATCCTGAGTTCTCTGAATTCACCACGAAGATCGGTCTGAACATCTTCGCGATCTATGGTGATGAACTTGATACTCATATCAAGAAAGCCGCTGAGAACGCTACGATCTCTGCACGATCATTAGGTTTGATCAACTAATTACTGCATAGTGTATCTATGATCAGAAGCAGGGTTCTACTAAGGACCCTGCTTCTGAAATATGTTTTGTGAAGGAGCTTGAATGAAGGTCAGAACTAATCTTGTAGGTGGTATGTTCTTCCTGGTTTTTGGTTCGGTATTGTTACTCCTGCTTGAATCTCAGGTGATCATATATGGGAAAGTCGATTTCCTTCAGAGCGCAAAAGTAGCTCCGTTCATGGCTGAGATGGTCATGATCATAGGAGGCGTCTTACTGATCCTGAAGAGCCTGGTATTCAAGAAAGAAGAATATGTCGACATCAACTGGGATGAGCAGAAATATGCAGCTGCAACGATCCTTGCTTTCTGTATATTTGCTGCTGCCATATATTTTGCCGGTTTCCTGATCGGCAGTATCGTGTTCATCGGATTGATGTTCAGGTTGTATAAGAATAAGAACATCCTGGAATTCATCGGTCTCTGCGTGCTGGCAGTCGGAATCTTCTTTTTATTCACCATGGTGTTTCATGTACAGCTGCCGGGTATAGGAGGGATACGCTGATGGGTTCAATATACGCAGAAGTCTTTGTGCAGTTGTTCACATTGACGAATTTCATATATGCCGTAAGTGGTGTCATGCTGGGAATAATCATCGGGTGCATTCCCGGATTGACAGTCACTCTGGGAATCATCCTGCTGTTACCTATGACGTATGGGATGGAACCCATCACTGCTATCGTCTCTCTGCTGGCTATCTATGTCGGTGGATGTTATGGTGGCTCGATCAGCGCGATTCTGATAAACACCCCGGGAACCAACTCCGCGCTGGCTACGACACTCGATGGATATCCCCTGGCAAAGATGGGAAAAGCGAACAAAGCATTGAGTACCAGCTTGTACTCATCATCCCTCGGGGTTTCCTTGGAGCGCTGATCCTGCTGTTCGCAGCACCCCCCATCGCTGCAGTAGCGATGAAGTTCAGATCCCCGGAATATTTCTCTCTGGCTCTCTTCGGACTGACCGTCATAGCGGGTGTCTCCGGCACCAGCATCGTCAAAGGTCTCCTGTCTGCGTTCTTCGGGATCTTCATCTCCTGTATCGGGCTTGAATCTCTCACTGGTACCCTGAGATATGCCTTCGGTACCATGGCCCTGTTCGGTGGTATCAGTCTGCTTCCCGCTCTAATCGGCTTGATAGCCCTGGCACAGGTCATCATCAAGACTGTCGAAGAGAAGAGCAAGAATGAAGATGCCCAGCAGGAAGATTTTTCCAAGAACATCGCAGATCCTGTGATCAACGGCAAGGAGCGCAGATCGCTGCTGAAGACTATCATCAAGTCTACAGGCATAGGGACTGTGATCGGAGCCATGCCTGGCGCCGGAGGTGGAGTAGCACAGTTCATCAGTTATAACGAAGCCAGACGGAGCAGTAAACATCCGGAAGAGTTCGGTCATGGATCGTTAGAGGGAATTGCTGCAGCTGAGTCAGCCAACAATACGGTTGTAGGCTCTGCGATGATACCTCTGCTCACCCTGGGTATCCCGGGAGATGGTGTCACAGCGATCCTACTGGGTGCGTTCATCTTACATGGGATGGAACCGGGACCAAAGCTGTTCACTGACCAGGCTGTCGAGACTTACTCGATCATCATTGGTCTGGTGATCTGTAATATCCTGCTCTATCTGCTGGGATCTCTGTTCACCAAGCAGATATCGAATGTGATCAAGATCCCATACAAGATCCTTGGTATCGCGATCTCCCTGTTCTGTTTTGCCGGTGCCTTCTCAAACAGCGGCAGTATCTGGGAGATGCTGCTCATCGTACCGCTGGCAGTCGCAGGGTACTTCCTCGGCTTGTTAGGTTTCTCGGTCATTCCGATGATGCTGGGCCTGATCCTTGGTCCGATCGTTGAGAACAACTTCACCCGCAGCATGATCGTCTATGATAACGACCTGCTGATCTTCTTCAAAGAACCTATCAGCTGCGGGATCCTGATCTTCTCAGTACTGTTCACCATCCTGATCGTTCGGATGAATAACCAGCTGCAGGAAAAGGCACTGGAACAGGCAGAAGAGCTGAAAAAGGAATATGAATAAGTAGAAAAGGACCAACCTCCTTTGTGTCTTTCTTACACAATCGACCCTGCAGCATCTCCAATCAGTTGTTGCAGGGTCCCTTTTATGGGAAGCCACGTGATTACCCTCTTGTAGCCACTCCCCGTATCTTCTCCTATGCCCCTATTCCCCTATCCCTTTTTTCTCCTATTCTCCTGTGTTCCTATGCTTCTATTCCCCTCTTATGATCTTCTGCTATGCTCCTCTTCCCCGCAACAGATCCCCCCTCCACCTTCATAAGGTTCTACTATACAGAACTCGTGCCTCGCCCTCCACAACCTTCTCCATTTTCTCTATCATTATGCTCCTTTTCATCCCTTCCCCTACAGGATACCCCTCCACCTTCAGAGGGTTCTCATATGCAATCTCCCCTGCAGGGTCACCCCTTCATGTCCTCTTGGGTCCTGACCTTCCTGTCTCTCCCCTGCTCCAGTGTCTCCTCTCACATTCCCTGTACTTCTCCCCTGCTGCTCCTACAGGATCAGCAGAGCATAGGCACTGAAGAGTACTATGGTGAAGCAGGCATGCAGCACGATGGTGTTGTTCAGGATCAGCAGTTCTTTCTCCTCCAGATACTCTGCTGCAAGGATGGGGACTGAGAAGACAGCAGGGAGTGATACCAGCAGGAAGAAGGCTGCATCACTGCCAGGGCTCGCTGTGATGAAGGCATCAAGGATCAGATACTTCAACCCGTACCCGATCAGGTAGGCAGAGCCAGGCGGATGAGTACCAGCTTCAGACTCTGGAAGAAGTATCTGCGCGATATCCCCAGGTGAGAGCCGACAAAGATCAGGATCAGGGGGTGGCCAGTGCCGAGGCACTGGTCAGCACCTGATACGGACCCCTGATCAGCGGATGGCTGAGGGATGCGAGATCGATCTTGAACAGACCGGCAGCACATCCGAGGATGATGCCCCAGACGATCGGGGACTTGATGAATCCCCAGGGTATGGCCCGCTGTGCTGATCTGTCTCCCAGGAACCACCTCAGGATAAAGTAGAAGACGAACCAGATGTACAGCTCACTGCCGACCCCCAGAGAGGTATAGTGATGCAGCTGAGCGCTGCCGAAGACACCCTCATAGAGCGGCAGCCCGATCAGGGCGAAGTTCATGGTACTGATCGAGAGCGGCAGCAACCGGTCGTTCGAGCCGGTCAGCCTGTACAGGAGCATGCCCGCAGCCAGAAGCAGCACGTTGATGGCACAGACCACTGCGATGACCGGGATGAAGTGGAGAGAGAACTCCAGCGTGGAGAACGAGAGGAACAGGACTGCAGGGATCACCAGATAGAGCGTGAGTTTCTTCACCCCCTCCAGCTCCTGCTCCCTGAGCACCCCGGTATACTTGAAGAGCATCCCCAGCCCAAGATAGAGTACCATCTTGACGATGCCTGCTGTCGAATCGATCATGATCTCCTGCCCTTCGTATCACTGGAGAGCAGTGGCTGAGTCCTCAACCACTGCTCTCCAGTCCTGTTCGTATTACGCTACTTGTATGCTTCCTGTATTCGATGATCCCCGGAGACCTTCTGGACTCCGGGGATCATCATGCCATCGACTATACCGACCTGTTGCTGCTCTCAGGTGTAGTCCACCCAGACTGCACCATTATCTGCTGATCGTACACAGTTCTCCAGGAACCTGACTCCGTCTATACCGGCATCGACTCCCGGGTAGAGGATCCGCTCGAGTACTGCCGTATCCCTCTGATCGGAGGCCTTCATCACCCGGGCGAACTTGTTATAGAGGTTCGACCAGGAGTCGAACAGACCTTCGGCATGTCCTCCCCCGATGCGGTCCATCGTAACAGATTCATCATCATGATAGAGATAGCCGCATCCGCGATCGAGCAGCTGTTTGGGCTGCCCCTGGATCTCATAGGAGAGCTGGTTGGGATGTTCATCCCACCACTCTATGCTTGCCTTGCTGCCGACGACTCTGATCTTCTGGTTGTGGATCGATCCTGCATTCACTGCCGATGCCCAGAGGTTGGCAACTGCACCGCCTTTGAGGTGCATCAGGACGAAGGCATTGTCTTCGAGCGGTGCCCTGTTCGCGACAAAGCTCTGCCGGGTGCACATGAGCTCTTCGATGGCGAAGTCGGGTACCATCAGTTCTGCCAGATAGAGCACATGGGTCCCGATATCCCCCAAGACATAGGTGGGTCCTGCCACTTCTGGTGAGACCCGCCACTTGGTACCGGGATCATTGGCTTCCACCTCTTCGGAGTGCCAGCCGTGGGCGAACTGCATCGTGATCACTCTGATCTCTCCAAGGTCTCCCTGTTCGATCATCTTCCTTGCCTGATGGACCATCTGGTACCCGGTGTACCCATAGGTCACTGCGATGATCTTCTGCTGCTCTTCTGCCAGTCGCTTGAGTTCCAAAGCCTCTTCTGTCGTGAAGCAGAGCGGTTTCTCACATACCACATGCAGTCCTGCTTCCAGCGCAGCTTTGCACATCTGGTAATGGAACTTGTTGGGAGTCGCTATGGAGACCACTTCTATGGGGTCCTCTCTCAGTGCCTCCTGCTCGAACATCTGCTGGTAATCGGCATAGCACCGCTGCGGGGCTACCCCGATGTGGGTACCGAACTCTCTGGCCCGCTCGGGGTCTATGTCAAAGGCGCCGGCTACCAGCTCGAACATCCCGTCACGTCTTGCAGCAGAGCGGTGTATATAACCGATCTGGCTGCCCCGCCCCCCACCGATCATTGCCAGCGATAGGGCCGATCGAGTCTGATCTCTTCATTGAACATACTATCCTTCCTCCATGCCTCATATGCTACCGATGTCCTCGAGCATCTCCATGATCACCAAGAGCAGGTTCTCCTGCTACCGGTACTGTACCATCACATCACTTTCGTTCTGCTGCCACTCCTCGTGCCTCTGAGCGGTGATCTCTTCACCCTTCGCCCTGCTTCCTGAACTTGATCTGTGGGATCATTCACCCCATTTCTATGGAGGGATTCATGCCGCTGCTGATCATTCCCAGCCAGCAACGTATCGGCCCTCTCTCCCTGCACTCTCTCCTCACGACAGATCGCACCGCCAGTGCCCCAGCAGCTCACTCCTGAGGATAGAACACCCCGGCCTGCCCTTCATGCTGCTCTTCGGTCCATCCGGGAGGTGTGTGTCCGGTCTCCCGGATGGACTCGATCGAGCCTGTTCCTAGAAGTAGCCTTTCATACGGGTGAGGGTATCCTCTGCGATCTCAAAGAGGTTAGCCTCCCAGAGTTTATGACAGAGGATCTCCCCTGAATAGAACCCGTCATAACCGGTCGATCGCACCGCATCTATCCACTGCTGTACCGGGACCTCTCCGTCTCCGGGCAGAGCACCCCTCAGGAGGGTCTCATCGACCCAGGGCTGCCCTTGATCAGGGCGGAAGCCGTCTGCCACATGGACACCGTAGATCATGCTGCTGTCGAGTCTGTTGATCTGCTCGGGAGTCCCGCCCCTGCTTGCCCAGAAGTGCCAGAAGTCGATGACGAACCCGAAGTTGTCCATGGCAACGGTCTCTACGAGGCGGGTGCACTGATCGATGGTATGGATCGGGGTCCAGGCAGCTCCCTCATACTGGAACCTGATCCCCTTCTCCTTACCGAGGGCACAGATCTCTCTGATGTTCTTCGCTGTCAGATCCAGGTTCTCCTGCTCCGAGCGGCCATCGAGTTCCATGAAGCCGTTGAGCTGGATGGTATCGCAGCCGATCTGCCGTGCCGTATCGGTAAGCAGGTCGGCCTTGGCCATCACCTGCTCGAACTTCTTCGGATCCTGGGTCTCGACATCCCCGATGATATCGATACAGCTGACCTTCATGTCATGCTTCTCGAGCAGTACCTTGATGTCCTCTCCGGTGAACCCTGCTGCAAGATACCTGTCGAGTTTGTCCGTATGCAGTTCTACCGCATCGTAGCCGGCCTGCTGTGCTATCATGATATCGGTGGCTACATTCGAGTAGCGCACCAGGAGTCCATGTAAACCAAATTCCATCACCGTCTCCTATACGTCCAGTTTCTCTTTGATGAAGGCTCGTGCCTTCTGTGCGTACTCAAGCGGGTCGTAGATAGCGGGATCCTGTTCAGCCTCAACGACGATCCAGCCTTCGAAGTCGCTGTTCCTGATCACATCGAAGACCCCGTCCCAATCTACCATATCACCGTCTCCGGGAACCGTGAAGACCCCTTCGATCACCGAGCCCACATAGCTGTAGCGCTTGGGTCCCACATCTTCCCAGACAGACCTGCGCAGGTCCTTCAGGTGTATATGGACGGTCCTGTCTATGTACTTCCTGAACCCTTCTACCGCATCCTCACCTGCATAGGTGAAGTGTCCGGTATCAAGGAGGGCCTTGACCAGGTTCGGGTCTGTCATATCCATCAGTCTGGTGAACTGTTCGAGACTCTGGATGCCCGTTCCCATATGGTGGTGGTAGGCGACGGTCATCCCCTTCTCCTGTGCCAGAGCACCGAGTCTCTCAACCCCTGCAGCGATCTTCTGAAAGTGCTCATCGGTCAGTACCGGGGTGTTCTCGTAGATCGGTGCACTCAGGTCCCCCTGCACGCTCAGTCCCACTTCACAGACCCCGATCACCTTCGCTCCCAATGCATGGAGGAAGTCCCTCGTCTTGATGAACTGCTCGATGGTGTACGCTTCCGGTCTGGTGGTGAAGAAGCAGCTGAACCAGGAGTTGCAGATCTGCAGATCCCTCAGTTCCAGAGCCTTCTTGAGCACCTCCACATCCTTCGGGTACTTGTTCCCGATCTCACTTCCCTGAAAGTCTGCCAGGGCCATCTCACTGAGACACTGCTGGTAGGTCAGCTCTCCCCCGAGTTCCGGTGCATCGTCGTTGGTCCAGTTGATCGGTGCACATGCCAATTTGATCTTCGTCTTGTCTATCATCCTCTTACTCCTTCATCCAGATCGTATCTGTTGTTGATCTCTGAGATCCGTACCGGTCTGTTCTCTTTGACTGAAGTCAACGCTGCTGCAGCGATCACCACAGAGATCAGACCATCATACCCGCCTACCGGCGGTATGCTGTCATGCCGTATGGCATCGAAGAACTGCAGCTTCTCTTCGGTGAAGGCCTGCATATAGCGCTCGAGGAAGAAGTGTTTGGGCTTCTCGCTCAGGACCCCGGCGGCACTACTGATCACTGCGGTAGAGAGGGTATCATTCCCCATGGATACCGCTCCCTTCTCGCCAAAGACTTCCAGTCTCTGGTCGTACCCGTAGACCGCCTGCCGGCTCACGTCGATCACGGCGATCGCGCCGTTCTCGAACTTCAGCGTGATCGCTGCGGTGTCATAGTCACCGGCTCTCCCGATCTCCGGGTCTATGTTCACACTGGCTGCTGCATAGACTTCGGTGACCTCACTGCCGGTCATGAACCGTGCCATATCGAAGTCATGGACGACCATGTCGGTGAACAGCCCTCCTGAGGAGGCGGCATAAGCTGCTGAGGGGGGAGAGGGATCCCGTGAGGTGATCCTCACCATATGGACCTTCCCCACCGTCCCCTCATCAAGCAGTCGCTTCACTGCTGCGAAGTTGTGATCGAATCTCCGGTTGAACCCCACCTGGTACTTCACCCCGCTCTCCTGTACCACCTGCAGGGTCTGCCTGATCTTCGCGATGTCGAGGTCTACCGGTTTCTCACAGAAGACGTGCTTGCCTGCACGTGATGCCTCCTGTGACAGGGGTGAGTGCGTGGGGGTGGAGGAGCAGATGAACACTGCCTCTATCTCCGGTCGCTGATGAGCTCGGTGTAGTCATCGGTGATCACAGCGACTCCCATGGCGGTCAGCTGCGCTGCTGCCTCCAGAGTGATGTAGGGGTCGGCCACACTCTTGATCCGTACCCCCGGTATCTCATAGGTGATGCTCTTCGCATGGGTCATGCCGATACGGCCGGCCCCGATGATCCCTATAACGATCTCTCGTTCCATCTGATAGCCTCTCCTTAGAACTGCTTCACCTTCGATGACTGTTCTCTGATCTTCTTCGCAGCTTCTTCGACCTCCTGGTGAGAGGAGACCTCTGCGGTCCCCACGCGCCACCAGGTGTCATACCTTCGGTCATGGTGCCGGGCAGTACTTTGATGTCTACCAGGTTTACCGTCGAAGAGGCTCTCACGCCTTCGAAGGCTTCCGTGAGTTCTTCGATCGTCTTCACAGAGAAGCCTCTGCCGCCGTAGGCAGCTGCGATGCCTGCATAATCTATGGCGAGGCAGTTCCCGGTGAGCCGTTCAGTAGCACCTTCCCGGTAGCGGAACTCATTGGCGAAGCTCGGGATCCCCTGACTTCGCTGCAGGTTATGGATACACTGGAAGCCGCTGTTATCGAGGAGCAGGATGTTGATCTTCAGTCCTTCCTGCAGTGCGGTGACGATCTCGGTGTGAAGCATCAGGAACCCGCCGTCTCCCACCAGGGCATAGACCTCTTTCTCGGGTTCTGCGAGCTTTGCCCCGATCGCTCCTGCGATCTCATAGCCCATGCAGGAGAAGGCATACTCTGCGTGGTAGGCGTTGTGGCTGTTGGTGTTCCAGACCCGCTGGCAGTCACTCGGCAGGCTGCCTGAGGCAGTCACCACGATCGCATCCTTCTCTACCAGTTCCCGGCTGAGTACTCCCAGTACCCGTGACTGTGCAAGACCCTCTTCAGGGTCCAGAGAGAAGAGTCTCTCGAGTTCTGCCGCCCACTGCGCCTTCACATCGGTGATCTCATCGGTATAGCCGCTGCGGTAGCCCCGCTGCTTCAGCTCCTCTGTGAGCTGCTGCAGTGCGAGTTTCGCATCAGCGAAGAAGGGCTTGCCGTTCATCTTATAGGCATCGACTTCGTTCACATTGATCGATACCACTTCACTCTCATACTTGTAGGCTGACTTGGAGGCAGTACAGAAGTCATTGAGCCGGGTCCCGATGCCGATGATCAGATCAGCCTCAGAGGCGATCACATTGGCACTGAGGGTACCGGTCACCCCGGCTCCCCCGAGGTTGTACTCGTGGTCTGCCGGAGGGTGCTCTTACCTGCCTGGGTCTCTCCGAAGGGGATGTCGAACTCTCTGCAGAAGGCAGAGAGTTCTTCCCCGGCTTCTGAGTATTTGACTCCGCCGCCGCAGATGATGAAGGGTTTCTTCGCACCTGCGATCAGGTCTGACAAGCGCTGCAGGGATGCCTGATCAAGACAGCGTCTCTGGTAGTGATGCACCCGTCGCTCGAAAAACTCCACCGGGTAATCGAAGGCCTCTCCCTGCACGTCCTGAGGAAGGCAGATGGTCACCGCTCCTGCATCCGCAGGGCTGGTGAGCACCCGCATGGCATGGATCATGGCACTCATGAGCTGTTCGGGCCGTGCGATCCGGTCCCAGTATCTGCTTACCGGTTTGAAGGCATCGTTGGCTGTGATGTTATGATCATACTCCTGCTCGATCTGCTGGAGTACCGGATCGGGCTGTCTGTTGCTGTAGGAGTCAGCAGGTAAAAAGAGGACCGGGATCCTGTTGGAGGTTGCGGTGCCCGCTGCGGTCACCATGTTCAGGCTCCCGGTCCGATGGAACTGGTCACAGCCATGATCTGTCGTCTCTTCTTCTGTTTGGCAAAGCCCATGGCCATATGGGCCATGCCCTGTTCGCTCTTTCCCTGGATGAACTTCAGATCATGGCTGGTATCTTCCAATGCCTCTCCGAGGCCTACCACGATCCCGTGTCCGAAGATGCCGATGACCCCGTTCACGAACTTGGTCTGTTCGCCGTCATAGTCCAGATACTGATTATCAAGGAATTTCACCAGGGCCTGGGCCATGGTCAGTCTTATCGTCTTCATACGCTCCCCTTGTCGCTTCTTCTTTACCAGCCCAACAGCCGGTATTTCTCTTCTGCAGCAGCTTGTACTTCTGCCATGGGTCTTTTGAACAACTTCACCCGGTCGAACTCGTACGGGTGAAGTTCTATCTCTTCTTTGAGCTGCTCTCCGAATGCCATGCGAAGGGCAGTGCCTATGTTCACCTTCCCCACCTGAGTGGACAGCAGTCGCTTCATGTCCTCATCGACCACTCCCGATGCCCCGTGGATGACCAGAGGCACGTCGGTCACCTGTTCGATCGCTTGTATGAGCGGGAAGTCCAGTCTGGCTCCCTTGGTCTGCATGCGGTGGAGTGAGCCCACCGATACCGCAAGGGCATCCACCGGGGCTGCCCTGGTGAACTGTGCCACCTCTTCGGGAGAGGTCAGGCTCGTGATGATCTCTTCGTTGCGATCGGTATAGGCGACCGAGCCCAGTTCTGCTTCCACTGAGACATCCTGTTTTGCTGCTGCTTCGAGGACTCTCAGGGTCTTCTCGATGTTCTGCTGCAGCGGCAGTGCCGAGCCGTCGTACATCACCGAGGTGTAGCCTGCGGCTACCGCCCGGGTGATCAGCTCGATCGTTCGTGCATGGTCGAGGTGGATGGCTACGGGGACCGAGGCACTCTCAGCCTGTGACCTGAAGAGCGCAGCACTGTGGACCGGGTCCATGTGTGCGATCGCATCGCTGTTCGACATGAGGATCACCGGAGCATCGAAGTGCTGTGCTGCACAGATGATGGCTTTGGCATCTTCATAGCCGAAGACGTTGAAGCCCGGCACGATGCGGCTGCTTCTGGATGCAGATCGTACGATCTGTCTCATGTTCACCAGCATGATTCGATCTTCCCGGCTCGATAGGCTGTGATGAACTGTTCGATCTGTGCAAGGTCCGGCATGGACTCAGAGCAGTCCGGTCTCTGCACGACGATCGCAGCAGCTCCTGCACCGATCTCCATCGCTCTGGCAATGGAGCTGCCGCTGAGCAGGCCGTAGATCAGTCCTCCTGCATAGGAGTCCCCCGCTCCCATGGTCTTCAGCGGAACCACAGGGAAGACTGCACCTTCGGTGACCTGATGGTCATCGCTATAGGCGAACGAGCCCTCCCTTCCGTGCTTGATCACGACCAGCTGCACCTGATGCTCGAAGAGCCTCTGTGCGGTCACTTCATCATCACGGTTGCCCGGGATCGAGACCATCTCCATCATGTCGAACTCTTCTCTGGTACCGATGACCACATCACTCTTCTCTGCTGCCAGGGAGAGGTAGATCCCGCTCTCCTGTACCGATTTCCAGGTGTAGTTGCGGTAGTCGATATCGAGGAGGACACGGGTCCCATGGCGTTTGGCATACTCCAGTGCGGCGAAGACCGCCTCACGGGAGGGGCTCTTCGAGAGGGCTGTCCCGGAGATCACCAGCAGTCGGGTATCGCGGATGTACTCTTCTGTGATATCTTCGATACTGAGGTTCAGATCCGATACGTTGTCCCGGTGGAGGATGTAACTGCTGTTGGTCGGGGATTGGATCTCGGTGAAGGCCAGTCCGCTCATCCCTCCGTCCTTGTCGGTCACCAGAGCTCTGGTGTCGATACCGTTGGAGGTGAAGTAGTTGCGAATATACCGTCCATGCTGGTCATCCGAGACTCTTCCGATGAAGCCCACCTTCAGGTGGTAGCGGGAACAGGCTACGGCGATGTTCGCGGGGGAGCCCCCACGGTCTTGCGGAAGAGCATGTTCTCTTCCATCGGTACGTGCATCTCCACAGCGTTCATGTCTATCCCTGCCCGGCCGAGGGCTACTACGTCCAATGGTGCATCATCCCGGAATTCCAGCATACTCTTCTTCTCTCCTAGCGTTCGGGCCAGATCTTTGCATCACTCTCTGCAGCCCAGAGGTGTTTCTTCTCGAAGTCGGGTCCCAGGTAGGGGTTCCCTTCCAGGTGTCTGATCACCCAGAGGAAGTACATCGCATAGCCGGGGGCGGCTACCTGCGGGTGTACCAGATCGGGGGGGATCACTACCGTGTCGTGCTGTTCCAGACAGACTCCCTGGTCTCCCAGACGCAGCAGTCCGAAGCCTTTTTCGGGCTGGAACCGGTAGAAGTAGATCTCAGGCTGGTTGTGGGAATGGGAGGGGAACCCTGCCCATTTCCCCGGGTAGTGGACGTCTTCACCGATCATGAAGTTCGCATCGTCACTGATGGACTTGTCGAGGATGGTTCTCACCAGTCGGGTCCCGGTCTCGTTCATGGTCCCGAGTCCGCGGGTCTCTTTCACCAGTTCCTTCGGTCCGTACAGCTTCGCTGGGAAGCTCTTCTCGTTCTCGGTCCTGTGTACGGTGAACTCAGCCTCATCTGATGCGCAGGTGATCTGTACTCTCACCTCACGGGGCAGATGGAGGGTCCAGGGGTCATCGTCAAAGATAGAGCTGCGACTGATGGTCACCTGCTCTTCAGCCCAAAGAAGGGTCACCTCGCCCGTGAGCAGCAGAAAGATCCGCTCGAGCGGTTCGTCATTGGTATAGTTCTCATCCTTGGTGAGTTTCAGGACTCCGAAGGTCATGAGCATCTCGGGGTTGGACTCCCTGCTCACGATCTCGGTGTATCCCGGAGCAAAACCTTCGGCATTGCGTATCTTACATGTAGCTTCCAGATCCATGATCATCTCCTTCATACATGGCAGCGTTCGTGTGAACACTCCAGCTGCCTTCATGTCTATCGCAGAGCCTGCTCTGCAGGTCCTGCACGTCTTCTTTCTGTCTTCCGCTCTTCTTTCCGGCGTTCTGCCGGGAGCTGATGTCTGCCTTCTGGCTGAAGCTGCTGCTCAAAGAGAGGGCAAACGTTTGCTCTTTCGTTGAGGGAAGATCCTCAGGCTATGGTCCATCTGCAGCAGATGCTGCAGATGGTGTTGTGCATGCTCGTTCTTTCGGGTTTGAGCAGCAGGTACTCGTGCTCTGCCTCTCAGCAGCTTTCCACCTGGGGTACGATCGTCTCCGGATCCAGGCGGTGCTCAACCAGTTCCCGTGCCACATGTTCTACGAGGACCGGTTCTATCTCGAGGGTACTCAGTGAGGGTCTGGCGTCATCTCTGAAGGCTGTCGCCTTGCTCAGCAGCGTGACACAGGCCTCAGGTTCTATGATGCTGGTATCCAGGATCAGGTCAAAGAGGCTGCTGTCGCGGTAGTTGAATCTGAAATCATTCTCCACGAAGCTGCGCCTGACGCGGTCGCTCTGCTTGATCCGTTCAATCGCCTCTTGCTCAGAGATGCTGCAGTCATGCATGAGACGGTGGATACGGCAGCCCATCGGGGCTTTGATGCGTACGTTGATCACATCTGACATGCCCCCGAGCAGGCCGAAACTTCCCCGACCTGCGATGACCACGTCATCGTGGTGTGCCACGGCTAAGATGACCTCTGCGAGGAACTCCACGGTCATCTCACGATAGATGTCATACTTCTCCCAGAAGCCCGGGACACTCTCATAGATGTTATCGAACTTGCTGAAGCCGTACTCTTTCATCATGGTGGAGAGCAGCTGCTTGTCCACATAGGCATACCCCAGCTCCTGTGCCAGTCTCTGTCCTATGTAGGTCCCCATGCTCCCGAGTCCTCTGGAAATCGTGATCACTGCCATATCATATGCCCCCATTCCTGCTGCTGGTGATGCCCTGCACACCGGGTATCACCCGGTGTGCAGTGTCCTGTTCTCTCCGGTCGCTCTGAGACTGTGGTTCCCAGCTCGAAGCGTCCGGTACATGTGCTGTCAGTTCTTCTTCTGCTTGTTGGCATCGATGAGAACAGCGATGACGATGATGAATCCCTTGACGATCTGCTGCCAGTAGGCATTGACGCCGAGGAGGTCCATACCGTTGTTCAGTACACCGATGATCAGTGCTCCTACCACGCAGAAGGGGATAGATCCCACTCCTCCGCTCAAGGAGGTACCGCCGATGACTGTCGATGCGATGGCATCGAGTTCGTAGGCAAGACCGTAGGTGGGGTTACCGGCAGAGGTACGTGCTGTGAGCAGGATAGCAGAGACGGCGGTGAGGAAACCTGCATAGGCATAGACCTTCACCAGGGTCCTCTCCACGTTGATACCACAGATCCGTGCTGCCTGCTCATTACCGCCGATGGCGAAGACGTGACGTCCGAACTTGGTCTTGCTCAACAGGATGTGCGACAAGATGGCCATGGCTATGTAGATCCAGATAGGCAGCGGGATACCGAAGACACTCCCGGTACCGATGAAGGTAAAGGAGTCCTTCAGGTTACCGACGGGTCTTCCCTGGGTATAGAGGGCTGCAGCACCACGTGCTGCGGTCATCATACCGAGGGTGGCGATGAACGGGGGGATCTTGCCGAAGGCAAGGAGGGATCCGTTCACGCCTCCGAGGAACAGCCCGATGATCAGGGCGATCCCGATCGCAAGAGCGATGGGCATCACGATACTGACCGGCTGGTCGAGGTTGATGGATTTCTGGGACATGGTCGCTACCACTACTGATATGAGGGCGATCATGGACCTGAGGAGAGGTCGATACCGGTAGTGATGATACAGAAGGTGACTCCCATCGAGACGATACCGATGATGGAGACCTGTCGGACCACATTGGTGATGTTCCTCATGGAACTGAAGGCCGGTGATACGATCGAGAGTATGATACACAGGGCAATGAAGATCACCACAATACCGTACTTGCTCATAAAGGCACCGATCGCCGGCTTGGTTATTGCTTTTTGACTAGACATCGTTACTAAACCTCCAGGGTAACTTACAGCTTCTCGCCAGTGGCAAGCTGCAGGATCTTTTTCTGTGTGGCATCTTTCCTGCTGATCACACCCGAACATCTGCCTTCATGCATGACCAGGATCCTGTCACTGATCGAGAGGATCTCAGGCATCTCCGAGGAGACCATGATGATGCTCTTGCCCATCTTTGCGAGCTCCCCGATCAGGCGGTGGATCTCTGACTTGGCCCCTACGTCGATTCCCCGGGTCGGCTCATCGAGGATGAGGATCTCAGGGGTCGTCAAAAGCCATCGGGAGATGAGCACCTTCTGCTGGTTCCCTCCCGAGAGGTTCTTGATCAGCTGTTCAAGACTCGGGGTCTTGATGGAGATCGCTTCACGCTGTTCCTGACAGTTCTTGTTGATCTTGGATGTATGCAGGAACATCCCGTTCTTGATATACGAATCGATATCGGGGAGGATCATGTTGTCTTTGATCGACAGATCCGGGAAGATCCCGGTGAGTTTGCGGTCTTCGGTCACAAAGCCGATGCCGTGCTGTATCGCATCGACCGGTTCGGTGATGTTGGCAGGTTCACCGTTGATCAGGATCTCTCCTGAATCGGCCGGCTTGTAGCCGAAGAGTGCCTCCATGACCTCGGTGCGTCCTGCACCCATGAGCCCTGCGAATCCGAGGACTTCTCCCTTGCGCAGTTCGAAGCTCACCTTGTCGAACTTCTTATCGAGGGTGAGGTCCTTGACCTGGAGGATCACCTCTCCTATGGCCACCTCTTCCTTGTGGAAGAACTCGTCCATCGAACGGCCGACCATCATACTGATCAGACGATCCTTGTCGAAGTGATCGATGGTATCGCTGCCGATGAACTCACCGTCTCTGAGGACCGAGACTTCATCGCAGATCTCGAAGACCTCGTCGAGCTTATGAGAGATGTAGATGATAGCGATCTTCTTCTTCTCTTTCAGGTCACGGATGATGGTATAGAGTTTATCGATCTCCTTCTCCGTGAGCGCCGAGGTAGGCTCATCCATGATGACCAGATCAGCATTGTAGGAGACTGCTGTAGCGATAGCTACGAGCTGTGCACTGGCAATACTGATCTCGCTCATCATGACAGAAGGGTCAATATCGATTCCGAGTTCATCGAAGAGCTTTTGCGTCTCCGAGACCATTTTTTTCTGATTCAGGAAGTTCCCGAAGCGCCCTTTGAGCTCTTCTTTCCCCAGGAACACATTGCTTGCGACGGTGAGGTTCGGTACGGGGCTGATCTCCTGGGGGATCATGCTCACTCCGCCTTTGATCGCATCTATGGGGCTCTTCACCTGATACGGCTGGCCCTTGAAGATGATCTCGCCTTCATCAGGCTGGTAGATACCGTAGAGGATCTTCATCAGGGTCGATTTCCCTGCTCCGTTCTCTCCCATCAACGCGTGTACGGTTCCCGCTTTGACGGTAAGGTCAACACCCTTGAGTGCTTTGACACCTGGAAATGATTTAGAGACCTTTCTCATCTCCAGTACATTCTTCGTATCCATTTGACGACTCCTGCTTGGGTAGCACATGCATTGGTATCGCTATGTATGAGGGGGACTTAATCCCCCTCATACTCTTCGTCTATAGCAACAGATGTCTACTTGTATTCGCTCATGTTCTCAGGAGTGACGGTCTCGAAGGGGATCCAGTCCCATTTCGGTACGCTCGTACCCTTGACCAGGTCATAGGCAGCTTTCGCGCCGTTGAAGCCCTGTGCGTTCATGTTCTGGAATACGGTCACATCAAGACCTTTTCCCAGGTACTCGAGTGCATCCGGAGTCGCATCCACACCTGCGATGATGATGTCTTCATCTGCAAGGTTCGCACCTTCAGCAGCCAGCAGGGTCCCGATAGCCATCTCATCGTTGTTACAGAGGATAGCATCGAGGTCTGTACCACTCTGGATCCAGTTCTCTGCGATAGACATACCTTTTGCACGGTCCCATTTGCCTTCTGCGTCCATGACGATCTCGATGTTGTCATATTTTGCAAAGACCTGTTTGTTACCTTCAGTTCTCATTCGGGCAGCTTCCTGTCCCAGTGGTCCCATGATGATCCCGACTTTTCCGCCTGCAGGCTGCATAGCTTCAGCTACCCATTCTGCCTGGAGGATACCGGCCTGGATTGATTCAGAACCTGTGTATACGTCGAACTGGTCATGGAACTCTTCTGCAGGCATTCTGTTGGCAATGACCAGCTTCACACCGTCTTCCTTGCATTTCTGGAATACAGGAGTAAGAGCTGAGATGTCTACCGGTACGATGAGGATCGCATCCACACCTTTGGTCAGCAGTGTCTCGACCTGGTTCAGCTGTACAGCAGGGTCGTCTTTCGCATCGGTCATCAGGATCTCAACGTCATCATTCGCTGCATCAAAATCCCGTACTCCGTCCTGCAGATAGGTCTGCCCTTTGTCTGAGAAGCTGCTCATGGCCGCACCGATCCGGATCACATCGCTCTCCTGCTGTCCACCTGCGAACAGTGCCATCGGGGCTGCGAGTACACAGATCAAAGCTAGCATCAATACCATTTTCTTAGTCATAGATTCCTCCCTTTTTTACATTTCCTGATACATAAGATTATGTATGTAAGCAAACGTTTGCTTGTATTATCGACCACAATATACGGTTTGTCAAATTATTTTTGACGGTTTTTTATGCATGTCCTAAGCTGTGTGCTCACCACAGCTTAGGACACGCTCCAGCCTCCGTTCACCAGGCTTCCGCCTTACGGTTCAGCGTATCTGATCATCGCGTACCGACACCTGCAGATACCCCGTGTCAGGACACAGAGCTGCGCCACCGGAGGGGTCGGTGGTGCAGTTGTGTTCTCGCAGTCTCCGTCTGCAGGAGACCATGTCGTGTCCTTCTCTCACTCCTGATGGGACACCACCCAGGTGGGAACATTGGGGCTCGTCCCGTACCAGTACATCCCATACCCTGTATCATCGTGTGTTCAGAGGTGCTGTCTCAGCTCTGGCTGATGGTCTGCATCAGATAGCGGTAGCTGCGTGCGATGTCCTCGGGAACACCTGCGGTCTGTCTTCGGTCGCGTTCCTGTTCGACGGTGGCCCAGCCTGAGTACCCTGTGGTCTTCAGGGCTCTGAAGATCTCCGGGTAATCCAGGCAGCCGGTACCGACCGAGCACATGAGGCCCTGTTCACAGGCCTCGAAGAAGCCCTGCTGCTGTGAAAGGGCTCTCTCATAGCTTCCTCTGTCGATATCTTTGACGTGGAGGTACTCAAGTCGCGAGGCATACTTGATCAGTCGCTCTGCCGGGTCATCCCCTGCGTAGTAGAGGTGTCCGGTATCGAGGCAGAGTCCTGTGCTCTCACTCCCGAGGTCATGGACCAGCTGTTCGGTCTCATCGTCGAATTCGATGTACCCTCCTGCGTGGGATGGACCACCGCCCGAATCCCGTACTCTTCACCGGCGATCTGTGAGATCATGGTGATGTTCCCCATCATCTGTTTCCACTGCGCCGGCGGTAGTCGCATGGCTTTCTCTGAGTGTCCGGCAGTGGTGTTCCGCTCCGGTTTCACCGCGTCGATGAGGACCAGATAGCGCTGCTGTGTGGCAGGTCCCACCCGCTGAAGCAGAGTGCAGATGTCCCGGGTCAGTCGCTTCAGCTGTGCGGTATCGGCAGCGGGGGTGAGGTCGTCATAGATGGTGCCGGCGATCAGCTGCAGTTGTCGGGCTGCAAGCAGATCGGCAAGTACTGCAGGGTCGGTGGACAGGTACCCGTACGGTCCGAGTTCCAGGGCGGTATACGGTGATGCCGCGGCTTCGTCGAGCACCTGCTGCCACGGGGGATTGTCCGGATCACCGGCTGTTTCCACTCCCCACGAACAGGGAGCTATCGCGAGATCTATCTGCATGTTTCACTCCTGTGGTATCAAACGTTTGCTCTTCTGTTTGCTCTTTTTCACCTTTTTTCGTCAAAAATGGCAGTAACTCGTATATCTATACCTTTTTATCCTTTACATATGCTATAAAATAGGATTACTATCTTCATCAAGATGGTTACAATCAAAGATATCGCACAGAAACTGAATCTGAACTTCTCTTCGGTCTCAAGAGCTCTCAACAACAAGCCGGGTGTCAGTGATGAGACCAGGGCCCTGGTGGTCAAGACGGCTCGGGAGATGGGCTACCAGCCCAATGTCATAGCCCGGGGTCTGGTGAGCAGTGTCACCAAGACGATCGGGGTGATCATGCCCGATATCGTGAACCCCGTCTTCGGGGAGATCACCACCGGGATCATCGAGACGGCCAACGAAGCAGACTACAATGTCTTTCTGTGCATATCGAACTGGAGCGAGAAGAAGGAACTCGATAACATCTACGCGATCCAGCAGAAACAGGTGGACGGGGTGATCATCAAGAATGTCCAGGATGCCAACTCCAGGATCTTCGAGCAGTCGAAGATCCCGCTCGTCGGGTTCGAGACCTGGACGGCCAGTAACACCTTCTCTTCGGTCAGTACCGATAACGAGAAGGGAGGATACATCGCAGCGAAGCATCTGATCGAGAGCGGGTATACGAAGACCGCACTGCTCTTCGGTCCGGTCAACTCCAGCGCGAGCAAGCACCGGTACACCGGGGTGTGCAAGGCTTTCAGTGAAGCAGGACGGACCTTCGATCCTTCTCTGCACTATTCGGGTGAATACAACCTCGAATACGGCTATAAGATGGCTGTACGGCTCTTTACCGAGCATCCTGATGTAGACTCCATCTTCGCAGGGAACGATGTCATGGCTATCGGGATCCTGCAGTATCTTGCAGAGCAGCAGATCATCCCGGGCAAAGATGTCGGTGTGATCGGCTTCGATAACATCAATCTCTCCCATCTGCCTCAGATCCAGCTGACGACCATCAAGCAGCCCAAACGCAGTATCGGAAGGATCATGACCCGCCTGCTGCTCGAGGAGATCAGGAATACCAGCATGGACAGGACCAACTTCCCTCAGCGTATCCTCCTCGAACCGGAACTCATCCCCAGAGCTTCGACTTCCCGCCGCTGATCTGCTCTCCTCTCTTGATTCCCGTACCCTTCTCTCTCCTGCTCATCACATGCTGACAGTCCTCTGTGTCCTCTCGCCTGCCAGCTGGCAACTATCTTGTGCCTTCTGCTTCTTCTCTCCCTGTTCTTCCTGTCTGCCCCTCATCTGGTACCCATCATCCTGCTCTCTCGGTTACCTCTCCTTCACCGCATGAGGCCCCTTCATGTCCTCCCCCTGTCTCTCTCTCCAGAGTCTTGGTACGATGGGGCTGTGAGGGGTGCCGGCCTCTTCAGGCCGGCACTCCTGCCTGCTGCTCGTACCCCTTGGCTACAGGTTCTGCTTGATGGTCGCGGCGATGCCTTCTGCATCGAGTCCGCACTTCTTGAGCAGGAACTCATGATCTCCGAGGGTCTTGAAGCTGTCCCCGAGGCTGCACATGATCTGCCTGGGGGAGTCTTTGACACCGGCCTTGTATTCAGCAACCGCAGAACCCAATCCTCCGATGGGGCTGTGCTCTTCGATGGTCACGATCAGCTTCTGCCGGGAGAAGAGGGTATCGAGCATGTCGGTATCGAGGGGTTTGATCGTATGCATATCGATGATCTGGACAGATATCCCCTGTTCTTCCAGGATATCGGCTGCCGCTATGGTCTGGGCGAGCAGGGAGCCGCTGGTGATGCAGACCACGTCAGTGCCTGCACGGTACTCGATGGCTGTACCGATCTGGAAGTCCATATCGCCCCGGTAGAGGACGGGGAACCCCGGTCCTCCGGTCAGGCGGATGTAGACCGGTCCTTCATGGGTCTGGGCAGCTTCGAGGGCTTTGTAGACGCTCAAGGGGTCTGATGGGGTGATGACCGTGAGGTTGGGGATCGCCCGAGCCACGGCGATGTCGTCCATGGCGTAGTGGGTGTTCCCCAGCGGTCCGAATCGTACGCCGGCTTCGATGCCGACGACGGTGACGTTCAGGTTCATGTATCCGAGGACCGACCGCATCTGTTCTGCACAGCGCATCGGGGCAAGGGCTGCCAGGGTCACGGCTACCGGTCTGAGTCCTTCCCGGGCGAGGCCGCCTGAGAAGTCGATCAGGTTCTGTTCGGCGATCCCCACGTCGAAGAATCGCTGCGGGTAGGTCGCTTTGAATTCGGTCAGCCGGGCGGTGGGGGTGAGGTCCGCGGTCAGGGTGATCAGGTCCTCATGGTCTGCCGCAAGGGCTACCAGGGATGCTCCCAGAGCAGTTCGGTGTCCACCTGCGGACCATGCATCCAGTATATCGTCAGAGATCGTGTTCATCTGTTTCTCCTCCTGCTTCATTTGTCTTCCAGGTCTGTGATCGCCTGTCGGTACTGTTCATCATTGATCGGGCTGGCGTGCCAGCCGATGCTGTCTTCCATGAAGGAGATGCCTTTACCTTTCACGGTCTTCGCGATGATCATGTGGGGTTTCTGCACGTCCGAGTCCTTCATCTGCTGCAGGGCAGCTCTCACACTCACTACGTCGTTGCCGTCCTCTACCACCATCACGTCCCAGCCGAAGGCTCTCCAGACGTTCTCGAGGTTCACGTCCATGATCTCAGCGGTCTTCCCGGCAAGCTGTACACCGTTGTTATCGACCAGAGCGACGAGGTTACTCAGCCGGTTCTTGGCAGCGTTCATCGCTGCTTCCCAGATGAGTCCCTCATTGCACTCCCCATCACCTACAAGGCAGAAGACCGTATGCTTCTGCTGCTTGATCTTCGCTGCCTGTGCCATCCCGCAGGCTACGGCAAAGCCGTTTCCCAGGCTCCCGGTAGACACTTCCAGGCCGTAGGCCATGTTCAGGCTCGGGTGCCTGCAAGGAAGCTGTCGTCGGCCTTGAAGGTGGCCATGTCCTCTTTGGTGATGTAGCCCGCTCGCGCCAGGGCTGCGTAGTAGGAGAGACAGGCGTGTCCCTTGCTCATGACGAACCGGTCGCGGTCACTCATGTGGGGGTCGGCCGGGTCGTGGTGCATGACGCTGAAATAGAGGCAGGCCAGGATCTCTATGCTCGATAGGGCCGGGCCGAAGTGGGCTCCCCTGCTCCCTGCCACATGGCCCATCTCGATGACGTTCCTGCGCATCTGCAGTGCGATCTTCTCTAATTCTTCAACTGATTCTGTCAATCTCATGGTATCGATCCTCCGTATGGTACGTATCTGCAGCCGATGAGGGGTGTACTCCCCTCAGGTGCTGCGCTGGTGGTCTTCGGTCAGGTGACGGCCCACAGGTGTCCGCTGTAGGTTGCCGGCGGCAGCACCTGGTGCTGGTGCCGGGAGAGTGCGATCAGAGCCGGGATATCGACCGACAGGTCATAGCCCATCTCCTTGAGCATGAAGGCGAGGTCCTCTGTAGCCAGGTTCCCGGAGGCTCCCGGTGCATAGGGGCAGCCGCCGAGTCCCCCGAGGGTCGCCTGTACGTCCAGCACTCCCATCTCTACTGCTGCAAGGGTGTTCACCATGCCCATGTTCCGTGTGTCATGGATGTGGATCTGCAGCTTCAGGGAGGGATAGGCCTGCTGTACGGCGCTGATGGTGCTGCGCACCTGTGCGGGGTTCGCGATCCCGATGGTGTCGCACAGGTTCACGGTCTCGATCCCCAGCTCCAGGTACTGCTGCAGGAACTGCACGACGTCATCTGAGCTCTTCTTCCCCTCAAAGGGGCAGCCGAAGGCGGTCGCCAGGTCCAGGCAGATCTCCAGGTCATCTCCGCTTTCGAGGATCCTCTGCAGTCCTTCGAAGGACTCTGCATGGCTCCGGTTTATGTTCGCCCTGTTATGGCTTTCTCCCAGTGAGACCACGTAGGAGAGGTTCTTCATCCCCAGTTCACGGGCGGTCTGTGCGCCGCGCAGGTTGGGGATCAGGGCGAAGAAGTCCACTTCGGGGTGTCTCTCCAGACAGCGGGCTGTCAACTCCCGGGCGTCTCTCATCTGAGGTATGGCTTTCGGGCTGACGAAGGAGGTGATCTGGATGTGCTGCAGTCCTGCAGCGATCATGCCGTCGATGATCTCGAGCTTCGTCTCAAGGGGGATGTACTCTTTGATGTTCTGGAATCCGTCTCGCGGTCCCACTTCGTAGAGTTCTATGCGTTCATTCATCTGTTCTCCACCATCGTTCCTTCTTCTTTGAGGCGCCGGTACCAGCTGAAGGCTTCTTCGGGCAGCTGCGGATGGTGCCCGCCGCTGGACTTCCGTGCCCGCTGCAGGTACTCCTTCAGCTGCTGCTGATAGACCCCTGCGGTGCAGTGTTCGATCACTGCATCGGCACGTTGGCCGTCGTCGAGTCCCCGCAGGTCTGCCGTTCCGTGTTCACTTATGATGATATCGACGTCGTGCTCACAGATGTCCTGGTGTGACACCATGGGGACGATGTTCGATATGGCTCCTGATTTCGCATTCGAGGGGAGCAGGATGACTGACAGGCCGGCGTTCTGGGCGAAGTTCGCCCCACCTCCGATGCCATTGACCACCCGGGTCCCTGCGATATGGCTTGAGTTCACGTTGCCGTAGATGTCGATCTCTATGCCGGTGTTCAGTGCGATCACTCCCAATCTGCCGATGATCTCCGCGTTGTTGATCAGGTCCCCGTTGCGCAGGATCAGCCGGTCAGAGAGATTCTCGGTGTGTTCGAGGATGTACCTGACCCGTTCATTGATGGAGAAGCCTCCGGTGGAGACCACAGCGGCGGTGCCGCTGTACATCAGTTCCAGTACCGCTTCCCCTATACCCCCGCAGAAGAACTGCAGGTCACGGAAGGAGGACCTGCCGAAGGCTTCTGCCACAGTATGGGCCATGGTACCGAAGCCGGTCTGCAGGGGCGGGAGTACTCCGCCGGTCCTGAGCAGTTCGATCTCCAGGAAGTTCATCAGGTGGTCAGCGATCGTCAGGGAGGCAGGTGTCGTCCGCAGGGCTGGTCCCCCTCTTCGGGGATGTCGGTATGGACGATGGCACAGATCTTGTCCCTGTCGATCGGCAGTCCTTTCGAGCCGATACGATCTCCTGCGTGCAGCAGCGGCAGGGGTCGGGCCTCAGGCGGGGCTGCAGGGATGAAGATGTCGTGGAGTTCCTTCAGCTGCTGGGGCTGGGTTGAGTTGATCTCGATGATGATCCGTCGTGCCTGTGCCATCAGCAGGTGGTTCATGCCTATGGAGTTCGTGGGGATCAGGTTGCCCTCTTCGTCGAAGCCCAGTGCTTCGATCACGGCGATGTCGATCGTTCCGAAGCTGCCGCTCTTCAGCAGGGCCGGCATCCGGTTCATCTGCTGTTCCACGTACCGTACGCTGCCGCTGTTGATCCGGAGCCAGCCCCCGGCTGGCACACATCGGTGTGCGGCGGCCGATCAGGCCAGCGGCTCCGAGCTGTTCATCCAGCCAGGGGGCATTGGCGGCTGTGAGGAGGTCTATCGTCAGTTCAGGTTCACTCTGCTTACGTGCTACCAGCTCTTCTACCACTGCTTTGGGATACCCTGCAGCCGAGTACCCGCTCATCGCGACAAGCATCCCGTTCGTGATGAGCGATGCCGCCTGCTGTGCAGGTACGACCAATCGCTGCAGCTGATGCGTTACCATACCGTCAGTCATGTTCCTTGCTACCTTCCTCGCCTCTTGATGCTCTTCTCTCTCTTCTTCTCTTATCTCTTCTTCTCTCAGCTGCGCGGGGTGAAGCCTTCGAAGAGTTCTTCATCGGTGGGTTTCCAGTTCGGGATCTCCCGTATGACCCAGGTGTTGTTCATGTAGTGTTTGAGTGCGATGTTCTCCGAGGCACTGTTGCCTCCCCAGGTACCGCAGCCCAGGGAGCTGGTGAAGGGCATGCCGCTCACCCAGCTTCCGGTGTTCGTCGCAGCCTGGGGCTGGTTGACGACCACCCGGGTGGTGTAGGTCTCCAGAGCGACCTGCTCTATGTGTGCAGGGGTCTTCGAAAAGATCCCGCAGGAGTGTCCTGCCCCTGAGTAGGCGTGGTTCTCGTTGATGATCCTGATCGCATCGGCGATATCTTTGCTCTTGTAGACGGTGGTGACCAGGCTCATCTTCTCACCGCTGAACGGTGAGGCTGCTCCGGTCAGCTCCTCTTCTACCAGCAGCAGGCAGGTCCTTCGGGGATCGTGATGCCTGCATGCTCTGCGATCTGTGTGACCGGTGAGGCTACGATGTCGCGGTTTATGATATGGTTATCGGGCCACTGGGGCCAGATGGTCTTCTTCAGCAGCTCTTTCTCTTCCGCATCGAGCAGATGGGCTCCTACATTCTTGAATGCCTGGAGCATGGGGTCATAGACGGTGTGGTCGATGACCACGCTGTTGTCACAGGAGCAGCCTGCGGCAAGGTCGAAGGTCTTGCTGGCTTTGATCTTCTCTGCTGCATCTGCAAGGTCAGCGGTAGCATCTACGACGATGATGGCATTGCCTGCACCGACACCGAAGGCTGGGGTGCCTGAGCTGTAGGCGGCATGGACCATCGGTTGTCCACCGGTGGCGATGACCAGGTCACACTGCGCCATCAGTTCGTTGGTCTTCTCGATCGAGGGTTCTTCGATGGCGATGAACAGGTCCTCTGGTGCCTCGTATCGCTTCATGACCGAACGGATCAGGTCAGTGGTCTTCTTTGTGGTGAGCTTGCCTCTCGGATGGGGTGAGAAGATCACGGCATCCCGTGCTTTCACGGCAAAGATGGCCTGGACGATGGGGTGCATCTCAGCCTGGGTACTGGGGACCAGAGATCCGATGACTCCCACGGGTTTACCGATACGCGAGAGTCCCTTTGCAGGGAGCTCTTCGATGACCCCCACGGTCTTCTCGTGTTTCACGTCGTGATACACGCCCCGGCATTTCACACTGACTTTGATGAACTTCGATTCCACGTCTCCGAGTCTGCACTCATCATAGGAGAATTCTGCCAGTTCCCGTACCAGTTCATCGTCTGCTACGATCTCCCAGGTGATAGCTGCAGCGAGTTCATCGACTTTCTCCTGTGAGAACCCCTCTGCTATCTTCTGTGCCGCCTTCGCTCTAGCGATCAGCTCTGCGATATACTCACCGGCTCCTGTATGCTGTTGGCTCATCTGTCTCCTCCCCTCTGATTCGTATCATCATCGTGCATGCCCGTCCCTGATACCTCTTCCTGGCAGGTGGTACCCACCTGCAGTGTGTCTGCTTCGGCCATGCTCATGTCTCTTTTTCTTTCTTTATGTATGATATATCTTTCATTCGTAATTGTAAAGTTTCGTTTGATTTCGTTTGACAGAATTTTTGTAAAGGATTATGATAGGAGGCAACCTGCGAAAGAAGAGAGAGAAGATAAGATGGCAAAGAACTATACAGAGGATGTCCTGCTGCTGCTCAAGGAGCACGGCAGTGTCTACGTGAATGACTTGAGTCTTCGCCTGGGAGTCAGCAAGGTCTCGATCCGAAAGTACCTTGCCTCTCTTGAGCAGCAGGGGAAGGTGCAGCGCTTCTACGGAGGGGCAACGCTCATAGAGGCTGCAGAAGATACGCAGCTGCCCGATCCGATCTACCGCGATCCGCTGCTGGTCGCATTGGCTCAGCAGGCTCTCTCACAGATAGCAGATGGGGATTCGATCTTCATCGGATCGGGAAGGACCTGCTGCGTACTGGCTCATCTGCTGCAGGGGCTCAAGAACCTCACGGTGGTCACGAACAACATCACGGCACTGCCTGAACTGATCAAAAACGTACAGCGGGTCTATCTGATCGGGGGAGAGGTCACCAGCACCGATGCTCATACCTATTTCTCCAGCTGGGAGTCACCGCAGTCACTGCTGGGGAATATCTTCGTCAGCAAGGCCTTCACCAGCACCTCCGGTCTTGATATGAGGGCAGGTCTTACCGTCGATTCGATCATCAGTACCTATATCTTCAAGCAGATCCCCACGATGGCTCAGCACTGGTACCTGCTGGCAGATTCCTCCAAGTTCGATAAGGTAGCGATCTACCAGGTGGCAGAGCTCGATCAGATCCAGACGCTGATCACCGATACCATCCCCGAACGATACCGCAGCCGCCTCACCGAGCTGCAGGTAGAGGTGATCCTGATAGACCGCTGAGCTGCAGGCAGCACCCCATCGCTACGAGTAGAGAACAACACACAGCCGCTGCCTTATAGTCCTGTGATACACCTGTTAAGAGCCTCCCCTGCTCCCGATCCACCGCTGCGGTATCCTGATGGCAGATGAGCTTGAGCGCTCATCCCTTCGGTCTGCAGCTCTCCCGGTATACCATGACAGGGGTATACTGGTGTGCCGTCAATCCGGTCTGACCGGAGGAGAGAGCCTCCAGCATATAGGAGCAGACATCCTCTGCCATCTGTTCCTTGGGCTGATGTACGGTAGTCAATCCAGGATGAAGGTACTCGGTATAGTCCATGTCATCATAGCCTACCACGGCGATATCATCGGGAATGGCATGACCGAGATCCAGCAGGGCCTTCATCACCCCGGCTGCCATCACATCGGCATGGGCACAGATCCCGTCGATATCCTGCAGCAGCGCCTTACGCTCCATGATGCTCTGGTACCCGAATCGATAGCTGCATTCACCATAGAGAATCCGTCTGGGATCGACCGGCAGGCCGTACTCCTTCAGGGCCTGGGTGAACCCGGAGACCCTGGCAAGGAACTGAGGCTGCTCTGCACCCTCGGTAAGGCAGAGCAGCTTCCTCCTGCCTGCTTCCAGCAGGGTCACCGCCGCACGGTAGCCCCCCTGTTCATGATCGGTATAGAAGCTGCTCACCGTCTCATGGTCCACATAGACGGGCCTGAAATGGACTGCGGCACACGGGATCGCGTGCTCTCTCATATAGGTCCACTGCTGCAGCGGCAGGAGCGGATCCATGCTGATCACCGCTGAGACCTTGCCTGCGGCGACCAGCCTCAGCAGATGGTGCTTCGAGGTTATGATCAGATCATGATCGGAACGCTCCAGTCTCCTGCGTATCAGACGTACCATATCATCGATGAAGGCAGTAGAGGTGATCTCGTCAGTCACGACGATACCGACGGTATCATTCCGCTGCAGAGAGAGGGCTCTGGCATGCGTATTGAACTCGAACCCATGCTCTGCAGCGATCCTTCGGATCTGCTGCTTCCTCCCCTCTGAGATCTCGGGGCTGTCATTGAGAGCCCTGCTCACCGTCGCAGGGCTCACCCCCGCTATTCGGGCGATATCTCTGATCGTCATCGTTGACCTCGTATTTCGTAATCGGTTGCATAAATAGCTCTTCCAACCTTGACTATATCTTACAATATGGTTTAATAGCTGTATACACCTATGTTGAACTATATATCGGTACGCAACCGGTTACGTAAGGAAGGCACACATGAACCACCAGGAGATCTGGAGAGATACACAGACGCTGCAGGTACCACCGCAGCTGCACGATGACCCGTTCAACAGCGGGAACATCACCCTCACCGGGAATGGATACCTCGGCTACCGGGGCACCTTCCCGGATGCCCGCAGGAAGGAGTACGTCGCCTGTACGGTATCAGATACCTATGACATGGCAGACGGCACCTGGAAAGAGCTCTGCACCGTTCCCAACGGACTCTACCTCGCCGTGGATGGACACTCCAGCTGCGATGCTGAGAAGAAGCAGCACGGCCTGCAGTTCTCTGCAGGCAGGACCTTCGGATCCTGCAGCTTCTCAGGAACTGCAGTCGGAGAGCTGCAGATCTCCTTCGAACGCTTTGCCAGCCTCACCGATCTCCATTGCGTGATCCAGCAGGTCAGCCTGCGCAGTACCGAACCCGGAGTGATCACCATACGACAGGGGATCGACGGAGACATCTGGAGCCTGAACGGGAACCATTTTCGCTCCATGGATTACAGCCGCACCACTGAGGGCTTCCTCGTAGCGCAGGGGGAGACCACCGAGACCGCACTGCCTCTGGTCACCGGATCGGTGATGATCGGGCTGCCTGAAGGAAGCAGGACCCTGGAGCAGGAACAGGGGATCTTCACCGCACATGAGATCACCCTCACAGCAGGTGAACCGGTGACCATCATGATGATCATGAGCACCTGCTCCGGCAACGATGTCAGCGATCCGTATGAGTCGGTCCTCTCAGACCTTGCTCGACTCATCGCAGTCCCCTTCTATGAACTGCTTGCAGCACAGCAGGACCACTGGGATCAGTTCTGGGATGCCTATGACATACACATCGAAGCTGATCCTGAGGCAGACTGCCTGCTGCGCTACAACATGTACCATAACCGGATCGCCACCCCGGCCCACACCGACCACCTGCCCATAGGGGCCAGAGGCCTCTCCTGCCAGGCGTATCAGGGAGCAGCCTTCTGGGACCAGGAGATCTATAACATGCCCATGTACACCTGGGTAGAGCCTGAGACCGCGAAGCGGCTGCTGCTGTACCGGTACAAGACCCTTCAGGGGGCACGCGATAAAGCTGCAGCACTCGGGTACGCCGGTGCCTTCTATCCCTGGATCAGTGGACAGAGCGGTAAAGAACTCTGCCCCGACTACTTCTTCAAGGACGTGCTCACCGGCAGGAAGATACGCAACCACTTCAACGATTGGCAGATCCATATCAGCCCCGACATCGGTTATGCACTGCTCTCCTACTTCCAGGTGACCGGAGATCTGGGTTTCATGCGCGAACACGGCATGCAGATGCTGCTGGAGATCTCCCTGTTCATCTACAGCAGGGTCATGTACAACACCCACAGACAGCGCTATGAGATCCTCTGCGTGCTCGGACCCGATGAGTACCATGAGAAGGCAGACAACAACACCTTCACGAACTACCAGTGCAGATATATCCTCCAGGAGACCCTGAAACTCCTGGAGATCATCAGGGAAGAGGACCCTGATGCCTGCACGAGGACCCTCGAGCAGGCCGGGGTGACAGAGCAGCAGCTGCACTCCTTCGAAGAGATGTCCCGCAAGCTCTTCGTCCACGCCCCTGACCCTGAGAGCGGACTGATCGAGCAGTTCGACGGCTACTTCGACCTCGAGGACATCACCCCGGCAGCCCTGGCAGAGCGCCTGATCGATGATCAGGAGTATTGGGGCTGGCCCAATGGGATCGCCTATGAGACACAGGTGACCAAGCAGGCGGATGTGGTCCAGTTGTTCATGCTCCATCCCTACCCCGTCGATATCATGCGGAAGAACTACCGCTACTATGAGCAGAGGACCCAGCACCGCTCCTCCCTGAGCCCAGGGGTCCATGCGATCGTCGCAGCGAACTGCGGGATGACAGATCAGGCCTATACCTATTTCATGAGATCGTGCAGTGTCGATATCGGGAACACCCACCCCCTACCAGCGGAGGCACCTTCATCGGCGGTATCCACACCGCAGCCTGCGGGATCGCTGGCAGATCGTCACCAGAGGGTTCTGCGGTCTGCAGATCACCCCCACAGGGATCGCTATCACCCCACATCTGCCTGCAGGCTGGAGTTCCATCAGCTTCAGACTCACCATCTTCGGATCTCCCCTGAAGCTGACAGTCTCCCATGATACCCTCACTGTAGAGGCTCATCAGTTCAACGGGACCCCCATCGAGGTCTCCTGGGGCCTTCGCTCCGTACAGATCACCGACTGCAGCCCGGCTATACTCCACCGGTAGCACCTACAGTGCAGAGGTAGGTACCTCTGCACTGTAGGGAATCAAAGGAGAGTGTGGGCATCAGACCCATGCCCTCCCCCCTGAGTCCCTGCTCCTCTCCCACTCCCTGATTCCCTGCTCCTCTCCTGCTCCTTGATTCCCTGCTCCTCTCCTGCTCGTTCGTTATTCCTCTCTCTCATCACTTCACTCGTTCCCTCTGGATCTCACCCTCTCTCTCATCACTTCACTCGTCTCCTCAGTATCTCATCCGCTCCCTCATTACGTCACTCGTCTCTTCTGGTTCTCAATCCCTCTCCTTCTCCCTGCTTCACCTGAGAAGCTCCTGATTACCCTCTGCCTGACAGGCACCCTCCCGATTGATATATAACATGCGTTATGTTACAGTCATACCCACAGGGGGGACAGATGCCGCCACGACAGAGATTCTCACAACAGACCATCATAGATGCAGCGATCAGGGTCATCAGGGAGCAGGGACCCGAGGCGCTCAACGCACGAAAGCTGGCAGGGGAACTCGGCTGTTCCACCCAGCCGCTCTACAGCCTCTTCAGCTCCATGGAGGGGATCGAACAGGCAGTCATCACCGCCTGTCTGCCGATCCCCATGGAATACATGCTCGGGGCTGAGGACCGGGAGAGTCAGTTCCTCTCGATCGGCATGGGCTATCTTCAGTTCGCCGAAAGCGAACCGGGAATCTTCCGGCTGCTGTTCACCAGCGGGAAGGTGCAGTGGGACTTCACTGCCGGGAACCCTACTTCGCCCCGCTGCTTGCGAAGATGCGCAGGGACTGCTTCCTTGCCTCGCTCACCGACGGGAAGCTCTTCTCCCTGCTCGCGAAGATGTTCATCTTCACCCACGGACTGTGCACCCTGCAGCACAGTGCCGGTGTCTCAGATACGACCGGGACCATGAGGACACTCCTCCATGAGACAGGGGAGAACTGATCATGACCGAACTGCTCAAGCAGGATCACCCGGAAGTGCTGCAGCAGGCAGCAAAGGAGTTCATGGATGTACATACTCACACTTAATGGAAGTCCCAAAGGCGAGGTATCAGTATCGTATCAGTATATGAGGTACCTCGAGCAGGAGAATCCCGACCATCGGTTCGAGACCCTGCATATCGCGCAGCAGGCACGGAAGTTCAGGGACCGGGAGGCCTACCGTCAGGAGGTCCTGGAGAAGATCAGAGCAGCTGATCTGATCATCTTCTGCTTCCCCCTCTACTTCATGACGATCAACTCACGCTACATGGAGTTCCTCGAGCTCATGCTGGCTGAACACAGGGAGGCTCTGGAGGGGACCTATGCAGCTTCGATCAGCACCTCGATCCACTTCGCTGACCATATCGCACAGGAGTACATCAGAGGCTTCTGTGCCGATACCCGCATGGAGTACATCGAGGGGATCACGGCGAAGATGGATGACCTGCTCGATGTGACTTTCAGGAGGTCCTTGCTGGGCATCTTCTCCTCCTGGTTGTCGGTCGTCACCGACGGCCTGCCCACCGCACGCTGTGCTGCCCCGGTGAGGTCTGTACCCTCAGGCTACCTGATGCCCTCTGATCTATCGACTGATGAGGTCAGTACCCACAAGCGCATCTGCATCGTCACCGACGGCTGCGCAGCAGAGGAGAGCCCGCTCGAGGCCATGGTACAGACGCTGCTGCAGAAGGCACCGGATGCAGATCGGGTGTATCTGAGGGACCTCACCTTCGGGCCCTGTATGGGCTGCCTGCACTGCGGGTTCGACAACCAGTGCATCTATGAGGGGAAGGATGAGTTCCTCCCGGTCTACCGGGAGTCCATCCTCCCCTCTGATATCATCATCTTCGCACTCCCGGTAGCAGGCCGCTACTTCTCCTCGGTCTTCCAGCGGTACCTCGAGCGTACCTTCGTATACAACCACCAGAGGACCCTGACCGGTAAGCAGATCCTCTTTGTCGTGAGCGGACCGCTATCACAGGATCATCTGCTGCAGGAGGCACTGACACTCTATACCGAGACCATGGGAGGACAGCTTGCAGGGATGATCTCTGATGAACAGGAGGACCCGCTCTCCACAGCAAGACTGCTGTACAGCACGCTGGATCGTGCTGTCACCAGGAGTGAGGAGCAGATAGTCAAACCGATGGGATTCCTCGGTGTCGGCGGGATGAAGATCTTCAGAGATGATATCTTCTCACATCTGAGGTTCGTATTCCAGAAGGATCATGAGAGCTACAAGAAGCAGGGTCTGTATGATTTCCCACACAAGAGAAGAAGACAGCGTATGGGAACAACCCTGGCCACAGCTGCTACCAGGATCCCACCGCTGAGACCACGGATACAGTCCATGCTTAAAGAAGGTATGATCAGACCGTACCAGAAGCTCTTCTCAGAGACGACCGACGAGCGCTCATCAGAGCGCTGAGACCATCGGAGATCTGCACACGACCATTCCCCGGGCGCTTCAGGCCGGATACAGGTACCGCATGCTCTCATTGTTTCAGAGTCTTCGTACAGCTTCCTGCAGTCCTCCCAGGATCGAATCGGCTACCTGTTCCGGGAATCCGGGAGGGATGATCGAAGAGACCGAGGTGATGACCTTCGGGGTCGCTTCGATGATCTCATCGAACAGGGAATCGACTACAACAGCGGATAGACCTGAGAGCCTGCCCGTGGTGATCCAGTGATCCCTTCTCATCTGATCAAGCCGATAATGACGATCTGCTCCAGTGACTGCCATCGCCATGTGGATCTTTCGTTGATGGATCTGCTCCGATGCAGTACCGATGACAGGATAGGCCGAGAGGATTCCTCCTACCACTCCTGATCGTCTGCAGTATGCTCGGGCGAGAGGGTGAGGCTCAGCCCGAGGGCTGCGATAAGCTTGAGCATGCTCTCGATGCTGGATGAGGCGGGATCGTTCTCCAGTTTCGAGATGGTCTTTGTGAGCAGACCGATCTTCTCAGCAGTCTCCTGCTGACTCAGATGCAAGGTCTTACGATGACTGCGCAAAGCAGCCCCAAGCTGCTGCGGTGTCCGTATATGGTAATCCATATGCACATCTCCCTATACGATGACCATACCCCGGAGGGTATATATAATAAATATACCCTATAAGGTATAAATTGTCAATATACCTTATAAGGTATATGTATTCCAGCAGAAGGGAGCTCGACAATAAAGACAGCTCAGGGTCCCCGCAGCACTGAGAACAGGGATGATCGGTGGATCAGGAGCTGCACTCCCGGTACAGGGACCTGCAAATGCTTGCACGAAGGCTGGAAGAACTGATACAGAGGAGCAGCTGTCCATCAGGGATGAGAAGCCATGATCGACAACTGCTCTGTATACCTACTACCACGTCAAAATCACCCATATATTCGTACACAAAACTCTGTAAAAGATTCTCATACTCCTGGTCAATAGCAGTATATGTACAGATACGGTATATCTTGAGTGGTACATGCCTCATGTATCACCATCACTCACGTCTTAAAGGACTCCAGTATGAGAACAGCTTTCTTTCGATGGGTATCTGTGCTTCTGCTGATCATGATCTGCTCCCTATGCATCTCCTGTGATCTGCTTGCAACCTATGAGCCGACAGATGCAGAGATCCTGAGAACAGTCACCGCATTCGAATCACTCCTTGAGGATACACCAATCATTGAGGATACCGAAGTTCTGCCCCAGGGCGTCTCTATCGTTGAGACACCTTCCAGTATGACCATCACGTTCGATCATGCACTGATCATACAGGATGGCCAGACCTATCTGTTCGATGGTACCTATGACCTTGTTCTGCAGTGGCCCATTCTGGAGATAGCTCTGTCCCTGCGTGTAGTATCGAGCGATCTCGGCGGTACGATCGAGATCCAGCTGGAGAGTTCATTCAATGCCTTCTCCGACGAAGCACCGGTGATCACCGTATACACCATCAACGGGGTGAGCAGACTTGATGAGGCACAGGCAGTCATGGACCTCTTCTGGGAACAGTAGGTTCTGATCAGGATCTCCTGATCCCATCCGGGCAGGCATAGTCATACCTGCCGGCTTTGTTCTTCTGTGCAGCGGGTCTCTACTCGTTGGTATCGTTCGAATGCTCCGTATCAGAGTGCTTTTCTATCCGCTCTCTGAGGATGTGTTGTAACCGCCCTTTGATCGTATCCAGCAGATCATCGCTGATCAGCCCATCAAGCTGCCGGTTGATCCGAGCCAGACGTGGGGATTCGATGATACACTTCTTTCGTTTCCACATGATGTACTGATAGAGATAGAGCAGCAGAAGCAGCAGGATGATACCTGTCAGGGATCTGAAGAACCATGATCCGCTTCGCTGTGCTTTCACAGCCTCAGGCTGTGGATCGTACTGGTACTGTTCCAGGTCCCAGTAGATCTCACTCTGCTGCAGGGCAGGGTTCTGCTCTGCATGCTCGAATGCTGTCAGTCCGGAAGAATCCCTGAGACTCGCATCGACTCCCAGCTCGAAGAACATCCGGGTCACAGCGGGGTTCTCATTCGTCGCGGCTGCGATCATCAACATGGAGACCCCTTCCTCAGGGACGATGGCGAAGGGGTCTGCGCCCTGATCGAGGAACATCTGAAGGATCTGTGTGTTCGTGATCATCATGCCAGCTCTCATGAAGGGCGTGATCCCATCTTCATCAGGAAGGTTCACATCTGCTTTATGGTCGAACAGTGTCTCGTATATATGGGGATTGTCGACACCATTGAGGATGGCACGGGTAAGGGCTGTACAGTCACTATCATCTCTGATGTTCACCCGAGCCTTCAGCTTGAGCAGTCGTTCGAAATCCTCATACGAGTTGTTGGTCTCCTCATCCATGAAATGATGCATCAGCAGAGTCCTGCCATCGGCGTCCCGTCTGTTGACATCAGCACCTTCCTGCAGAAGGAGCTCAAAGAGATCAGGGGCTACCTCCCTGCGCTTCCAGGCTGTAACGATCGGTAGAGGCTGGGAAGGCAAGGCATAGTTGACATCAGCCCCGAGATCTATGAGAGCCTTGAACACATCGATCGACAGCACAGCATAATAAGCCCTGCTCCCCAGATCGCTACGCTCCAGGAAATCAGGACTGAGATAGCGTTCGACCAGTAGTATGAAGAAGGTAGAATCTGCATCACCGGTATTGAGGCTGTCAATATCGACGCGATGTTCCCTGATGTAGGAGACCATCTCATCAACGGGATCCTCATTCCCCAAGATGATATCCAACAGATCTCTGACTTCAGGCTGGTAGCTCGGGACGTAGGGGGTAAAGGCATACAGGGGTACTGAGACAGAACAGGCAAGCAAGAGGGCAAGAAGCATCACAGCTCGTTTCATGGGAACCTCCAGGTACCATAGATGAAGCTATCTCTGGTGGTATCACTCCAGCTGCTGCCCTGTGAAGAACGTACAAGTCAGTTCTCCTGCTATCTGTTCTCCTGCCTATGGGGACATCGAACGGAACAGACTCTGAAGTATCCATTCATTCCTAAGATTATAGCACAGGAATCCTATACAGTATATGAAGTAATACAGCATAACTGACTGAGAAGAGCCCCTGCATGGTACCGTCATTCTTGGTTGACCCTGAGTGCACCAGCGAGGTCTGTCCAGCCTGTGGCAGACGCACTACCGCCAAACTCCACCTGTTCCGTACATGGCCGGGTGACTACCCTGGTATTTCACATCACATACAGACCCTCTGTGCGATCAATGAGATCATCACCTCACTCACTCCATACTGCTTTGCCAACTCTGGCCATGCTGACAGTGCTGACCGGGTCTGTTCGATGATCTCGGTGATACGAAGCTTGGCTAGCTTCGCTTCAACGCCAAGCTTGATCAGATGCTCCACCCCGGGATTTCTCCCCTCGCCCATTACCATGGTACTTTGTTCACCTCCAGGACCAGAGGAAAAGGTGAGGTCATAGGCAGGAGAGAGCTTCCACTGACCTTCTGCATCCATCAAAAAGCTGAAGTTCTTCCCATGGTCATCACGGTTATGGGCTAAGACGTTGAACACTGCCAGGCGATACATCCTTTCGACTTCACGAATATCACGAGTCAGCATGAATGTAAGGGCAAGCAAGTCTTGGTAATCGAGCGATGGGACACGAACATCAGCATGCAGCAAGCCACCGGCAGTGTGCATATGGAACCGTTTGCTTCCATCACGATCAAAACGCTTGGTTGCAAAGAACCCTGGACCTTCCCCCGATGGGAACAAGTGCACATCTGACATAGTGATGCCTGCATCCTTGGCCATCAAGGCATATGCATACTCTACAGAGCCGGCATCAAGGCCATCCTGGCTGTTGGGGAATTTCACCAACCACGGTTCGAATCCCTCTTCAAGGTCGTATGTTCCATGGATGATGTGCTCACGGCTTTCAGAGACACCGATCAATGCCTTTGGGCTTGCTCCAGCAGCTGCCCCATTCAACACGAGAAGTTCCTGCAAGACCTCTTCTGAAGCTCCCTTAAACACTTCCTGCACGTGGGAAGCGATACCATCGAGGCTTATTGGTCCATGCCCGATCGCAGTATCAGACTCCGGTTCATACACCAATGCACCGAGCCCGTGACTTCCTACCGAGGCCAACCTATCCAAAGGAGATATTTCTGAAGGCAATACTCCCTGGGATAGTGCAAAACGGTCAAACAAGAGCCGGCCCCAGCCATCAGGTAGGTTGTCATTGAATACTCCAGGCAGCCCTTCAAACAGGCTGCTGTCACAGGTCCTCACCCCTGCCTTCAGGGGGAGCATAAAAGGAGATATCTCGAAGCCCTGTTCTATGAAGGCAGGTGCATACTCAAAGTAGATGCGACGCTCTCTCACAGCCAGGCGACCGACAGGGATCCTGCCTGTTCCAAAATCGAGCCCTACGTGTATGACAGGTACCGAAGGAAGTGCCTTCATGTGTGTCTCCCTCTTCTTCTCTTGGGCGCGGTATTGAGTGCAATCACTTCATCAAGAGAAGCGAAGGGAGCCTCAGTCACCTCAGTGGCTTTGACCATGGTATCCAACATTCCCAGCACCATCAGAAGCTTCAAGAACGATTCAAAGGAGATCACTCCTTGTTGTTCAAACTTGCGCAGCGTTGATAGAGGTACTCCCGAACGCTCAGCGAGTCCCTCTTGTGTCAGGTTACGTTGCAACCTGCGTTCGCGAACTTTCTCTGCTATGATTCGCTGGGCTTTTGATGGTGTTATACATGACATCATAGTATTACTCTTTTCCATTAATTAGCCTCTAATACTAGTATTGTAGTAATTAACGTAATTATCAATCTATTGGATTGATACAGAAAGAACTACTTGGGTGTGCAGCCTTTCACCCCAAGCCTCTGGTCCTCATGGTTCTGATCTCCTCTGATGATATTTTTTCAAGTAAGTCCAGACTGTATCTGGGTCTCTTGTCTGATCCGAGGCTCAGTTCTCTTTCTTATCACTTCGTACCCACATACCCTCACTGTGAGCCTAAAGAGTTTGTGTTATGTGAAGAATTGCGATACAATCGCAAAGAGAGAAGAGTCGAAATCATAGGGTTTTTTTACCTCTCGAACGTAAGCGTTCGCCACAAGGACCCGATCGTACCTGAAGACTTGCACCTACAGGGGGAGTGTATGCAGAAATTCCATGAGCAGGATATCTTCAATGACGCCCCGATAGGCATATTCACCTCCTCTCCAGAGGGCCGCTACATCTCTGCCAATGATACACTCGCAAAGATGTTCGGCTATGAGAGTCAGGAACAGCTGATAACATCAGTCACTGATATCGCCACTCAGATGTATGTACAGCCCGTCCAGAGGGAAGAGTTACTACGCATACTGGAAGATCGCAGTGAGGTCTTCAACCATGAGTGCCAGTTTCGCCGCCGTGATGGGTCGGTATTCTGGGGGTCCATGCATGTCAGGGTCATACGGGACGAAGCCGGGCAGACTGTGGCGTATGAAGGTTTCAATACCGATATCACAGAACAAAAGCAGGCTGAACAAGCGCTGCTCAAAAGCACAGAGCAGAGCGCGTTCCTGACAGAGACGGTATTCGAACTGGTCGAACTTGATTCCATTCAGGAGATCTATCGATACACAGTTGAGAAACTGTACAAGGTGTTTTCATCCAACCTGATAGTTGCCTTGGTGGACTATGATCATAGTACGAATCGCTGGCACATGCAGCAGATAGCAGGTGTTGGGAAAAAGGCAGCAAATCTTTCCAACCTGTTTGGATTTGACATCAACACCATGGAAGGCGATATCTCCACAACATATTATAAGCAGATCACCAGCGACACAGTAACAGAACTTACCTTTGATTTCCCGGGACTGTTCAATAACAAGCTTTCGGTTGCTGTCGGTACTGCTGTGAAAAAGATGTTCTCTATCGAAAAGATGTATTGCATCGCTTTTCAACAGGACGAGCAGATCACGGGGAATATCACGATCGTCACTGATACCAGTATTGACCCATTCACCATACGGCTGATCGAAGCTTCGTACAACAAGTCAACACGTTCTTGAAAAACAACGGGCAGAAGAGAAGATCCGTGAAAAGGATATCCAGTTCAGAAAACTCTCAGCCAATCTTCCTGACCTCATCTATCAGTTCACCCGCAGGCCAGATGGTTCCTATTTCGTTCCAATGGCTTCAGAAGGTATCTATAATATATTCGGTTGCCAGCCGGAAGACGTTGCAGATGATTTTGAAGCCATAGCCCGTGTCCTGCATCCCGATGATGCTCAGCGGGTCATTGCAGATATCGAGTACTCCGCTGAACATCTGAACTATTTCACCTGTGAGTTTCGCGTGCTCATTCCAGGGAGACCTGTTCAATGGATCCTGTCCCGTTCAACTCCCGAACGATTGCCTGATGGCAGTATCACCTGGTATGGTTTCAACGCAAATATCACCCAGCAGAAACAAACGGAATTGGCTCTGAGTGAAAGCAATGATACCTATCGCCGCATCGCAGATAATGTGACCGATGTCGTGTGGGTCACCGATCTGGACATGAAGCCGATGTACATAAGTCCATCGGTCGAAAGGGTGTTCGGGATCAAACCCGAAGAGTATCTTCAGCTCCCTATAACACAATCATACCCTCAGGAATCGCTTAAGATATTCAAGAGAACATTAGCTGAAGAATTCGCAAAAGAGGGAGATCCTACAGCTGACAGGAATCGGGTCTTTCAGTTGGAAGTAGAACGGTATTATGCGGATGGGACCATAGGCTGGGACTCAATACGTGCCACGTTCATACGTGATGAAATGAACAACCCAGTCGCGATCCAGGGAGTATCGCGTGATATCACAGAACGCATCAAGACCGAAGAAGCACTGCGCGAAAGTGAGATCCGCTTCAAGGCTCTGCATAATGCCTCATTTGGCGGGATCACGATCCACGACAAAGGCATCATCCTGGAATGTAACCAGGGACTCGCCGATGTTACCGGGTATAGCTATTCCGAGCTGATAGGGATGGACGGGCTGCTGTTGATCGCTGAAACATCTCGCGAGACAGTCAGGAATACTATCCATTCTGGCTATGAAAGACCCTATGAAGCAATCGGGCTGCGCAAAAATGGGGAAGAATACCCCCTACGCCTTGAAGCGAGAAATATCCCCTATAAGGGTAAACAGGTTCGCGTGGTTGAATTCAGAGATACCACCGAACAGAAGCAGGCCGAAGAAGAGTACAAGAAGCTTCAAGAGCAATTCATCCAGTCCCAGAAGATGGATGCAGTCGGTCGGTTGGCAGGTGGTGTAGCTCATGATTTCAACAATATGCTCACTGCCATGATCGGGTATGCCGAATTGATCCTTGAACGGGTAGATACCACGAGTCAAGTACATCGGGATGTCGGAGAGATCTTGAAAGCAGCTAACCGTTCAGCAGAGCTCACCCGACAACTGCTTGCTTTTTCGCGCAAGCAGACCATAGCTCCACAGGTCCTTGATGCGAACGAAAAGATCGAACAGATCCTGAACATGATACGAAAACTGATAGGAGAAGATATCGATCTTACCTGGCTCCCTGGTTCTTCAGTCTGCACGATCCTCATAGATCCCTCTCAACTCGATCAGATACTTACGAATCTCTGCATCAATGCACGAGATGCAATAGATTCGATCGGAAACATAACCATTGAGACAGCTATCGTTGCATATGATGAGGAGTATTGCCGCAATCATATCGGGGTCACCCCGGGAGAGTTCGTTCAGCTGGCTGTCAGCGATAACGGCTGCGGTATGGACCGCGATACCGTGGAAAAGATCTTTGAACCGTTCTTCTCACGAAAAGGAGACAACGGTACGGGATTGGGCATGTCAACGGTATATGGGATAGTCAAACAGAACAATGGATTTGTCAACGTATACAGTGAACTGGGGAAAGGGACCACGATCAAGATCTATCTCCCCACATATGCAGAAGAGCCTATCGAACGCAAGCCTGCCACGAGTGAGAGCATGCATAAGGGGCAGGGACAGCTCATCCTGCTCGTTGAAGATGAAAAAGTCATACGGGACATGACCCAGACAGTCCTCGAACGCCTTGGCTATCAGGTACTTGCTGCAGAAAGCCCTGGGAAGGCGATCATGTTAGCCGAGACTCATCGGGAGGAGATCGCATTGCTGCTGACTGATGTGGTCATGCCGGATATGAATGGCCGGGATCTGTCGACACACCTGCAGCAGACCTGTCCAGGGCTGGAAACCCTGTTCATGTCGGGCTACACAGAAAATGTCATAGCCCATCAGGGAGTCCTGGATAAAGGGATCCAGTTCATTCAAAAACCGTTCTCTCTACAAGAACTGGCTGCGAAAGTGCATACTATTCTGCAGTAAGGATCGTACGATAGAGAACACGTATCACACAGAACGTACTGGAAAGAAATCAGAGGTATGCATCGGTATAAGGACTCAAAGGCAGCGAGCTTCTTAGCCGGTATCTCTGAGATCCTGCTTGAACGAAAAAAGCTGTGACATCACCATCAGGCTCACCTGACTGGATGAGACGCAAGAAGCTGGCAGTACAGGCTCTATTGGAAAGTCGCAGAGAGCCTCACATAGTATACACTATGTGCAGACTATGACGGGTGGATCAGAACAAGATCGTATTCTTTCAATGCAGAGTGATCCCACCCCGGGACATCACTGTCCTATCAATCATGACAGGTACCAGAGAACGTACATCGGGCACGATCTCATCCACTCACCTCAGGATGTGTATCGCCTCACGACATGCTGCAGGGATGGGACTTCCTTCAGGAGATCGATCGGCACTGCCGACCACGGCATGCAGGGTCTTCGGGACCGGTACAGATCCCTGTCGTTCAGTCCTCTGTCTCCTGCTCCCCGGTGATCACCTCATCATCGGGTGCACCGATGATCTCAAGCAGATCCGAGATGGTCCTGTGAGATTCGATCTGATGTCTGAGCGGTATATCACGGTTCACCTCATAGCTGTTGTTCCTGCCGATCTTCGTGACGGTGATGACACCGACCTCCTCAAGATCTTTGATGATGGTATGTACCGCCCGCTCGGTGATACCCACCTTCCCCGCGATATCCCTCATCGGCAGTTCCGGATGGAAATTGATATAGAACAGGACATGAGAATGATTGGTAAAGAATGTCCATCGATGGTTCGCACTACTCATACATCACTCCCTCTGGTTCATGCTCCTACTGTACAAGGATATGGGATAAAGTCAACCGATCTGCTCAGGCAGGACAGACAGTTCCAGCTCCACTCCGCTCTTCTGTGAAGAGGAGTGTGCAGATCACTGCGCCTCTCAGGTGGACCGGATCCAGTGAAAGCAGGCAGAGGCCTCATGGCCTCTGCCTATACCACCACTTCCACTATCAGTACTTACAGGTCTGCCTCAGGCATGAAGGTCTTGTAGTCCTCCACAGTCCCGCCTGAGAGACAGCACTCGATGATCTTCCTTCCTGTCGCATCCAGCCCGGGTTCCAGGTACTTCTTCAGCTGCTGATGGAAGAACTCAGTGAGGATCCGAGTCCCCTCATCATAGGCTGCCACACCCACCTCCGGTTGCTTGTCGACCTGGAGGAACCACTGGGGGATCGTGGTTCCCTCGATCCGCATGTTCTGGAGGGAGTAGCCCAGCAGGGAACAGCGCGACGGGGTGATCTGCTCAGGTCGGAAACGCGAGTGACCGCGACGGGCAAGGTAGTCCCTGACCAGCCACTGGGGCATGAACCCGGTCTCCCAGGCGCCCACGTGCTGATTGGGAGTCAATACATACCTGGTCTGGGGAGCATCCTGGAACTGCCTCAGAAGCAGATTGGCCTGAGCTACCCGTTTCCCGGTAGAGAACGGCCAGTAACTGCCGACCCCTTCACTGCTCATACCGGCATTGTCTACGATGCTCGGGTTCGCATACCCGCGTGGTGCCACCATCCTCCAGAGCCAGGCAAGAGCAGGTGGAAGGACATGCATCAGTCCGATGATCCCGTAGGTGGGATCTTCTGCGGTACACGGGGGTGTACGGACACCGAACGACCGGATATCGATAGCCGTCTTCCCCTGAGTCACCTCAGGTACCATATCTCTCGGGATGACCACCCGTGGATTGGGGCAGGGCTGTCCGGGCTTGTCTTCGATATGATCCCAGATGAGGGCCGTACTGCCCACGACCGCATCGATGTTCAGGAACAGCTGAGGATGGGTCGGATCCAGCGTAAGACGCTCGAGTTCCGGATCGGTACCATACTTCCTGATATGGTCGACCCTGACGAACCAGGCACTCTCAGCATCCACCAGTGACAGCTTCCCGTTCCCGTCCTGCAGATCAGGGTGGCACAGTCCCATATCATCACAGACCGGATGGAGCTCACAGGTCCTGGGGATCTCCAGATACCGTTTCTCCTTCGTCACCAGGTTGTGTCCCAGCAGCAGTCTGCCGTCGGACTCTCGGTGAGGCTGCTGCAGCATCTCACTCTTCCCGCCGCCGCTCGCACCTTCATGCATGAAACCGATCAGATTGTCGTAGGGGGTGATCACCTCCACCGCAGAACAGTGGGCAGTGACCCAGCCGGACTGTTCTCCCAGCTCGATCAGTGCACCGTAGACCCCTTTCTTCGCACTTGGTCCCGGATAGAGGTTATAGGAGAAGATCTCATGGGCAGCTCCCCTGTTGTGCACTACGACCTGCTTTCCCTCGAAGTGGGTATGCCGGAAGGGGGGTGCCACGTAGATGATGGTCGATGGTCTGAAGGGTCTGTCCAACTGCTGTACATCCACGATACCCTGCAGCAGTCCGAGACCGAAGGCGAAGAAGCCAGCGTTCGCCGGACAGATAGCCAGAGCATCTCCTCCCAGACCACCCTGCCCCATCTCGAAGGCGAATATGGCAAGGTCGGTCTCTGAGAGCCACTGCATGGTCTCATTACGCAATTCGGTGAAGGGGGTATGGAACCGGTCTCTGAACCGGGTCTTGTCCGTGGCGTTCTCATCGGCGATGAGCATGCAGTCCGGATCACGGCGGCGCATATAGGGTTCGATGTAGTTGGCGCTGATACCGTTCTTCACCTTCACCACCTCGACCTCATCCACCTGCTGTCCGTCCGGCAGGGTGTAGGAGACAGTCCAGGAGGTGTTCTCTCTCCCCCCGCAGGCCAGATCCTCAAGCTCCTCGATCCGTGTCGCCAGTCTCACTGATGGGGCCTGTGTCAACAGCGCCTTCAACTCGTCAGATAATCGGGCGATCTCACTAAACTGCTGCATGTCCATATATGGTCCTCCACATGTTATGATAGGTTCGTATTCGAGGCCATGGTAACAGCATTTCTATTCTAGAGTCAAGTATCAAGCATTTCTATTCTAGAATTTTATTTCATATATTAAATGAGAAACAGGCTTGCATCACATCACAACAGCACCCTGGTCCTGTTACCATAGCCTGAGATACCCCTGCAGACAAAGACAGATCCCTTACCCCCTGCAGACAACGTATCCATCTCATCGGTGTTGGATCTACTGTGATAGCTGCTGCAGACATACACCACCGAAGAGGCCTCTACCAAGCAGCTCGCACCTCTGCGTCATAGGGTCATAGGAGTCGTACAACCTTTCACACAGCACAGACTCAATGAAATATTAGTTGTTTTTTGTGTTATCTGCCTTGTATTACATTGCTTTATCCTCACGATGATGTATAGTATAACTATAGTAGATAGTGTTCACCCATATGATAGATTATTAAAAAGTAAACACATGATGCATAAGAACCGTGTTGGAGTAGCAGCCTTACTATCACGTGTACTTCTGTTGACCCTCGGGAGTGTCGGTACGATCATCCTGTTGGCTCATGCCAATGATACCGTCGAACAGCAGGTGATCGACAACCTCGCATCTGCCACACCCGGAGACAGGATCGTCTGCACCTCAGTGAACGCAGATCTGGCTCAGGGCAGATTCACCTTCACCGATGTGACCTATGGGGGGCCTGAGCTGGAACCGAAACAAGGACTGCAGTCACCTCAAAAGCGAAGCGCCCCTGCCGGAAGCGAACCTGAAGCGATGCGCAGCTCAGGACCGGAAGAGCTCTCTGAACCAGAGCCTGAGGCATCAGAGGAGCCCCTTGAGAGCGAACCTGCAGAGGTCTCTGAAGAGAAGAGTATCATAGAGGAGATGCCTCCCGGTGTGATCCTTCAAAGTGATGAGATCGTCGTCGACTACCGGGCTGCAGAGCTGGCACCGATGCTGCTCGATCTCGGTCAGAACAGTCTCACTGAGATGACCATAGCTGCCAGACGGATCGCTCTTCGCAGCACGGATGCCATGCAGGTCTCCTTCGGACAGATGGATATGACCCTCACAGGCGAGTTCTCCTCCCCGGTGATCACCCTGCAGGAAGGCACCATCGAACGCTGTGAGGTGAGCATCGAGGACCTCTCCATCCAGAATGCGATCACCCATACCGACACCCGCGCAGAGGCTGTGCAGGTAGTGCTCGAAGGGGATATCGGTACGACACAGCTGGGGCTATGCTCCAGTATCCTGGATGCGGTCTCGATCAGCTGCAGTAACATCACATCATCATCTGCAGTGAAGAGCGTTGACTATACGATCAGAGAGCTGCAGGTGGAACTCTCCGGGGAGATCCCGCAGTCTGTCGTCCTGGGGGACTTCAATCCCCTCTTCCATACGAAGGGCATGCTGGGTCTTACGATCAGGGACGCGACGTTCATCCTGAAGGAGCAGACCGTCGATACGCTCTCCTCTTCACAGCTGGTCATGAACCTCTCACAGACCGCCATAGAACTGCCGGTACGAAGTATGGAAGTCTATCTCTCCCTGGATCACGGTACGATCCAGGTCGAATCACTGGAATTCTCGGTCAACACCGCTTCGTTCTCAGGACCGGCAACGATCGCCCAGGTGGGAGCACAGCTCGTTGCAGATGAATCGATCACCGAATTCTACCAAGATATCTATAGCTTGCTGGAACCGGTGATCACCACGGTCACCGGTTCCATCGGCCGTAACGACCTCGATCTGGCGATCGAAGAGTACGGTAACTTCAACGTGGAAGTCAGGTGATCCCCATGGGAACAGCTTGTGGGGATGCTGAGATCCCCTGAAGCAGTCACGCTCCTGCTTCAGAGGATCTCAAGCCCGTACCGCTTCTCAGGTGATCAGCAGTGTCTTCACCTCGAAGGGCCTGAAGGTCATGACCAGCTGCTCGCATGCATCACCTGCTCCTCTCTCTCCTTCTGCGCCCTGCACCAACTGTCCCTCTGGATCTTCGAGCAGAGTGGTCTCATAGACGTCCCTGCCCCTCAGTTCCGCAGCCAGCACTATCGTACAGCGGGCTGAGACTCCCAAGGTCTCTCTCAAGCGCAGCACGATCGGTCGTGCTGCACCCTGAGCAGATCCCTGCTCTGCATCTGCACGCTTACACCCCTCAAGGACCACACTGACTTCGCCAGTCTCACAGGAACTGTTCAGGATACGGAGGACAGGAGAGGCGAACAGAGGTGCGAGGGGTCCCTTCAGGGGGGCAAGGGGTTCGTTCACTGCAAGGGCTTCCTGCATGACACGGGCGATGCCCCGCTCTCGGGGATAGAAGCTGTAGGTGAAGGTATGGAGACCCCGGTCAGCGATGGGGTCGGGTGCTGTGGGGGCACGCAGGAGGGATAGAGAGAGGGTCCCGTCCTTGATACGATAGCCATAGCTGCTGTTCGACAGCAGCGCTGCAGTGAGTTGTGCATCTTCCACCGCAGCCCACTGGTGGGCACTCACCTCGAAGCGGGCCCGGTCCAGGCGGTCATTCTCATGGGCATTGCGCCTGATGTAGCCGAAGGGGATATCGAAGAGTCCTGTATCACTCTTGATCACCGTGGGGAACTGGACACGCAGGATCGTGTGATCCTCCTGCCAGTCTACCTTCGTGATGAAATCGATACGGGGCGTATGGGCGTAGAGCATCACATCCTGCTGCAGGTGACTGCGGATACCCACCTCGAAGGTCTGCCTGATCTGGATGAACAGCTCTCCCTCGGAGAGGATCTCCCGGGAGGTCAGCACCGGATGCCTGACACTCCCCAGCTCATAGTCCTCTTCGATATCCCAGGCATCCCAGTTACAGGGAACATCATCACTCAGCGTGAGGGTGTTCAGGGCCCGTCCCGGACAGACCAGCTCGATCCCCGATGCCCGCAGGATGCAGGAGCTGATCGCACCTGTCCCGTCGAAGGTGACCGTATGCCACCTGCCGGTGATCGTATCACCGGTAAGGGTGAATCCGCCCGAAGGAGCAGGATCAGTGCCATCGGAGGCAGTGCATGCAAGGGGCCCTGAGGTGGCAAGGGTCACCGGGCAGATCTGCTGATCAGGAGCATGGAACAGCTGAGCACCGGCGGTCCCCTCTTCTGAGGGCACCAGAGAACTGACAGGCAGAGACCTGCTGTTCCAGTAGCAAACCGCAGACCGATCATCAGCACCTGCTGCCGCTTCCGCAAGCTCCCAGGCCTGCTGCAGCGCAGCTTCTGCCCTGTGATAGCTTTCGATCGCCTCCTCGTTGACAGACCGCACCGAAGAGCCAGGCAGGATATCATGGAACTGATTGGTCAGCACGATCTTCCAGGCCCGGTCTCTGAGGGCTGCGATCGACTCCAGCAGGGATCCGAGGGTCCCTTCGGCGACCACCCCGGAGGAGACCCCTCTGAGGGCGAGCATCGCCTCCAGGAATTCCATCCGGTGCAGGGCAGACTCCAGTCGCCGGTTATACCGCTTGATCTCAGCCTGAGAGGTCAGAGTCCCGCGATGGAGCTCCAGATAGAGCTCCCCGTGGTAGACCGGCAGCACAGCAGGAGAGATAGCGAAGACGTGATCGAGCGCTGTGGAGAGCGACTCCCACCGGTTCCTGGGCAGTCCCTGCAGGTCTCCCATCCTGCGCATCAGCTCAAGGTCACTTCTCATGGTCCCGCCGCCGCCGTCCCCTCACCGATCGACCGCACCAGGGCGTGCTGCACATCTTTGTGCTGTACGTGATCCCAAGCATCGAGTACCTCTGCAGGGGTATTGGTACCCTCATAGGCGGTGGTGATCATATGGGCTGCGATACCCGTACCATCGATCCCCTCCCACCTGAAGATATCATAGGGGAACCGGTTGGTATCGTTCCAGCTGAGTTTACTGGTCACGAAATACTTGATACCGCAGCCCTTGAGGATCTGCGGGACCGATGCCGGGAAACCGAAGGTATCGGGGACCCAGAAGACATCCCCGGTGTATCCATCGAAGAGCTCCCTGACCGCAGCCCTCCCATAGGAGAACTGCCTGATCAGGGACTCCCCGCTGATGAGGGTGCAATCGGGTTCGATCCAGGAACAGCCGTTCGGTTCCCACTGCCCGCGTCTGAACGCGGCATGGACCCGCTCGAAGATCGCAGGATAGGCCTCCTTGAGCTTGACCATCTGTGCTGGCTGGGAGAAGAGGAACCGGAACTCGGGGAACTCCTCGGTATACCCTGCCATGTTCGCACAGGTCCGGGCAGCCTTCCTCCCGGTCTCCACGATCGGCCACAGCCAGGCATGATCGAGATGGGCATTACCGATCGAATAGATCTGCGGGGCAAGGGTACCGTTACGCAGACTGAGCAGCTCCTGAATGGGACCCCGCACCTGGCGCGCCTGTCTTCTGAGGGTCTCGAGAGAGGCGGTCATGCTGATCCCCATGAGCTGTCGGTGTACCACCGAGGCGATCCGTTCATAGAGCAGGGAGTGCTCATCGAGGGTACTGCACAGCTGGTAGAGTATCGTGAGATCATAGTAGAGATCATAGAGCTCGGGGACCTTGATCAGGACCCGGGCGGTGGAGAGGCAGAGAGGATAGGAGCTCTTGCGCAGTGCCACCGTCGTCAGTACCCGGGGACCATCGAAGGGACTGTACCCGGGAAACTGGTGTCCCGACCACAGCTCGAGCATGATCTCGAGTACCTCACTCTCGCCTGAGAGGTATTCGGTGATGCGGAACGTGCGGTGGAAGGGGTTGACCGCCCCGACCGCCTGCCCGTTGAGGTAGATGAGCGTATCGGTCTCCGTATCGAGTTCCAGGAAGAGCTCAGGGGTACTCCCGTACTCGGGAGGGACCGGTGAAGTCACCTGTAAGGTGGTACGGAACCACCAGCTCTGATCATCACTGCCGTACCGGTAGGGGATCGGTGCGGGGGTCCACACAGCATCCTCATCGGGCATGCGGTGATCGCTGCCTTCCTGCACGTGAGCCTGCCAGGGTCCCAGCAGCAGAGCACCGCTGTGCTCCTGCTCCCTGCAGGCGATAGGATCGGCAGCAGGGCCCGATGGCTCCCCGATCACGACATACCGCTTGGTATCGAGGAATGTGAGATACTGTGCTATGCGTTTCATTGCCTTCTGATAGATCATGATCACCCTTCTCGATTCAGTTTTATACCTGGTACCTGCTGCTACCTCAATGCCTGTCTCAGATCTTCGATCAGCAGGTCACTGTGTTCGATCCCTGCATGACAGCGTATCAGCGATACGCGGTCATCAGGGATCTGCTGATCATCGCGGTACTTCACCGCGGCAGGGAAGATCAGCGACTCATAACCTCCCCAGCTCACCGCCCGCTTGAAGAACCGAAGCCGGTTGGTGAACCGTCTCACATCGGCTACATCCCTGCTCTTGAGCCTGAAGGAGAAGAGTCCAGATCCCCCGCTCATCTGCCTGCAGGCCAGCTCGTACTGGTCGAATCCCGGAAGGAACGGATAGAGGACACTCTCGACTTTCTCATGGGATTCGAGAAAACGGGTGAGCGCCAGGGCATTCTGGTAGTGTACGGGCATGCGCACGTGCAGGGAGCGGATGTTCCGCATGATCAGCCATGCCTGCATGGGATCGGGGGCCGGGCCCATGGAGAGGAACTCCTGCGTGAAGATGTGATCGAGGTCCTCCCGGGACCCCATGATCACTCCTCCCACGATGTCCGAGTTACCACCGAGATACTTGGAGGCGGAGTGGATCACGATATCGATCCCCAGATCGATGGGGTTCTGGTAGAGCGGCGTCGCCCAGGTGTTGTCGATGATCGTCTTGATCCCGTGTCGCTTGGCAAGAGCTGCCACCTCCTGCAGGTTCTGCAGCTTGAAGGTGAAGGTCGCCGGACTCTCGAGAAAGATCACCCGGGTGTTCGGCTGCAGGGCATCTGCGAAGTCCTGCGTGTCTCTGCCGTCCACGAAGGTACAGCTCACCCCGAAGCGCTGCAGATACTCGCTCGTGAGGTACTTCGTCCAGGTATAGCAGTCTTCCACGGCTATGATGTGATCACCGGATCTCACCTGCCCCATGAGTGCGAGGGATGCAGCAGCGACCCCCGATGATACCAGCTTCGCCTTCTGTGCATGCTCAAGGGCAGCCAGCTTCTGCTCAAGGAGGTTCACCGTCGGGTTGTTCCCCCTGCTGTAGAGATAACTGACCGTCTCATCCTCGAGGGCACGCTGGAACGCCTCATAACTGTCGTAGCAGAAGATGGAGGTCTGAAAGATCGGGGGGCTCACCGCCCCATAGGGCAGATCCCGCTCACCCAGATGGTGCAGGATCTCCGTAGTGTCATAGACCGCAGATGCTGCAGTCCCTTCAGGCTGCAGCACCTCCGGTACTGCTCCTGTGCTCTGATCATCGATGTTCATCCTTTCACTCCCCCTTCTGTGAGTCCTGCTACGATATATTTCTGTCCGACACCGAACACCACCATCGTCGGCAGTAATGCCATGACGATCCCCGCACTCATGACATCCCAGCTGATCCCCGCCTTCGAGATGAAGGAGTTCAGAGCGACCGGGACGGTCATGTTCTCATTGGAGAGCAGCAGCATGACGGCGAGGAACAGCTCGTTCCAGATGTTGATGAAGGCGAAACTGAACAGTGCAGCCATCCCCGGCAGGGTCACCGGCAGGATGACCCTGATCAGGGACTGTCCCAGGCTGCAGCCGTCGATCTTCGCCGCCTCCTCCAGACTCACCGGGATCCGGTCGAAGAAGCTCTTGGACATGATGGTGGAGAACGCTACTACCGTGGCGATGTAGACCGTACCGAGTGACCATAGACGGTCTACCAGTCCGATCTTCGAGAAGAAGGTGAACAGGGGGACCATGAGGATGAACGTCGGTATGGTCTGGGTGAAATAGAGAGCAAGGAGGATCCCGTGCTTCTCCCTCTTTCGCTTATAACGGGAGAGGGAGAACCCGGCTGCCACCGAGACCACCATCGCTCCCAGGGAGGCACTGAAGGCCAGCACGAGGGAGTTGATGAAGTACCGCCCGAAGGAAGTGAACGAGAAGAGCTTCCGATAGCTCTCGAGGGTGAAGGTCCTGGGAACATACTGCAGGGGGAAGGTATAGATCTCTTTGGGCCCCTTGAAGCTCGTGAGCAGGATCCAGTAGAGCGGCATGATCGCTGATACGAAGAACAGGATCAGCAGGATGACCCGAACCGGGTGTATATGGTGCTTTCTCAAAACTCCTCCTCCTGTCTTCCGGTCACTCGCAGATAGAAGATGGCGTAGACGAAGAGCAGGACCATGATGATCACACCGATCGCTGCCCCCTGACCGTAGTCATACTCTTTGAAGATCTTATTGATCATCTGGGTCGCCAGGATGTTGGTCCGGTTCACCGGACCGCCGCTGGTCATGGCATAGATGATGTCCGGGAAGTTGATGATCCACATGGTCCTCAGCAGTACGGTACTGATGATCGTCGGCCGGACATAGGGGATGGTGACCGAGAAGAGCTGCCGGACCCGTCCGGCCCATCGATGGTGGCTGCCTCATAGAGCTCAGCAGGGACCGACTGCAGCGCTGCCAGGAGCATGATGCCGAAGAACGGCACCCCGTACCAGATGTTGGGGATCAGGACGGCGATCATGGCAAGGCTCTTCGAGGAGAGGAAGCCGATCGGACTCTCGAGCAGACCGATGCGTACCAGCAGATCATTGATCAGACCGAACTGTCCGTTGAACAGCCAGGCCCAGGTCAGTCCGATGGCAAAACCAGAGAGAGCCCAGGCATAGAAGACGAAACCGGAATAGATCCCCCTCCCACGAAACGGCTCTTTCATCGTCAGGGCCAGGATGAACCCCAGCACGAACTGGAACAGCAGCGAGGCAGTGACCCAGACGAGGGTATTGGCGAGGATCTGCCCGAAGCTGATATGGACATCACGTATGACTGCAGAGAAGTTCTCCAGCCCTATGAAGTGGATGTTCGTCAGATCGAACATGTTGTAGTTCTGAAAGGCCATGACCAGTCCCCGCAGGACCGGGACATAGATACACAATACCAGCAGGATCAGCGCCGGTACGAGAAACCATCGATACGTCTTATCTTCCATATCACCTACACCTTGCTGCGTTATTGACCGGATCGGATGAGCAGCCGGACTCACAGGATCTCTCCAGAGAGCTGCCCATCCTCATGTGATGCTGTCAGTATACATCCATTCACTCTTCTGGTGGGCAGCAGACCGACAGGACACACGAATGGGTGGATCAGAAGATCCACCTGTTCGTGTGCTCGTATGGGCTCTACTCCCAGTAGGACTCCCAGGCTGCGATAGCTTCTTCAGAGGTGATATCACCGAGGAGCAGTGACTGCATGTACTGTTCCTGCACCTGAGCCCAACCGGGGTACTTGGGTGAATCAAGCGGGTACTTCACGAACTTGTAGGTATCGGGGTCGGACATCTCCTGTTCCCAGGATTTGTAGACACCTGAACTGAAGTAGTCATCATTGGCATAGGTAGAGGTATGGATAGGCAGAGGCCCGTAGGTCCTGCAGAAATCTGCATTGTTCTCTGCATTGGCGATGAAGGAGATGAAATCCCATGCCGCATCCTTGTTCTTCGAGTAGGAGGGGATCGAGAGTCCTGCAAAGCCGTAATCCAGGAAGGACTTCCCGCTCTTGCCTACCGGCAGAGGGATCACGGTGTAGTTCTCTTCACCGAGCTGTTCATTCACCAGTGCCACGGTATCGGGGTCCTGGATGAGGAAGGGAGTGGTCCCGGAGATGAAGGCATTGACCTGCTCGTTGAAGCCCCAGTTCACACCATCAGACGGTACTGCCCGGTTGTAGAGATCCACATAGGCATCAAGTGCTGCCTTCGCTTCAGGGGTGCTCATACTGAAGGTCCCATCGGTGGTCCTGTAGACATTCTCCAGATCGATGGTAGCGACATCCGAGAGGATCATGGGGTCTGATACCTTGAAGGCACTGCCCTTTCCTCTGAAACCGAAGCCGTACTGGTTCGGTGCTTTCTCAGTGACCGCGATAGCCATCTCATACATCTCTTCCATGGTAGTCGGCATCTCGGTGAAACCGTACTGGGCCAGGATGTCGGTCCTGACGAACAGGGCCTTCACGAAGAAGAACTGCGGGATCAGGTAGGGGGTGTCATCGACGGTCTTCGCTGCCGTGACGGTCAGCGGCAGCAGGTCATCGCCTTCATCCCATGAGGCGATGTAGTCGGTGAGGTCTTCGAGCTTCCCGTTGTTCACGAACTGTTTGAGGGTATGGTCACGTACCTCTATGATGTCAAGGTCCTGATTGCTGTTGAGCATCAGGGTGAGCTTGTTATCGGCCTGTTCATAGGGCGGGGAGATGAGGTTGATCTCTATCTCGGGGTTCAGCGCCTCATACGCATCGATGATGCCCTGTATGGTGGCTGTCCTTCCCGGACTGGTCATCGTCTCCATATAGGTAAGGGTGGTCTTCTCACTCTTCTCCTGTGATCCTCCTGCAAACAGCGGGATAGCTGCGAGCAGCACACAGATGATCAGCACACTGGTTCTGATTCGTTGCTTCATTCCGTACTCCTTTTTCTGGTGTTACCAATATCTTTCTTGGTACTACCATATTATACCAGATATGGCAGTTGTCAAGAAAAATACTGTACCATTTTACTGTTTTGGTACACCATTCGTCATATAGAGGTGAAAATCTGGTAATCTATTTGCCATATCACCAGAAAAATGGTATAGTTTTACAAAATGGTAGCACCAAGAAGAGGAATCATCATGGAAGACCCCAAGTACCTGCAGATCTATCACGCAGTGACAGCCCGTATCACAGAGGGCTTCTGGCAGCCGGGAGACAAGATCTACTCCGAACGGCAGCTGGCTGTCGTGCATACTGTGAGCCGTCTCACGGTCAAGCGCGCCCTGACCAAACTGATCGCTGACGGGGTGCTCGAGTACCACGAAGGCAGGCAGGGGACCTTCGTCGCCGAGCAGCAGGCACCTGCAGTCCCGGAGGTGGTGAAGACGAGGACCATCGGGGTGGCAGTCGATAACCATACCCCAGCCTTCGCCTCGTATCTGCTCCAGGGTATTCATGATGCTCTCTGGGATAAGGGGTACCACCCCATCTACTGCAACACCTATGCCCAAAACCAGCAGATCGATGAGCAGATCGACTCCCTGATCGATGCGGGGATCTCAGGGATCATCTTCTCCCCGATGATCGGTACGCAGTACTACCAGACCAATGTGAGGATCATCGACCAGCTCGCCCGCAGGAAGATCCCCGTGGTGCTGGTCGATCGTTTCGTCGAAGACCGAACCCTCAGCCATATCGTGACCAATGACCGTGAGGCCATGCGGGAACTCACCCGCCGTCTGCTTGATACGGGCCATCGTTCCATGCTCATCATCACTGGGGAAGAGGCTACCAGTACCCGAAACCGGCTCAAAGGGATCTACGATGCCTTTGAGATGACCGGGATCGACCGGAGTCTGGCACGGATCCTCCCGGTACCCGAGAAGGAGTTCTTCGAGACCGGGATACTCGAGAGACAGCTCTATGAGCAGGTTGCCGCCATGGATGATATCACAGCTGTCATCGGCCTGAGTCCGACCCTCCTGAGGGCCGGGATGAAGCTCACACGCACCCTGCCCCAGAGCATCACCACAGCCAGTGTCGCTGCCGGGACCGCCGAGGCGATCAGTGATGTCACGGCCATCGGCCCGATCTACCGGATGGGACTGGAGGCTGGGAACCTGCTGGTGAGGTCCATCGAGGATCCGACCACCCCCATCACCCAGCTGATCCTCAAGGCTGAGATCATCCCCAGAGAGCAGTAGAGCAGACAGCCGTGAAGCTCTCTGCCCTGCATGGGTCCTTCTCATAGAGTATCTATGATACGCGTGATACGATCGGATCATCCGAATAGCAGCCTCAGAGAGGTTGTGACACATGAGATGTCATGATCAGGCTGAGATGTGTTCCCATACAGCCTGCATACACACTAACTTGGATGCTGCATCGGTGAAGCAGCATATACGGTGATCGTGCTGCAGGCAGAATCTCCTGGTACTGCTGCCAGTTCTTATACCATGATGTCGAGGATCTCCACATCGTCACTCAACGGTATGGTCTGGTGTTCTATCCTGGCATTGAAGTAGATCCCGTCACCCTCTTTCAGGTGATACTCTCTGCCCCCTACCTTCAGGATGATCTCACCCTTGAGGATGTAGAAGAACTCTTCACTCTCATGAGCTGTCGTATGAAGCTTATGCTCGCCCTTCTTCGTTCTGAAGTAGAACGGCTGCATCTTCTTCTCGCCGTAGTCAGAGGCATAGGGGAACATGGAGTACCCTTTTGCCGTCTTCATCAACCCCTGTTCGGTCTCCTCTCTGGTATTGATCACGACCTCTTCATACATATCTTCACCCAGAAGCGTACTGATCTTCGTATGCAGCGCTTCTGCGATCTTATCAAGGGCCCCCAGAGATGGGACCACCTTCCCGTTCTCGATCTTCGACAGATGACTCTTGGTGAATCCGCAGGCATCTGCGACCTCCTGCTGGAGCCGTCGCTGCTGCAGACGCATCTTCTTTATGTGTATTCCAATATCTTTCATTCCATAGTTCCACTTCTTTTTATTAGTACGTTACCCTATCATACTTGATACGATGATCTTTAGCAAATACCGGATGTTACCATGTGAAAGATATATATGGCAAATCAATGGGAGAGAGTATCGTCTTCCATGAGTGTCCGTTCCGGGGTGGTTAGACAAGGCCAGCCGCCTGAAGGCGGCTGGCAGCAAGATCCTCACATGATGATCAGCTCATCAGAGAGGTTATGATGGCACAATACCCTTTCGAGGCTTGAATCAGTTGAGAGACCTCCACATATTCATCACAGACATGCGCCTGATTCTCTGCAGAGGGGCCGAACCCAAGAGTGGGTATCCCACGCAGGCCTGCACTGGCAGACCCGTTCGTACAGAATGAGTAGGTCTGCAGCTGGGCGAGTATTCCCTCTTCGTGCAGCCCTGCATGTACCTTCTGTATGAAATCTGAATCTTCCGTATAGTACCAAGCAGGGAAGAATCGCTTTGCTGTGATCTCCTCTCCGGTATGACAGATTGCCTTCCCTTCCGATATATAGACTTCACACTCATCATCGGTCAATGAGGTGATCGCACCTCTGACCTCTGAGACTACCTGTTCGGCAGTCTCCCCTTCGATGAGTCTTCGATCGAAGGTGACCGTACATTCAGAGGGGACTACGGAAGCCCCGGGGTAAGGCTCTGAGATGATGTCGGTAAGTTCCATGATGCCTGAACCCAGATGGTCATCCGAGGGCAGCTTGAGGGATGAGATATCAGAGAGTGCTTTCTGCATCAGATACACCGCATTCTTCCCGAACTGAGGATTCGAGGAGTGGCAGCTCTTGCCATGGGTCTTCACACAGATCTCAGCCCTCCCTCTCTGACCGATCTTCAAGTTCAGTGCTGAAGCCTCTCCTATGATCACATAGTCAGCCGGTACGCTCTCCAGGATATGATCGAGTGAGACTCCTTCGAACATCTCTTCATGGACGGTGCCGGTCACATAGAGGTCTCCAGGAAGCCTGTTCCCGGTGAACCGGGAAGCCGCATAGATCATGGCAGAGAGGGCTCCTTTCATGTCAGAGGTGCCTCTACCATACATCTTCCCGTCAACGACCTCAGCCCCGAACGGGTCGTGTGTCCAGAGGGAAGGATCCCCTATACCCACCGTATCGACATGTCCGTCCAGCACCACAGCCGGTCCATTCCCGGACCCCTGGATCTTCCCGATGATGCTTCCATATTTGTCAGTGGTCACCTCATCGAAACCCAGGGCTTTCATCCATCTCTCAACCACTGCAACCACGTTGCCCTCGGTACCTGAGATGCTCGATTCTCTGACCATATCTGTACATAATGCCAGTAATTCAGTATCTATGATCTGTTTCATCGTGTTCCTCATATGCGCTAGTTCTCTCCTTTGACGATTTCCAGATGCTTCCCATCAAGTCCCTCTTTCTTGATAAAATCTCTATAGAGGTCCATGAAGACTTTGCTCAGCAGGATAAGACCGATGAGGTTCGGGATACCCATGATACCGCAGGCAAGGTCTCCGAAGAGCCAGACGGCATTCGCCCCTGCCCTGCAAAGATGACTCCGGGTAACAGATAGATCCATTTGAGGTATTTGACGCCCTTATCACCGAACAGATAGTGTACTGCTGTCTGGTAGTTCACATACCAGCCGACCTGCGTAGAGAACGCAAAGAGGACGATACCGGTCATGACCAGGAATGAAGCCACATTTCCGGGAAGACCTACTTCAAAGGCTCGTATGGTAAGATTGATCCCGCTGAGTCCTGAATCCCATACCCCTGTAGTCAGGATAGCGAGTCCGGTGAGTGAGCAGAGAATGATCGTATCGACGAACACTTCAAAGGTTCCCCACAGCCCCTGTCGGATCGGGTGGTCTGTCTTTGCTGTGGCATGAACCATTGGGGCTGACCCCATACCTGCCTCATTGGAGAACATCCCCCGAGCCATACCTTTCTGGAGTGCCATGGCAAAGGAAGCTCCTGCAAAACCTCCGATCGCAGGTGCCGGGGCAAATGCATATCTGAAGATCAACCCAAAGGCATGAGGGATCGATGCAAAATTGATGACTATGATGATGATGGCCCCGAGGGCATAGAGGACTGCCATGAAGGGAACCAGCCGTTCACAGAACTTCCCGATAGCCTTGAACCCGCCGATGATCACCAGCCCGGTCAGGACAGCGAATACTACTGCAGAGAGGGTGGGATTGATTCCAAGGCTCCCTTCCAGTGCTGCTGCAGCGGTATGCGGTTGCAGCAGTGCTGCTGTTACCAGACCACCGATAAGGACTGCAACGGCATGAAGGATAGCAAGGGGTTTCCCGACTCTCCCGAGTCCCTTACTCAGATAGAACATCGGACCGCCGTATACCGATCCATCTTCTCTGACTTCTCTGAAGTGTACGGCAAGGGAGATCTCAACCATCTTGGTCATCATCCCGACCAATGCGACCATCCACATCCAGAACAGAGCTCCAGGACCACCGATCGCGATCGCTGCAGCGACTCCGGCGATATTGGCAGTACCGACGGTCCCTGCAAGGGCTGTACTGACCGCCTGGAATGGGGTCATCACCCCGGCGAGGGTCTTGTTCTCCTTCTCGAAGATCTTCCCGAAGGTATTCTTGAGAATATATCCCAGTTTTCTGAACTGAAAGAATTTGGTAATGATCGTAAGATAGAGACCGGTACCGATAAGCAGGATCATCATCGGGAGTCCCCACAACTGACCGATCAACCAATTCAATCCACTGAAAAAGGCATCGAAAAATTCCATACACGCTCCTTTTGTTGTTTGTAAAAACACAGATCACCTTTTAGTCAACTCAGTTTATTCTAGAGACACACTGTAGGTAAGTCAAGAAAAATCTTATGGTTTAGAAAAAGATTCATGCTAGATAAGGATTTGCAACATTCTGCAACACTCATATCATCACAAGAACCAACCATCATACCGTGCTATGATTGCAGGGTCCAGGCTTTTTATTTCACACAAGAGTTGATATTGAGTCAATTCACTTTACTGCTACAGGGATACGATACCAACACGACAGGGTATCGACTCTTCAAGATCAGCAGCTCTCCCCTGCATTGATCGATCACCAGCAGTACATGCTCCAGAGAAACTGGGTACTGCGGGGGCGAACCATTGTTGACAATCCGTATGATTTTGCCCATGATGTGCGGGCTGATATGGTTCGCAGCCCCTGTGGATACCAGCGACCGGTACCTGCCGATCCTTCTGGCAGCTGCCCTGCGTTGTTCCGGCATCCCATGTTCAGGCGCAGGATCTGACACCACGCTGACAGGTCTGAATCATAGCACCTGCAGGGGTGACCGGCACGTCTCAAGAGACTGTGCATCCCCCTTCATGCGACAATCCCCACCATAAGGAGTCTGTTATCAAATCAAATAAACTCAAACTGGATATCCACCCGGTCGTGTTCATCACCTCTGCAGTCCTCATCATCGGGTTCGTCCTGATCACGGCGATCTTCAATGAGATCATCGGCGATGTCTTCTCTCCCCTGCTCATGAGCATCACCTCCAACGCCGGGTGGTTCTTCACTCTCGCGATGAACATCATCCTGCTGTTCGTGGTCTATATCATGTTCAGCCGCTATGGCGACATCCGCCTCGGAGGGGATGATGCCCTCCCCGATTTCAGCACCAAGAGCTGGTTCGCCATGCTCTTCTCTGCCGGTATGGGGATCGGTCTGCTCTTCTACGGGGTGGCAGAACCCATGTTCCATTATATCACCCCGCCGCTTGATACTGCCAGCAGTGCTGAGGCTGCCCGTCAGGCGATGGCCTATACGTTCCTGCACTGGGGTCTCCACCCCTGGGCAGTCTATTCACTGGTCGCACTGGCTCTTGCCTTCTTCAGCTTCAACAAAGGTCAGCCGCTGTCGATCCGTTCCATCTTCTACCCGCTGCTGGGAGAGAAGATCCACGGGGCCTGGGGAATGTCATCGACATCCTGGCAACCGTGGCGACCCTCTTCGGTGTCGCCACCTCTCTGGGATTCGGGGTGCAGCAGATCAATGCCGGCTTGAGTCATGTCTTCGGTATCGAGCAGAACATCGGGATACAGATGCTGCTCATCGCAGGGATCACCTCCATTGCCACCATCTCGGTGGTGAAGGGACTCGATGCCGGTATCCGCAAGCTCTCAGAGCTGAACATCTATCTTGCCATGCTGCTGCTGGCATTCGTCTTCCTCTTCGGACCTACGCTGTTCATCCTCAATGGATTCCTGGAGAATATCGGTTCGTATCTGCAGTCGTTCCTGCAGGTCTCAACCTGGAATGAGACCTTCGAAGATACCAGCTGGCAGAACTCCTGGACCGTCTTCTACTGGGCCTGGTGGATCGCCTGGTCCCCCTTCGTCGGTATGTTCATCGCACGGGTCTCCCGTGGACGTACGATCAGGGAATTCCTCATGGGTGTCCTCTGTGTCCCTTCTCTGGTCACCTTCCTCTGGCTTACGGTCTTCGGCAACTCAGCGCTGTATATCGAGATCTTCGGCGGCGGAGGTCTCGGAGAACAGGTCACACAGAACATCCCTCTGTCCCTCTTCCTGCTGCTCGAGCACTTCCCGCTGAGCTCAATCACCTCCATCCTGGCTGTCCTGGTGGTCGTGAGTTTCTTCGTGACCTCTTCTGACTCAGGGTCCATGGTCATCGACATCATCACTGCAGGGGGGAATCCTGACCCTCCGATCCCGCAGCGGCTCTTCTGGGCGATCCTCGAGGGTGTGGTCGCAGCAGCACTGCTGCTCAGCGGGGGCTTGCCGCCCTGCAGTCGGCAGTAGTGGCGACCGGGCTGCCCTTTGCCATCGTTCTGATCATACTCTGCTTCAGTCTCAAGAAAGGGCTCAATGAGTATACCGGTATACAGACCTTCTCGCTGAAGACCGGTAAGAAGTCGAGACAACAGAAGTTCCAGATCGAATCTGCGACGATACCTCCTGTGGTATTCGAGAAAAAACGAAAGAAGAAGGACAAGACCGATGTATAAGAACCCAGGACAGAAATTCACCGGCGCCTGTTTCCTGCTGGTCAGAAAACAGCATGATACGGTAGTATTCCTCGGGACCGCATTCCTGGTCCATGAGAGCGGCTATCTGCTCACTGCAGCCCATCTGATCGAAGGTGATCATCAGCACCTCATGGTCGCACGACCCAACGATCCCGAATCATTCTCACCGCTGAGTATGAACGAGGTCGGAGCCTCCGAGGTCGAACTCGTCAGTGTAGATACGGTTCATAACAGCGCAGTACTCAAGCTCAAGAGGTCCTATGTCATCGCGACCCCCGATCATCTGATCGGTCATGCCGACAACCTCCCACTGGGTACCGGATTGATCAGCTTCGGATTCCCGTTCGGGCATCAGGACATGCATAATCTGGCACTACGCAGCAGCATCCTCAGCTCGAAGGCACTGCTGCTCAACGGTACCAAGCTGCTGCTCTTCGATTCCATGGTCCATGACGGGATGGCCGGCGGTCCGCTGGTCAGCATCGATGATGAGAGGATCGTGGGGATCGTCATAGGGAGATTCAGTCCCGAAGATGATGGAGGGGATTTCAGCAGAGGCAAGAACCATCCCGAACATGATACGTCCACCAGCTATGCGGTATCGATCGAGTACGGCTACCAGTTGCTCATTAATCTCGGTCTAACAATCAGCTGAGACCGATCTGGTCACCACAGAGAGAGCAGCAGGTGCTGCTGTCTCTATGGTCCGGCTGGGGCTCCCGTATCCTGTGCACTGCTATTAGATGCTCACCTGTTTCCGATATAAAAATTGGATCTGAAATTTTCTCCGTGTAAAGAGGAGTAGCGAAAAAGAGCGGAATCTCCTTCAATAAGATAACCTACACGGTCATGAAAGCCTCTGCGTATGACTGTACATGCGAGCTTGGGGATAGCTCATGGTACAAACACAGCAATACGGTCACAGTACTCAAGCACTGCAGTTCAGAGGTCACCCTGTGGGAATACGAAACTCCACGCTCTTACGGTTTGCTGGGAAAGTCCTCAAGCGCTATGGGTCTGTGACCGCGCATTGTGACCCTCCGATGGAACACGAGGAGCTCGATACGATCTGGAATAGTGCGATAAAGTTTGTGGGCCGATTCCAACAGCAGAATGGCTATGTGGATCCCGACTCCTATAATGAGGATTTTGCCAGAGGATCACTGAAGCATTCTGACTACTCCGACATCGGCCAGGCTAAGGTGCTCGCTCGCGAGTATGGGGATGAGCTTAACTAGAGGTTGTTCAACAATCTCTAGTTATAAGAGATTATCCCCTAACAGGAAATCAGTGATATGAATATGCCGGATCCCTTCCATATCATACGTAAAGGGATCGAAGGATATCACGAACCGGGGAAAAGCATCATCGATACCAGAGAATGCAGAAAATTCCCGTTCTCTCGTCTGATCATTCTCCATGAGATAAGCAGCTTGGATATAGGCTCTACCATTCTCGTTCTCGATGATAAAATCAACTTCCCCCTTGAAAGTCTTACCAATATAGACTTGATACCCTCTGGATACGAGTTCATTATAGACAAGAGTCTCCGTAACAAGATTCGATTCTTGTTTGACTCTATTCTTGAACAGGTGGAAAAGGCCCAGATCGCAAGCATACAGTTTTTCCTGTGTTGAAAGAATTTTCTTTCCCCGAATATCATACCTTTTGACCCTGTTGATGATCCCTGCATCACAAAAATAACCTATATAATCATAGACTCTCTGTAATGCCATCTCAGTCATCTCTTTCTCCAACTCCTTCTTGATATTCCTGGCTGAGAAAGTCGATGAAGAATTCGCGAGGATATAGGTAAGAACCCGTTCAAGTTCAATCGTACCTTTGATCTTGTTTCTCAGGATGATATCTTTATACATGATTGAATCTTTCAGGTTCATCAGTTGGATGTGTTTATTCTCAGGTTCTTCTTCCTTACATACTAAGGGGAACCCTCCCCATTCCAAATACGATTCAAGCTGTATTCGTGAATCAAGATTTTTGATATGATCCAGCTTGATGAACTCACTGAATGAGAAAGGCATCATATGAAATGATAACGTCCTTCCTCCAAGGTGAGATGCAAGCTCCCCTGATAACAGTTTTGAGTTCGAGCCAGTAATGAAGATACTGCAATCGAACTCGACCCTGAATGAGTTTATTAACAGCTCAAAATCCTTCATGTTCTCGATCTCATCAAAGAAGAGATAATTCTTTCCTACCGGTTGTATCAACTGAGAAATGTAGGTGTAGAATCCGTCAGGATCATGGCAATACTTCCTGAATGAATAGACCTCAAAATTGATGGAGATGATATGTGTATCAGGAACTCCCTTTTCCAAAAGCTCTTCCTGAATCTGATCCAGCAATATGGATTTCCCAGACCTTCTGACACCGGTAATCACTTTAATCATCTCAGAGTCATAATAATGTCGAAGTTTTTTTTAATATATTTTCTCTCTTGATCATACAATATAGTAACATTGGCAGATATTTTTGTCTATATTTCTAGACACTTTTTAACATTTCGAGATTTTATCTATATTCTTAGACAAAACGTACATTCTCAGGTCCTTAGCGCTCAATGAGTCGAGGAAATCCAAAGAGGACGAGTTTGTGAATAGTGCTGACAGAGCTTCGAAGGAGTTCCATCCATTCATCCTGACCGTATCGATGACCGAGAAGATCGTACAGAAGTTTGATCCTCCTGTATCAGATCGAAATGATCCTACCACTTTCATGTTCAACTTGGTCAAACGAAAGATCTTCTCAGAGAAGACAAGGCTATGGGTATGCTGATGATGAATATGTTTTCATCAAGCTCTTTGATGCCAGCAGGAAGACCTACGTCAGAAACCCTGTCGCTGACAGAATCCCACAAGATGTATGATTGAGCCATGATTTTTCGAGATTTCAGGCTGGGATAGTTCGCAGAAGGTGGTATACCATAGTTCTGTGTTCTACGACCGTGCCCTGGATCCCCGATCTGAGTGAGGTAAGATATCTACTAGACAATCGTGGTTATGACATCACAGCTCGTACCTGCGGTACGAGAAAAGGGCTGAAGTGAGATTCCCCCACTTCAGCCCTTTATGATCATACGTGCTCAGTATGCGAATGAGACCTTATTGTACCCAGTCCTGCCATACATCAGTATTGGCATTCTTCCATTCTCGTGCTGCTTCCAAAGTGCTTTTGTCCGAATCACTGATGAAGACCATAAGAGATCCGATAGTCTCGTTTGTCCAGATGACGTTCTTCATGAACGCAGTGACTTCTGGAAGTTCCTCTTCAACGCCCGGGCGACCAAGGACAACGATTTCGTCGGGAGCATAAATCACTTCCTTATCCTGTTCGAGGATAGCAAGGTCATATCGTCCAAACATTGAGTGCGGCTGCCAGCCCATTCCTACGATGTACTCATTTCGCTTCATGGCTGCGTCCATAGCCGCAAGCATAGCAGGACCGGAAGAGGCTATCAGCTCGATTCCAGCTTCATCAAGACCATACGCAGGCATGATCTCTTCTTCACACTTGATCATCATTCCTGCACCGGCATCAATACCGGTGATCTTGTAATCCAGTTTTTCAGCTACTTCTGGCTTTGCCAGGTCCGAGATGGTTGTTACCCCGTCTTCTATCATGTACTTGGGTACGATGAGTCCAACGATACCGTTTTCATAGATCGTCTTGATCCTTACGATATCGGTACCCTCAGTGTATACGGTGTGAAGGTTCGGAAGCCATCCTTCCATAAAGAAGTCCTGATCTCCATTGGCAACTGAAGAGATACTGGGAGCCACATCAGCAGCAGTAAGCTCCACCTCATATCCATACTCATCTTCAAGTATAGCAGCGATCGCGTGTGACCACGCTACACCTTCTTCCCAGTTCACGTAAGCCAGTTTGACCGTTTTGGTCTCTTCACTCTGACCATTCGCAAAGGCAACTGTTGGTAGCAGTACAGCTAACGCTAGTACCAGAATCATGATTTTTTTCATGTAATTCTCCTATATATTTTTTTTCCCAAATCCAATTGGGTCATTCAACACGTAAACGTCTCTATCATTTTCCCTCTTTGCTTTCCCCAAGGTGAGTAAGTGACTGAGTCACCCTGTCCAGGAAGATGGCCAGGATGACAATCGAGATCCCACCTTCAAAACCCATATCGATCCTGAGCTGAGTTATTCCTTTCAGAACGACATTCCCCAGTCCTCCGGCTCCAATCATCCCGGAAATCACTACCATCGAGAGCGCCAGCATGATCGTCTGGTTCACCCCCGCCATGATCGTCGGAAGAGCTACCGGAAGTTCTGCCTTATACAGTCTCTGTTTTGAAGTCGCTCCAAAGGCCCGGCAGGCTTCGATTATTTCGACAGGCACCTGACGTATCCCAAGGTTCGTCAGCCGTACGACTGGGGGTAGTGAAAAGATCAATGTGGCGATCACACCGGGGACTGGTCCAAGACGGAACAACAATACAGCCGGGATCAGATACACAAAGGCCGGCAGTGTCTGCATAAAATCCAGGACCGGATGCAGGATCCTCCATGCGCTCTCAGACTTGGAAGCCCAGATTCCTAACGGGATACCTATCAGCAACGCAAAGAACACTGCCGAAATGACCAACGACAGGGTATCCATCGTTTCTGACCAATAGCCCATGTATAAAATCAGACTGAACCCTATGACCGTAAACACGGCGACTCCGCGGCTTGCCATCTTCCAGGCGAGCAACGTGAACAGAAGGATCATCAAGAGTGCCGGAGGGAACTGAAAGACCCAGTTGACACCATCGAGAAGCCCTTCAACAACGAGAGCTATAAAATCAAAGAACCAGGCAGCTTCTTCTCGTAACCAGTCAATGATAGCCTCAAAGGAAGCCCCTATATCGAATATTTCTCTTATCGTCTCCATAACTACTTGTATCCTCACTTATTATTGGTATCTGCAGCGTCGTCTTCGAGTACTTCACTGAACACTGTCGGTCCGGCAGCCTCATCGATCCCGTCATTCATCTCTGCAATGATCATCTCTCTGTCGACAACGCCATGAAAGGTATAATCCTCATCAATCACAGCAATGGGAACTTTTGTTTCAAGTGCTGCACTCAAAAGATCAGCGATCGGAGTAGTCGGTGTAGCCGTATAAAAGTCCTGGGTCGCTATGGAACACAGGTCGGTCCCTCCCTGTTTCTTCAACGCAGCGACATCTTCAATATGTACCACACCTTTGAGGATCCTATCTGTATCAACCACGAAGGCAACGGACTTTCCATGCTTCTCCATCAGATGAAGAGCGGATTTGGGTCCGTCTTTCGGAACAGTCAAGAAGGGACTTGGTCTCTTGATCGTACCCACTGTCACGACTTTCGTCTTATCAACGGTCTGAACGAACTCTTTGACATAATCATCCGCCGGTCGTGACAGAATCACTTCAGGGGTTCCGATCTGTCGGACCCTTCCGTCAGGGCCGAGGATTGCTATCCTGTCTCCGATCTTCAACGCTTCATCAAGGTCATGAGTTATGAAGACGATGGTCTTATGCATCTTTGCCTGCAGCTCAAGCAGCTCATCCTGCATCTGTGAACGGATAAGCGGATCCAACGCACTGAACGCTTCATCCATCAGCAGGATCTCAGGGTCATTGGCCAGAGCTCTCGCTAGACCGACTCGCTGCTTCATACCACCTGACAACTCGTTGGGCATACTGAATTCGAAACCATCGAGACCAACGAGCTGTAACGCATCCATCGACTTCTGGCGTCTTTCAGCTTTATCGACCCCGCTGAGTTCCAACCCGAATTCGATATTCGAAATGACATTCCTATGCGGCAGCAGTCCAAAATGCTGGAATACCATTGACATCTTATGTCGTCTCAGATCCCGGAGCTTCTCAGATTCCATCTTGACGATATCCTCACCATCTATGAGGATCTGACCGGAAGTCGGCTTGATCAATCTGTTGAGACAACGAATGAACGTTGATTTCCCGCTTCCCGACAACCCCATGACAACAAACGTCTCTTTCTTATGTATCTCGAACGTCGCTCCATTGATAGCTACGGTGCAGCCGGTCTTCTTCTTGATCTGTTGTTTGGTCTCTCCTTTCTGTATGAGCGGTATCGCTCGTTTGGGATTCGTCCCAAATATCTTATATAAATCCTTCACTTCTACTAAAGCCATATTCAGTATCTCCTTAAGGTATGTAATACACTTCGCATGAGAGGGTACTCCTTGAGAGTCCCCTCCTGATACAGGCTGTTCTCGGCAAAAAGAACACACACAACACGTTTCTCTGTCATAGCACAGCCTTGATAGAAAGCGTTCACTATTCCATACCGGAGTCATGGCAGCCTGAACAGATCAGTTTCTAACCTGTTCATGCCACTACGCCAATAGAGAACATCCCCTGCTTCTTTGCAGGGCTCCACGTGTGATCATCTCATTCATTTCACGATTGTCATGTTTCTTTACAATCAGCCAACCCAGGGAAGTCGGCAGTTGATTCTGATCCAGGATTGTCTTTTCTCGACAGCTGATACATCCCCTCAGTACGAGACAGGATGTAAAGAACATTCCAACGCTATACTATGTGTTTTAGAGTTAGAGTGCTTAAGTTTCGCCTGATGACTCACTTCGTATCACTTTCGTAATACAATCCATTGCCTCATAGAGACCCTGGATAAACCCCAGTTCTAGATCAGATTTTTCAATCATAATTTCCTATGATTCGTACTGCTTGTATTGCTGCTACCGATGCATCAACAAACTCACAGAACAAGTACTACTATGATTTACTTCATTAGCTGGATTATAACAAGCCCATACCATAATGTCTACCCTATGATATATAGGCATTATTCCAACGATCTTTATCTTCTGAGATAGAGAGTTATGGCTATTTACAAACGCTTTTACAGCTGTGTTCACTCTGTGGAGTGGACACAGCTGTGAGTCGGTGATCATATCCCGTGTGCCGGTACCGCACAAGAGGCTCACAGCAGTCTGGAGTCCCTCTCATCCATGTCACAGGCTCCAGGCCGTTCGGAGTCCAGGGGGAAGATCCATAGCCAACCGAAGTCTTCACTCCCCCTGTGCGACGGCAGCTCCTGCTGCCTCTCAGAGCGGCAGGAGCTTCAGGAACTCCTGTATGGCCTGATCCCAGTACTCCCAGGTATGTCCGCCGGGACCCTCTGTGTAGGTCAGCGGGATCGAGGTGCCCCTGCAGGCTTCTCTGAAGTGCTGGTTGTTATCATAGAGAAAATCCTCTGTACCACAGCACTGAAAGAGTTGGGGCAGCTGCCCGGGATCAGCTGCTGTCACCAGATCGATCAGATCATTCTCGGTACCCAGAAGCTGCTCTCTGGTGATCTGATCACCAAAACAGTTCCTGAAGATACTGCTCCAGGCAGCTCCCCTGCTCTTCAGGCTCTTCTCTACCCGCTCGGGAAAGTCCAGCACCCCTGAGAGACTCCCGGCATAGCTATAGTGCTGCGGATGGTTCAGTGCGATCTTGAAGGCACCGAACCCGCCCATGGAGAGACCTGCTATGAACGTCCTCTCTCTTCTTCTGGAAACAGGGAAACTGCGCTGTATGAATGCAGGGACCTCTTCACTGATGTAGGAGTAGTAATCCAGTCCATAGACCATATCCTGATAGTAACTCAGACCTGCATCCGGGGTCACCACCACCAGATTCGTGTCTCGCACATACCGCTCAAGGGAAGAGAACCGGGTCCATGCAGTGTGATCATCGGTCCTCCCGTGAAGCAGATAGAGCACCGGAAGGTCTGTATAGGGGACCCCCTCCCTGAACTCCGGCAGCAGCACCACCAGAGAGGTCATCTTCTGCAGCTTCCTGGAAAACATTGAGATCTCACATCTGGCCATATACCTCACTCCTTTTTACCGCCCCGCTTTCTGTCGGCAGCGGTCGCTTACATCAGTCACTTCCATGCTCAGAATCAACATACTTCGCTTCATTCGATCTGATTGCGATACCTTCCCGGTGAGCACCCGTTGATCTCCTTGAACTTACGACTGAAATACTTATAGTCACTGTAGCCTATCCTCTCTGCAATAGCCTCCAGAGTATAGGTAGTATCGGTAAGCAGTTCAGCAGCCTTCTCGATACGGATCTCGTTGATCACCGTGCTGAAGCTCTTCCCCACACTCTGTTTGAACAGCACACTGAAGTAGTTCGGAGACAGCTGCACCTCCTGGGCGACCAGGGAGAGAGACAGCGGCTCATGCATATGGGAGAACATATACTTCAGGGCATCCTGTATCAACTTATGAGGGCTGCCTTCAAGGGAGATGGTATCAGCAAGCCCCTGATGCATGCGATCTGCCAGCCTGCTGACGATCTGTGTCAACTCAGCCACCCGCACGGGTTTGAGCAGATAATCGACCACCTGCTTCTTGATCGCATGCTGAGCATAGGAAAAATCATGGTACCCGCTGAGAATGATCATGCGGACATCGGCAGATGATCATAGACGTGATCGATCAGTGAGAGCCCGTTGAGCACCGGCATGCGGATATCGGTGATGAGGATGTCTATATGCTTATCATGAAGGAGCTTCACAGCCTCTGCCCCGTTCTCTGCGGTGAAGACCGCATGGATACCATAGGATCTCCAGGGAATCGTCTGTGAAAGCCCGCAAGAGTCACCGGTTCATCATCAACGATCAACAGATTCGCCATCACTGCTCCTCCCGGGTATGGTTACAGAGAGTTCCTGTGAACTCATATCATCGATCCTCTCAAGGGTCAGAGATGCGACGGTCCAGGGCCCCTCTGTGCTCATGTGCAGCGAATGGTCAGGACCAAAGAGGATCTGCAGCCGTTCGGTAATGTTCCTGCAGGTCACCCCGGGTCCCTCATCACCTGCTTCCGGCTGGTACCCGACCCCGTCATCGCGCACTTCGATCAGGATCCGATCCGCATCGGAAGCGATCCGAACCCTGATGGTCAGATGATCGATGCTGTCATCGAGCCCGTGCTTGATACAGTTCTCCACAAGCGGCTGGATCATCTGCTTGGGGATCATGCAGGAGCTCACATCCTCCTCGCAGGAGAACTCGAGAGACACCCGGTCCTTCAGCCTCCTCCTGAGCAGCAGGACATAACTCTCCACATACTTCTTCTCATCCTCGATCGAGACCCAGAGCCTGCTGCTGTCCACATTCATCCTGAAGATACTCGAAAGATGTTCGATCATCTCCTCTGTCCCATAGGCCTTCTCCAAACGTGCGTTCCATCTGATCATATCGAGAGTATTATAGAGAAAATGAGGATCTATCTGGCTGTGCAGGGCATGCAGTACCGCTTCCTGCTGTGACACCTTCAGTTCCCACTCGATCGCTATATGTTCCTGGATCCGCTTGATCATACTGGTGAAGTCTCTCTGCAGCATCCCGATCTCATCAGAGGCGGCAGGCCGTGCTGGTACCGCAAGACTCTTCTCAGTGATTGCGTGCATGTCATGACTGAGTCGCTCTATGCGCCTGACCACTGAGAGATAGAAGAAGAGCAGGAGCACCAGACCGAAGAGGACGAGCAGCAGGATATCCAGAAAGAACAGCGGTTTGATCTTGTTTACCTCATGGAACAGGGAATCCCTGTCGATGGTGGCAAACACATAGGAGTCACTGAACGCCAGCGGGCTCCGCTGCATGAGATACCCATCTGCTGCAGTGACCACCTCATCGTCACCGGTCCTGCCGGATAGAGCCGCCAGTGCAGCTTCACCGACCGAAGAACCGATCAGCTGAGGATCCCTGCTGATCTTGATCACCCCCTCTTCATCAGTGATCACCAGGGAAGAGAACCCCGGATACATGTTACGATCTATGAGCTGATAGAGCGTTGAAACCTTCACCTGAAGGATCAGATTCCCGATCGTGCTGGTCATACTCTTTCGATTGGGGATACCACGTCCGATCTGTACGATCATATCCTCCTTGCCGTAGTAGCTGCGGGCCGCATAGCCCGAAGTCCAATGGATCCGGTTATCAGAATCATCCATCATCGGGTCAGAACCGCTTACCGCCTCATACACCGACCCCTCGGAGATCAGTTGATCACCATCCTTCACGATCATGATGGACTCGATGAAACTGTTGGCTGCAATATCATAGACCAGATAATCACTGATCACCGCTATGGTATCAACATCATACTGGTAGGATCGATCCTGTTTGATATAATCCTGCATCATGTCACTGAAGACGAAGAACCGTGAGACCCGGTCAGCATCCGCATAGAGCTCATCGATCCGTTCAGCCGCCTCTGTCACCATACTGTTGAAGATCCTGCCCATCTCCTGTTCATACATCCCGTCGATCGTACGGACCGTTCCGATGGTGATCAGGACCGTCGGTATGAAGAAGAAGAGGAGAAAGATGAGAACATACTTGCGTGTCAGTGAATGCAGTATCATAATTTCATATCCCGTACGACCAGTATACATGATTTTTCCCTGCGGTCTATTGTCAGTTCAGCCGATACGTAGATAGTGGATAAATTCATAGATATGTCAGTATCTTTGACGCTCCCCGGCCTGTAGCATAAGGATCAGAGCAAAAGAGACGTTCAAAAGGAGTGTTTTATGAACAGAATGCACACAAAGACGATCAGCATCCTGCTGTGCCTGCTGATGATCACCACAGCAGCAGCCTTCGCTGCCGGGAACAAAGAATCAGGCACTGCTGCGAAGCAGCAGGAGGTCGTGACCATCGAGTTCTTTCAGGGGAAACCGGAGGCCGTCGATACCTTCAATGCCCTGATCGACACATTCGAACAGGAGTACCCTCATATCAAAGTGACTCAGGTCAATGTCCCGGATTCGGAGAAGGTCCTCACGACCCGCATCGCCATCGATGATATCCCCGATATCTTCAATGCCTATGTCGTGCAGCCGAGCTTCAAGTTCCTCACCGATGAGGGCTATGTCATGGATCTCACCGACAAGCAGTTCCTGCGCAATGTCAATCCGGGGATCCTTGAGACTGCAAAATATGACGGGAAAGCCTTCGCATTCCCCCTTGCGCTGAACACCTTCGGCGTCTTCTATAACGTAGAGATCTTTGACCGGCTCGGGCTCAGCATCCCTGAGACCTGGGATGAGTTCATGGGACTGTGCACCACGCTGGAATCACACGATATCACACCGATCGTACTGACCGATAAGGAGACATGGACCCTCAGACAGCAGGGAGGGGTCATAGAAGGGATGCTGATCGGTGATCAGCAGGCCTACTTCTCTCAGATAACCTCCGGTGCGAAGAAGCCCTCAGAACTGATGTATCCGCGTATCGCACAGAAGATGCTGGAGCTGAGGACCCATGCACAGGACCAGACCCTCGGTACTGATTACGGTCAGGGTATCTCGAACTTCGCCAATGGACAGGCCGCCATGTTCATCAACGGTATCTGGGCCATCGCATCGATCACCAAAGCCAATCCTGACCTCCAGTACGATATGTTCCCCCTGCCTGCAGATAAGAAGGAAGATACCACCATCCTCAGCGGGATCGATGTAGCACTCGCCGTGTCAGAGACGACAGAACATCCTGAAGAGGTCCTGACCTTCCTTGAGTTCCTCTCACAGGTAGAGAATGCACAACTGTACAGCGATCTGGACGGAGCACCCTCAGCGATCACCGGTGTCAGTGTGCAGGCAGATCATTACGAACGACTGATGGAAGTGATCGATGCGGGAAAGGTCTACGGCTGGCCCTACATCCACTACCCCCTTGCCGCCTACAACGAATATGCCGGCATGTATCAGAACCTGATCGCACATGGGAGTGTCCAGACCTTCCTCGATGAGATCGACAGCGTCTATGAAGCAGCTTTGCAGCAGTAACAGCTGCATGGACTGAGAGTTCTCCTGAGGGACAGGCGGCTGTTTTCCCGCCTGTCCCTCGTTTCAACGAGCATCAACAGGAACAGATATGAAATCACAAAAGATCTACGGGCTGTTCGTACTGCCGGCAGTCATCAGCTACACCCTCTTCTGGGTCTTCCCGGTAGCTGTGGGGTTCTTCTACAGTCTCACCGATTGGAACGGTATACGGCGGAGCTATTCACTGATCGGGGGAAGGAACTACCTGCGTATCCTGCAGGACTCGAGATTCCTCGACTCTCTGGGGTTCACTCTCCACTATACCGTCCTGCTGATGATCGCGATAAACCTCCTGGCCCTGGTGATCGCATCACTGCTCAACGGGAGACTGCGAGGCACACGATTCTACCGTTCACTCTTCTTCTTCCCCGCAGTACTCAGCATGGTGACGGTAGGACTCATCTTCAATCAGATCTTCTATCATGTGATCCCCTGGATCGGGGATCTGCTGCAGATCCCGCTCCTGCAGACCAATCTGCTTGCAGATCAGGATACCGCAGAATACGGAGTACTGCTGGTCAATATCTGGCAGGGGACCGCGATCCCGATCATACTCTACCTGGCAGGACTGCAGAGTGTACCCAAAGAGCTCTATGAGGTCGCTCAACTGGAAGGGGCAGGAGTCCTCCAGCGATTCTCCCATGTCACCTTCCCGTTCATCATCCCGGTGATCAGCATGAATCTGGTGGTGACCCTGAAGAGCGGGCTCATGGTCTTTGACTATATCGCTGCCCTGACTGATGGAGGGCCGGGACGAGCTACTGAATCCATGGCATTCCTGATCTATACCAATGCCTTCAAGGAGATGAAGTTCAGTTATGCGGTCACGGAATCCTTCGTCATATTCCTCCTCATAACCGTCATCTCGATCGTACAGATCAGACTCCTTGGAAGAAGAGAGGCACATGCATGAACAGAACAGCCATCGCCGGGCTCCTGAGCAAGGCTCTGCTGATCACCGGTCCCTCCTGATCCTGCTGCCGATGTACGTCCTGATCGTGACAGCAATGAAGACACAGGCAGAATCCTCGGTCAGTTTCTTCTCGCTCCCGAGCAGTCTCTATTTCGATAACTTCCTCTATGTGATGCGGACACCCTTCTTTTTCAGGAACACCTTCAACTCAGCAGTGATCACTGCCGGTACGGTGGCAGGTATCATCATATTCGCTCCCCTGACATCATATGCCATCGGAAAGCAGATGGCTGTCCACAGGGGATATCGCTTTCTCTACTATTACTTCACCATCGGTCTGTTCATCCCGTTCCAGGTAGTCATGATCCCGCTGATCAAGCTCCTGAGCAAGTTCAACATGATGTCGATTCCGGGGATCATCATCCTCTATATCACCTTCTCCCTGATGCAGGGGGTCTTCCTGCTGGTAGGCTACTATAAAGCCATCCCCCCCTCTCTGGAGGAGGCTGCAGTCATCGACGGGGCATCGGTGATCCAGAGCTACCTGCTCATCATTTTCCCGCTGCTCAAGCCGATGATCCTGACGGTGGTGATCATGCGCGGTCTCTTCAGCTGGAATGACTTCTTCCTTCCGCTGCTGATGCTGAACAACAGCAGAGAGAAGTGGACCCTCCCCCTGTTCCAGTACAATTTCAAGGGCGAGTACCTCTTCGACTACTCCATCGCCTTCGCCTCGTTCCTCATCGCCCTGCTGCCGATCATGATCCTCTACGGCTTTCTCCAGAAACAGTTCATCAGCGGGCTGACCAGCGGAGCGGTGAAAGAATGAGGCTGCACCGGCATGCAGGGTCCTCTGCCCAAAAGGACCCTGCATGTCCGGGAGGCGGGAACAGCCTTCGGGCACACTTCACGAACGACCTGTCATCAACAAAGGAGTACCTGTGCTATGAGTATATTCGAATCCCTCATGCTGCTCTCCTTCGGTGCAGCCTGGCCTGCATCCATCTATACCTCTTACACCACCAGAAGCACCAGGGGTAAGAGCCTGCTGTTCCTGCTGATCATCCTCTTCGGCTATCTCTGCGGGATCGCTCACAAGCTGGTGTATGCCCGTGACCCGATCATCATCCTCTACATCCTCAACGCCGTCATGGTCTTCACCGATCTCCTGCTCTACTTCCGTAACCGGAGGCAGGAAACAACTGTTATGGGCACCTGATCAGCTCACAGCAGAGCTTGATCAGGCTGCCTGATGATCACCCCGGTCTCATCAGCACCATCTGGTACACCAAACGCTCACTCTGAGCATATTGCATCTGTCGACAGCATCACGTAAGATAGGCTCGATGAGGAGAACGGTATGATAGAGACGATGATCTTCGATATGGACGGCGTGCTCATAGACAGTGAACCACTGCACATGCAGGTCAATCTGCAGTACTTCAGATCGATCGGAGCACCGGTCTCAGAAGAGTTCTACAAGAGGGAGTTCGTAGGGACACCCCCGGTGAGCATGCTCAGACGGCTCAAACAGGAGTTCTGCCTCACCCCATCGATCAGGCAGCTCACCGATGAGAGTCAGCAGTTCATGCTCTCAGCATTCAAGACCACTGAGCTCGAACCGATGCCCGGGATCATACCGCTGCTCGAGCGCTGCAGCGAAGAGGGGATCACCCTCGCGGTAGGCTCCTCCTCCTGCATCGAACTGATCGAACATGTCACCGAAGCCATCGGGATACAGCACCACTTCAGCCATCTGGTGAGCGGTGCCCACATCGAGCGGGGAAAACCCTTCCCCGACATCTTCCTCACCGCTGCAGGACTCTGCGGCTCCGATCCTTGCGATTGTCTGGTAGTAGAAGATTCAACCAATGGGATCAGGGCAGCTGCTGCAGCCGGGATGCTCTGTGCGTCCCTGCGGGACCCCGAGGGCCATCAGGACTCCGAGCTTGCAGATATCACATTGGAGGACTTCTCCCCTGCACAGTGCGACCGACTCTTTTCATTCATCCACGAACAGCAGAGAGACGGGGATTGAAACAGACTATATCATACAGAGCGGTATCCTGTATGATCATACTGCACGTGATGTTGCTTCCCGTGCAGAACTTGTCTTTTTATCATTTTTTATTGTACAATCTCACACCAGCAGGCTACACTGACTCAAACATGTCTCAAGGGGAGCTCAATGATCACAGTATCTACGGTCACCACACGAAAAGAGTTTCATGACTTCTTCACCTTTCCTGTTACCCTCTATAAAGATAATCCCTACTTCGTCCCCTCGCTCATCTTCGATGAGAAGTGGAACTTCAATCCGAAGAAGAACCCGGCATACGACCATGTGGAGACGATCTGCTTCCTCGCGAAAGAAGACGGGAAGATCGTCGGACGGATCGCAGGACTGATCAATCATAAACTCAATGAACAGAACAAGACACAAGAAGTCAGATTCAACCGCTATGATGTGATAGATGATATAGAAGTATCGCGAATGCTCATCGAGAAGGTCTCACAGTGGGGAAAAGAGCGGGGCATGGATACGATCATAGGCCCCATCGGCTTCTCAGACCTCGACAAGGAGGGCATGCTGATCGAGGGCTTCGATCAGCCGAGTATGTTCATCACCCTCTACAACCACCCCTACTACGTCGAACACATGAACGAACTGCAGTTCGAGAAAGAGGTCGACTGGGTCGAATACAAGGTATCAGTACCCAAGGAGATGGACCCCAGGATCGAGAGGATCACCAACATCGCCATGAAGCGCAACGGCTACAAGCTGATGACCTTTACCAGTAAGAGGAAAGTCATCCCCTACATGAAGAAGGCCTTTGCCATGTACAATGACTCCTTCAAGGAACTCTACGGCTTCTACCCCCTTACCGATGCCCAGGTCGATATGACGATCAAGCAGTTCGTCTCACTGGTGACATTGGAATACCTGTTCATCGTCACCGACAAGGATGAGGAGGTCCTGGGATTCGGTCTCATGGTCCCCTCTCTCGCAGAGGCGGTACGGAGATCGAAAGGCCGACTGCTGCCGACCGGGATCTTCCGCATCAAACACGCCCTCAAACACCATACCGTCCTCGACATGTACCTCATCGCGGTAAAACCGGAGTATACCGGGCGGGGAGTGAATGCGATCATCATGAATGCCGGCATCCAGCAGGCCATCAAGAACGGGATCCAATTCGCCGAGACCGGACCCGAACTGGAAGACAACGTCAATGTACAGAGCCAGTGGAAGAGCTTCGAGACACAGCAGCATAAGCGAAGACGCTGTTTCAGACGATCCATCTAGTACAGACACCTCTGTCGTGCAGGTATCCTCTGATTACCACTGAGTATTCCATAGCTATTTTGGCGTTACACGCTATAATGTCAAAATCAGTTCGCTCGATGCTACCATGATACGGCAAAAGGAAGTACAAGGATGAAGACAGTCATAGACATGCTGCACGGGGCAGCACAACGATACCCTCAGAGGTCCTATACCGCTAAGAAAGTGGATTCAGGCTGGAAAGGATGGACCTTCGCTGATACCGACAGAGAATCTGATCTGATCGCGGCAGCGGTGCTCTCACTGGGGTTCAAGAAAGAGAATACGACGGCGATCCTGGCAGAGGGAAGACCGGAGTGGATCACCGGGGAGTTCGGTATACTCAAAGCTGCCGGTATCTCGGTCCCCCTCTCGATCAAGCTGACTCCAGAAGAGGTCGCCTTCCGGGTCAACCACTCAGAATCTTCCGGATTTTTCATCAGCAGCAACACTATCGCCAAGCTCGTGAGTGCCTGGCCGTCCATCGATCACCCTCCGGTGATCTTCTACCTTGATGATGCTGATGAGAACTTCGAGAAAGCGGCAGCAGAACTCAAGCTCAGCCGGGGCACGGGGATCTTCACCTGGCAGGACCTGCTCGAACTCGGCGAGAAAGAACTCGCAGCGGCCCCTGATGCGGTCAGGGCCCTCGAACAGAGCATCGGCGAGCAGGATGTCGTGAACATCTGCTACACCTCAGGGACGACCGGGAACCCCAAGGGGATCATGCTCACCCACCTGAACTACTACACCAATGCTGAAGATGCCATAGCCCTGTTCGACCTGAAGGATGCCAGCTTCTCGACCCTGATCATCCTTCCGCTCGACCACTCCTTCGCCCATACCGTCGGCACCTATGCATCCCTGCTCAGGGCATCACCCTGAACTTCGTCGATGCACGCGGTGGTTCGATGAACATCATCAGGAACATACCGGGCAATCTCGTGGAGACCAACCCCACCTACCTCATGACCGTCCCCTCCCTGTCCGGGAACTTCATGAAGAAGATCGTATCAGGAGTCGCCAAGAAAGGCGGCCTGATCAATTCGATCTTCACTGCCGGGGTCAATGCCGGGATCAAGCTCAATGGTGATGGGTTCCACAAACCATCACTGGGAGTCCGCCTCCGCTATACCCCGGCCCACAAACTGGCCTCTACTCTGGTCTTCCCCAAGATCAGAGAGATCTTCGGTTCCCAGATACAGTACTGCGTAGGTGGAGGAGCCCTGCTTGAAGTCAGACAGCAGAACTTCTTCGCAGCCATCGGGGTACCGGTCTTCCAGGGCTACGGACTTACCGAAGCAGCACCGATCATCTGTTCGAACACCCCCATGCGTCACAAGTTCGGCTCCTCGGGAGTCATCGCACCGAGCATCGAATGCAAGATCATGAAGTCGGACACCGAGGAAGCAGCGGTGGGAGAACGGGGAGAGATCGTGATCAAGGGACTGAACGTGATGAAGGGCTACTTCAAGAACGAGAAGGCCAGCAAAGAGGTCCTGCGTGACGGATGGCTGTGGACTGGAGATCTCGGGTACATCGATGCTGATCGATTCCTGGTCGTCACCGGACGGGCCAAAGCCCTGCTGATCGCTCCTGACGGTGAGAAGTACTCACCCGAAGAGGTAGAGGAAGCCATCATCAATCATAGTCAGGCCGTCAGCCAGCTCATGGTCTACAACGACCATAAGCCTTCACCACCGCCCTGGTCACCCTCGATACAGAGACCGTACGAGCATGGAAGGACGGGATGAGCGGCAGCATCGATGAACAGGTCGATGAACTGATGCGCAGGATCGAAGAGGATCTGTATCGCTTCAAAGAGAAGGATCCCAAGCTCGTACCCCTGCAGTGGGTCCCCTCGAGCTTCGAGATCATCCAGAAGGAGTTCTCTGAGAAAGACAAGCTGATCAACTCGACCATGAAGCTCGTCAGACATAAAGTCATAGAGACCTACCAGGACAGGATCGACGCCATGTACGAAGAGAAGGACTTCTACAACAGCAGGAACAGAGAGGCTGTCAAGGAACTCTTCTACTCATAGCGAGCGAAGGATCCAGCGCTGCAGCATACCCGCATACGAAGGACTACCAACAGCAGGCCCGTCTTCTCTGATGAGAACGACGGGCCTGCTGTTGGTAGTCTCTGTCACACAGTATGAGGTGTCGGCAGCAAGGACTCTCTGTTAGGTATCACCGGTACACACCAATCAAAACCACATACAACAGCCCTGAACACGTTCCCCTGTCAGAAGGTAGAGCCATCCCAACCCCATTGATCCCGTGGGACATCACGGAACTCGATATAGATCCTGTTCTGCGGCACCGATACCAAGTGCTCGGCTGCCCTGCAGAGCTCTCTGCTCAAACGAGAGGGAGAATCTCCAGGCAGACCGATACTCTTCACCTCAAGCAGCAGTGCAGGTTCATCACTCCCCCCGAAGCGAATGGGTTTCTCATCATCTACGATGATCATGATGAAGTCCTTCGGTTTATGAAGCACCTCTTCTATGATCGAGCTGAAACGATCCTGCAGCGTACCGATCATCTCGTTCTCTATGGGAAAATTCCTGTGTACGACCATACAGGGCATACGGACCTCCTTCCTGTGATACGATCATATAGTAGTATACGCTTCTAAAAGCAGGAGTGCAAAGAAAAACTGATACATGACCGGCAGTCAGGTCCCCTGCTGCCGGTACTTCCTTTGTGTCGGCAGCTGGTTCGACCTGTACTCAAACGACAACAGCCGTGAACTGCTCATGCGAGCGGCTCACGGCTGTTGCTGAAGTACCTGGGAAGAGAGATAGACCTTGCGCACACTCCCTGTCTGCTACCCGTACCGGTATTGGTATACCATGTTCCTCTGTCAGGACTCCCTGTGGAAGGTCCCATAGCAGACTCTGCGTAGGGACCTATCCCTCAGGAATCTGTTCAGGCCTTCTTGTTGCTCTGTTTGAACTGATCGATCATGACAGCCATGAGCAGGATAGCACCTCGAACGATGTACTGGTAGAACGTCGGGATGTTCATCAGGTTCATGGCATTCTGTACCGTCCCCATGATCAGAACACCGACGATGGCCCCCATGATCGGTGCCACACCACCGGAGAGCGAGACACCACCGAGGACACATGCCGATATGACATCAAGGGAGAACCCCTGAGAGGTGTTCGGCTGGCCGCTGGTCATTCGTGAAGCAAGGACGACCCCTGCGAAACCAGCCATGAATCCCTGCATGGTGAAGATGATGATCTTGATGCGATCCACGTGGATACCGGCAAGCCGTGCTGCCTCCTGGTTCCCCCCGATGGCAAGAGTGTTCTTCCCATAGGTCGTGGACTTGATCAGGACGGTGAAGATCACAAAGCAGATAGCCGTGATCCATATGGGATTGGGTACTCCCAGGAACAGCCCGTTCCCCAGACCGAAGAACCCGGCATTCCCGATACTCTGCGCCTGACCGCCTGATACGATGAAGGCAAGGCCTCTGACGATCTGGCTCATGGCAAGGGTGGTGATCAGGGCATTGATACCGGCCTTCGCGATGATCAGACCGTTGAACAGACCGATCATACCGCCTGCGATCATCCCAATGATGATCCCCAGAGTGACATTACCGGTAGAGTTGATCACCGCCGCTGCGGTGACCCCGCTGAATGCCACGATATTCTCTACCGACAGGTCGAAGTCTCCCGAAGCGAGACAGAAGAGCATGGTACAGGCGACCATACCTACCATGGAGACTGACAGACCCAGACCGATCATATTCCTGACAGTCAGGAAGTATGGGACGAACAGTGATAACATGATGAACAGTATGACAAATATGATGAACATACTGGAGGTATCCCATAGTCTCTTCGATTTTGCTGTTAACGCACCTACATTGATCATTGTCTTATTCACCCCTTTCATTACTGTTGTGTATGGTACTCTTGTGCCTGTCAGGCAGTGCAAGTGTAAGGATCCGTTCTTTATCCAACTGGTCCCTCTGGAGAATATCGACGATGCAGCCATCGCGCATGACTGCTACCCGGTCAGAGATCCCCATGATCTCAGGCAGTTCACTGGAGACGCACAGGATCGTCTTCCCCTCTTCGGTGAGTTTGTACATCAGCGAATAGATCTCATTCTTGGTACCGACATCGATCCCTCTGGTAGGCTCATCCATGACGATGATCGACGTCTTCTCACTGAGCCATCGGGCAAGGATGACCTTCTGCTGATTCCCTCCTGAGAGGTTCATGATCAGCTGGTCCTTCGATGGCGTCTTGATACTCAGCTTCTTGATGAACTCCAGGGCATTCTGTGCCTCCCACCGTACATCAAGGAAGAACTTCCCCTTCACATGCTTTCTTCTGGCACTCAGGTTGATGTTCTCCTCCACACTCCTGATGGGAATGATCCCCTCGTTCTTCCGGTCCTCCGGGAGAAAGGCGATCCCCAGTTCGATGGCATCCATGGGGGCGTTGATCACCACCTCTTTGCCGTTGAGGTGAATCCTGCCGGTGTGCTTCTTCTCCGCACCGAAGAGCAGCTTCATCAGTTCGGTCCTGCCGGCACCGACGAGCCCGAAGAAGCCAAGGATCTCACCTCTCTTCGCAGAGAAGGAGACCGGGGTCGGTACACCGGGTCCGGTGAACCCCTCCAGCTTGAGCACCTCTTCTCCCAGTGGCCGTGCATAGTAGTGGTATATATCCTTGATATCCCTTCCGACCATCCGCTGTACCAGCATATCGGGGGTCACCGCTGCCATTTCGCGAAAGGTCTCGATGGTCTTCCCGTCCCTGAAGACCGTGACCGAGTCACAGACTTCGAAGAGCTCTTCCATACGGTGTGATACGTAGATGATAGCCTTCCCCTCATCGCGCAGCGCGGCAATGATCTTGAAGAGCCTCTGGGTCTCCTTGTCAGAGAGAGAACTCGTAGGCTCATCGAAGGCTATGATCGAAGCATTGTGCAGCAGGGCCTTGGCGATCTCGATCATCTGACGCTGCGCGATGGGCAGCTCCTTGATCTTCGTGTTCGGGTCTATATCCTCCAGGATATAGGTCAGCTGTGCTTTGGCCGTATCATACATCTTCTGCACATCGATGAGACCCGACCGTCTGGTGGGCATATGACCGAGCAGCAGATTCTCCGCCACAGTCATCTCCGGTACCAGATACAACTCCTGATAGATCACCGCGATCCCGGCCTCGAGCCCATCGCGGGTACTCAGGATCTCCCGTTCTTTCCCTGCGATGGTGATCCTGCCTGAAGTCGGCTGGTACGCACCGCTGAGTACCTTGAGCAACGTAGACTTACCTGCACCGTTCTCGCCTATCAATCCCCGTACCTCTCCCCTGCATACCTGCATGGAGATATCAGATAACGCCTGAACACCGGGAAAAGACTTGCAGACCGATGCGAATTCCAACACCTGTTCCATATTCAACTCGCTTATTCCTACCTGTTTACCTTCAAGTCACCCCGCACCACTTCATGCCTGATTCCCATCCGGTATGCTCAATAATGCAATATGCATGCCAAGAGAGAGCTGCGGGGGCCCCGCAGCACCCCTCTCTCATCCATTATGCCACAGGATCTTCATGCTGCACCGTTTTTTCTGATCGAAGCAGATCCTTCTGCTTCGATCAGGGAGCCGTATCTCCCTGCTGCATGATACATTCGTTACCCTCAGAGGCTGAAGCTGTGGGTAAAAGGGGTAACAACTGACCCCGAAGTCACAAGAGAACGTTAAAAACCTTGTCAGGAGGGACAAATGCTCCTATCATGGGACTCATGAGTACCATGAGTAAAGATATCCTGATCGTAGATGATGAACTGGAGATGTGCATATCACTGCAGAAGCTCTTCAAGGCACACAAGATCACCTGCGACTACTGTATAGATGCAGAACATGCCCGCATGCGGCTGACGAAGAACCACTACAGTCTGGTGATCACTGACATGAAGATGCCCGGCATGTCAGGCATCGACCTGCTCAAGTGTATCAACGCTCTGGCAGACAGCCCGAAGGTCATCATGATCTCAGGCTACGCCTCCACCGACTCGGTGGTGGAAGCCATGAGGTGCGGGGCTGCGAACTTCTATGAGAAACCCCTGCAGTTCAAGAGCCTGCTCAAAGAGGTGAACTTCATCCTCCAGCAGGACTCTCAGGCTGAGACCGGCAACAGCCACTATGCCCATGATATCGTGACCGCGAACCCTGCCATGAAACATATCATAGCCATGGCTGAGAAGGCAGCAGGGACCGATGCTCCGGTGATCATCACCGGAGAGAGCGGTACCGGCAAGGAGCTCGTATCATCGATCATACATGCCTACAGTAAACGCGCTGAACACCCATTCATCAAACTCAACTGTGCCGCACTTACCGAATCCCTTCTGGAGAGCGAACTCTTCGGCTTCGAGAAGGGTTCGTTCACCGATGCGAAAGAGACCCGTAAGGGTAAGTTCGAAGCAGCGGACAAAGGCACCATCTTCTTTGATGAGATCGGGGACATGAGTCTTGCGACCCAGGCGAAACTGCTGCGGGTGCTGCAGGAATATGAGTTCCAGAGGATAGGCTCCAACGTGACCCGCAAGATCGATGTCCGGTTCGTCGCAGCGACGAACCGGGACCTGCAGCAGCAGATCCAGCAGGGCAAGTTCCGGGAAGACCTCTACTTTCGTCTGAGCGTCATCTGCTTCGAGATACCGCCTCTGCGCGAGCGGCTGGAAGACATCTCGCTGCTGGCGAACTCCTTCATCCAGCAGTTCAACGACAAGTACCACACCCATGTCACCGGTATGGACGAACAGGTACACCAGCTGTTCATCCACCACAGCTGGCCGGGTAACATACGGGAGTTGAAGAACTGCATAGAGCGGGCGGTCATCTTCTGTGAGGGTGATACCATCACCCCCAGGGAACTGCCCTCCCAGTACCACCAGCAACGGGAACTCACCGAGTCCACCCCCATGAAAGAGCTGTTCAACAGCATCTCGCGTGAGATGATCCTCAATGCCCTGAGCAAGGTGGGAGGCAACAGGACCAAGGCAGCTGAACTGCTGAACATATCACGGAAGACCCTCTATCTGAAGATGAAGAAACTCGACATAGAGTTCTAGGACAGTACCGGTATGAAACGCACGATCTTGAGCATGAGACAGATCAAACACCAGTTCGGCGGCTACCTCGCACTCCACGGGGTGGACTTCAACCTCCTCGAAGGGGAGATCCATGCCCTGGTAGGCGACCACCGGTCGGGTAAGACCACCTTCGGCAAGATCATAGCCGGGGTGGAGAAGAAGCAGTCAGGGTACATGTACTTCCAGGGGCGGGAGATCCCCCAGCAGAACATCAAACAGGCACAGAAGCTGGGCATAGGCATGGTCTGCCAGCGGCAGAACATGGTCATGTCCCTCAATGCCGTTGATAACATCTACTCAGGCTACAGGAAGTCCTTCTTCATCACCGCAGCAGACCGCAGGAAGATGGACAGCGAGAGCCGGAAGATCCTTGACCGCTTCGATACCGGCATCCCCCTGCATACCCCGCTCTACAAACTCAACGAGACCCAGCAGCTGATCGTCAACATCTGCAGCGTCCTGATCAGACACCCCAAAGTACTGATCATCGATGAGATCGCCGCCAACATGCCTCCTGAACAGCTTGAGCTGGTATTCAGCGTCCTGCGGGAACTCAAGGCAGAGGGGACCTCACTGATCTACATCACCTCCAACTTCAGTGAGATCTTCAAGATCGCCGACCGGGTCACGGTCTTCAAGGACGGCTTTCGCAAAGGCACCGAGGTGGTCACTGCGCTGGACCCTGCACGACTTATCGAGATAGCCTTCAACCCGCAGGAGGACCGCAGTGACCCTCCCGGTCTCAGGGGATTTCTCGATGCCTACCAGGAGTCCATCATCAACGACCTGCCTATCGGGGAGGTCCTGGTCAACGAGGAGCTGGAGGTGGTCTTCTCCAACGTGCAGGCCTGCACCATCCTGGGGGTGGAACCTCCCAGAGACACCTCTGAACCTCTGGACGAGCTCTTCTATTTCCTCTCAGAGGAGCAAAGGATTCATCTGTCCGAGGCTGTGACCAAAGGCACCGCCGTGGAGGTAGGCGGGGTACAGCACAACGACAGTATCATAAAACTGACCGCAGGACCGATCTACAGCAAGAAGAAGCAGATCATAGGCGCCAACATCTTCATAGAGGATGTCAGCTTCGACTACCAGACCAGAGAGTACCTGATGAAAGCCAGGAAAGCTGCGAACACGGCAGAACTCGCTGCAGGGGTAGCTCATGAGATCAAGAACCCGCTGGCTATCATACAGAACTACGTGGAACTGCTGAAGATGAGCGCCCTGAGTCAGGATGACATGGGCTCCCTGCAGTCGATCGAGAAGGAGCTCTACCGGATCACCGAGATCATCGGGAACCTGCTCTCCTTCTCCAAGGTGCGGCAGGCACCCTTCCAGCCGGTGAGTATCACCAAGATCCTTGATGAGGTCCTGCTGCTGCTCGGTCACAAGCTCTCGCTCAAGCAGATAAAGATCGAGAAGCGCTATGATGATGACCCCATCCTCACTGCCGATGAGAACAAACTCAAACAGCTGTTCATGAACCTGATCATGAACGCCATCGAGGCGGTTCTGGAAGAGGGGATCATTCAGGTACACCTGATACGCAGGACCAAAGAGGGACTGATCGATATCAGGATCACTGACAACGGCTACGGGATTTCAGAGGATGTCAGTGATAAGATCTTCTCACCCTTCTTCACTACCAAGATGGCACGGACCAATATCGGGCTGGGCCTCTCCATCTGCCAGACCATCGTAGAGTCCCATGCAGGGGTGATGAAGTTCTCCAGCGTCCCCGGAGAACATACCACCTTCTCCATCACCCTGCCGATCACCGGCAGTGATCAGGGACTAGCGTAGTGATGATAAGAAGAACACCGATACAGCGAGAGACACAGAACAGCTAGACGAAAGCGACGAAGATCCTGATAATGAACGATGAACATAAACAAGAAACATGGACTACCATAAGAACACTGATGCATACCACAACGACGTCACAGGAGAGGGCAACATACCATGGAACGACTTATGACTCTGGAAAACAGCTACTGCAGTATCAGCGTAGATCCCGAACGGGGAGCCAAGATCACTTCTATCCGCTATAAACAGCAGGATCGTGAGATCCTGCTGGTACCGGATACCATCGATGAGATCCCCTACCCGGAATACGGACAGGAGTATGGTCCTCAGCAGTCATGGGGATTCGATGAGATGTTCCCCACCATCAATAAAGAAGTCTGTAGCCATCCCCACTGGAAGGTATGGTCATGCCCGACCATGGGGAGGTGTGGGCACTCCCGTGGAAGGCCTCCTTCGATGATGACACCCTGCACACCTCCATCAGAAGCCCGCTCTTCCCCTACAAGCTCTCACGAATGATCACTCTGGAGGATAACAGTATCATCATCGACTACCGGGCAGAGAACCTCTCCAATCTGGAACTCCCCTGCCTCTGGGCAGCACACATGCTCCTTGCCGTCCATGAAGAGATGGTACTGTCAGTGCCTGAGGGCATGGACCGTACCATCAACGGCATCCGGGAACAGATGGGAGAGGTGCAACCCTTCCCAGGGGTGGAACGAAGGGACATCATACCTGCGTACAACGGCACAGGCATGCAGAAGTACTACTTCAGCGCCCCGATCCCCGAGGGGTGGTGTGCATTGGAAGATGATACGCTGAAGGTGACCGTATCATGGGTACATGAACCGGGTATGTATCTGGGAATCTGGGTCAATGAAGGCGGCTGGCAGGGACAGTATACCGTAGGCATAGAACCTGCCACCGGGGGGATGGACTCCCCCCGGCAGGGAGAACAGTACGATCAGGCATGGAGCCTCAAAGGCCATGAGGTACAGAAGTGGCAGATGAGCATAACCCTGGAATAGCAACCAAAGGGTTATCACTCCTACCCGGCAGGGCAGCAGGAATGAAGGGAGATGGCTGCTTGCAGCAGTCTCCCCACCAGTGCCTGACCTGTCAGGCTCAGGAGATATCGAGGTCGAGTTCCTTATGTAGTGAAAGGGTGCTCCATTTTCGTTCTGATACGATACCAGCCGTCCACATATCACGTATCCCGATAATGCGAACCACATTGGACGATTCTGATGACTTCTCCATCGATACGATAGACCAGAGGATTTCAATCATCGATCCTTCGGCTCCAATACGGAGCAAGATCCCCTGACAACCGCTCAGGCTACCCTATACCTTTGTAACCTTTTCGAACGATATCCCAGAGAAGCGCTAGAATTCGCTTCAGGGTTTTCTTTTCTTGCTTTGTCCAGTATGCAAAATCCTGCCAGGCATCGTCCGTCCATGCCCTAATCACATACATCCACCTCGGGTATAGTACCTCCTGTCGACTCCATCTGGGCAATCGATTTCTTGAGTCTTGCCATATTCTGGTCGCTGTAGAACGGATCTACAGCCACCTCAAAAGGGATACGCTTCTCCCTGACTACCTTCGTGGCGAAGATGGTGAAAGCCGCGGTAGGTGTCAAACCAAGTTCCCGACAGACCTTCTCCAGACTGTTCTTCAAGTCCGCATCCATGCGGAAATTAACATTTACGGTTGACTGTCCCATACGATTCTCCTCTTTTATTACAATATAGCATTCTGTAATGCACATGTTAATATTTCTCATTACATATCAATATATTGGCTAGTGCAAACCGTTAGGCAAAGCGAGTAGATACCTTCCAACAACTATCGTGGTAACTTCACGACTTCCAGGTTAGCTTTCGGGATAACTAGCGCTTCTGAAGATGTCATCGTTACTCATCAGGCAGACAATGAAGAGATAATGAGGGCACAATCGTGCAGGGTTCCCAGTAACTATCTGAGCTGCGTGTCCTTGAAGGAGGGCTCGACAATCCTAGATGCACGCAGGATCTGCTGTCTAGAACATTTGCCATCGGGCAATTCTCGAAGGATTGCATGCTTATTCATACACATCACCTCCTCAGCCATTTCGGCACTTTTTCTAATATTTGCCGTTCTGGCTCTCCTGTAGGACTGAGACATCCCCAACTTGAAATAAGGAGCTTGATTCTTGATCCTTATTTCAATTTAGTATTGCCAGAAAGGAAAAAATCAAGATGGGATTACACGCTCCTTGATGAAGAGCTCAGTCGTCGGGCTAGCCTGAACAATCTCGTTTCCTGAAGCATCGAAAATCTTGACGCAATGCGATAGCTTCCCACAGGATTCAAAACGATATTGGGATTTTGCAAAGATGGTCATCTGGAAATCACCCTCTAGGTTTCGCTCATCTGGAGGAAATTTGAACTCCCCTTCTGCGAGCACATTCTCAACATCATATACTGAATACATGACCTTGAACTTATGTGCCTTCTTTTTTAACTCAGCCGAAATCGAGAAGTCCAACATCATCCCAAGGACCAAATCCTTCGGCCAGACTCCCGCTTCTTCAGCAGTGACTGAGAATACTAACTCCTTCGTATAGAGCCCCATGAGGGATTTCTTGTTGCCAACTTCTGACCGTATATCGTCACAAATGATGAAACTGTTGATTTTCATAAAGATTTACCTACCTCAAGGATTCGAAGACATAATTCCCACTTGATACTGTTTCTGGAATAGACTCTTTAGATACTTTGATGAATAGTTCAAGATGGTTTTCAGACTTCTGGGCACTGGAGGTTACTGTATATTCCGGGTGCTCAGCACGAATTTTCACGAGTTCCTTGGCTGCATGTTGAAGAAGAATCTTCCTGGCTGCCACATGGTCAAATTGCATGTCTGCGACAGCAAGCGCCCAGGGATAGGTCCGAATGATCCTCATCAGTGCTATTGCTGATGCCGAAGGAGACATGGATCGTTCATTCTTCCACCTCGCGATTGTTCTTGCAGGAAGACCCAAGGCACGTTCCATAGATGCAGTCGTATGCCCCATGGCATTAAGCTCATCAAGCACTTTCACCATTGAGATTCTCTTGAGCATCGAAAGCTCTTTTTGAATCACGAGATCATTGCTGTCATCATCCTCGACGAATCCACAATGACTGCATACTTTTTCTTTTATCTTGACTGTGGAAGATCCACCATAGGGCTCGCTAAGCTCTATTTCATGCTCTTCGATCGACACAGCGTCCTTTCCACAATATGTACATATGACTTTTCCCATAATCATTCACTCCCTTCCAAACTCTCACGCAACAATTCTGCATTCCTAAACGCGATTTCAAAGGCAGTAGGGCCACACGCATCATCCCGATGAAACGACTTGATAACCCACTTCTTATTCGATTCACTATAAAAGAAGGAGATATAGCCGATGGAAAACCCTGACTTGAAATGATACGCATCGCAAATTGGAGGGGGAATCTCAGTGCTACGTCGATACGGAATCGAATTGACAAATTCGAGAGTCTCCAGACCACCTGTAGCAATGAACAAGAGAATGGCTTCTCTGGTCTTGAGATTAAAATCCCTATCAGCTGTTCGTCTCACCCCTCCTCCAAGAGCTACTATCGACGGTCTCCCTCCATGTCCCTTGCATGCCCGTATAAAATCCTTAATATCGTATTCCGGTTGCGGTTTTGGCACTGTAGTACTCTTGATTATACATAATGTATAAGATAAGTCAATCAACTAATCTCGGATGTACAACCATTCTCCTCGTGTAGGTGTAGTATGAAAGCATGACATAGTGAGACCATTTTGTGCTCTTGCTACGTCACATTGTTGTAATTATACCACCCTTTTTACTGTACGTTCATGATTTTACATAGCGGTTTCTTTAGGACAGTAAGCATCATGCAGACCCCCTGAGCTGCATAACCGCATAGGATCTGATAACGAGATGCTTTGAATTGTGAAGGTTCAGATCATGTCTGATGCATTCGATTAGGCCATGCTAAGGTTTCCGGATCAATCTCCCAGGGTCCAGCTTGTTCCGTACCGCCGTCTGAAGGATCGTATACATGGCACAAGAGCTTTTAGCACCGGCAGGAGATCCACTTGCATTCCAATTGTTCCTTTCTAAGGCTACGGGGCGTACTTGGCGCTCAACTCTACATACGAAATTTCGTATGTAGAACCGAATGGATCATACGAGCCTATTCAACGGTCAGAATGAATGCTCTGTTCGCCGGTTGTGTCGATGGAGCGAATACCATGGCAACCCTGGAGAGCATCATCCAGACAGCAAATCTCTGGGATCTTGATCTCTATGCGTATGTCGCCTATCTGTTAGGTCAGATGACACTGATCCGTGACATGCCTGCACATCAGGTGGATTACAGTCAGTATCTTCCGTGGAACCTATCTCCTGAATTGAAGGTGCAAATGAGCGTAGATACGATAACGAGACAAAAGGACCCTGCTTTACATCGCTTAGATTAGTCGCTACAACTCTGGAACACGCTCATTCACTGACTCTCTTGTATAGAATGGGCTGAATTCCAGTGAATCTTATACATCTTGAAACTCATTCTCTTTGTATAGGATGTATTTGGTTTGATGCTCACGTTACTGGCGACAAATTGGCTTTTGGAGATCTCATCATTATCAATATGTCATTGACCATCTCGCTTAGAAATACATGGTTGTTCATAATAATATCCTCTTAAAAGTGATAGTACTATGAATATGGCTCTGTTCATGTATGTATCTGGGAATCTGGGTCAATGAAGGCGGGTGGCAGGGACAGTATACCGTAGGCATAGAACCTGCCACCGGAGGGATGGACTCCCCCCTGCAGGGAGAACAGTACGATCAGGCATGGAGCCTCAAAGGCCATGAGGTACAGAAGTGGCAGATGAGCATAACCCTGGAATAGCAACCAGGGGGTTATCACCCCTACCCGGCAGGGAAGCAGGAATGAAGGGAGATGGCTGCTTGCAGCAGTCTCCCCACCAGTGCCGACCTGTCAGGCTCAGGAGATATCGAGGTCGAGTTCCTTATGTAGTGAAAGGGTGCTCCATTTTCGTTCTGATACGATACCAGCCGTCCACATATCACGTATCCCGATAATGCGAACCACATTGGACGATTCTGATGACTTCTCCACCGATACGATAGACCAGAGGATTTCAATCATCGATCCTTCGGCTCCAATACGGAGCAAGATCCCCTGACAACCGCTCAGGCTACCCTATACCTTTGTAACCATTTCGAACGATATCCCAGAGAATCGCTAGAATTTGCTTCAGGGTTTTCTTTTCTTGCTTTGTCCAGTATGCAAAATCCTGCCAGGCATCGTCCGTTCAGGCCTTAATCACATACATCCACCTCGGGTATAGTACCTCCGGTCGACTCCATCTGGGTAATCGACTTCTTGAGTCTTGCCATATTCTGGTCGCTGTAGAATGGATCGACGGCAACCTCAAAAGGGATACGCTTCTCCTTTCTGATAAGAATATAGTCTTCTGTAATGCACATGTCACTATTTCTCGATCTAAATCTTTTGGACTTAAATCTTATGGCGTGTAATCCACTGATTATCCAGCCTTCTTTTGACTTGGTTTAGATAGTTGGTAAACCATCGGTTTCAGCCCTTTCTGGTTGCGGATCCTGGTCCTTGAATAGCTTCTTCAGACAGATCAGGGTGACCCCTGAACTGCAGTACTTAAATACTGTGACCTCATTGCTGTGCTTGTATCATAAGCCGTCCCCAAGCTCACATTTACAGTCGTGCTCAGAGGCTTTCATGACCGTGTAGGTTATCTTATCGCAGGAGATTTCGCTCATTTTTGCTACTCTTTACACGGAAAGAATATCAGATCCAAAAAAAGGGCTACCAGCCAGAGCAACTGACTGATAGCATTAAAACATATTATCTCATTGATATTGGAGGCATAATCGTATTACACTATTTACCTCTTCGAGCGTTGATTGTTTCCCACAACTCAGCATTCTTGATATTCAGTTTCTTGGGATCGAATACAGGATCCTTTCCTTCTGCTACCTGTTTCTCATAGTCTTTGAAGATCCTGAAGGCTATCCCACTCAACAAGAGGATACCGACAAGGTTCGTCCATACAATCAACCCTATCCCAACATCACTGATCGACCAGATGAATGTCGTGGCTCTCAGACAGCTGTAGTAACTAACGATCAGATAAACGACCTTCATGACAATGAATAGCCACTTTCGGTCTTTCTTGATAAAATATGCCAGATTCGTCTCACCGACATAGTAGTTACCCGTCAATGAGGTAAAAGCAAACAATGTCAAGGATATTGCGACGAAGGGAGCACCAAGGGCTGGTATCAACGAACTGACAGCATTCTGAGTGTACATAGGGCCGATGGGAACATCGACGAGATTCTGGACGATGAAGCCTCCGTCTGATCCAACGACGTTGTACGCTCCGGTCATAAGAACCATGAATGCAGTGGCAGAACATACGATGAATGTATCGATGTATACGGAGAACGACTGAACCAGACCTTGTTTTACAGGGTGTGATACTTCAGCAGCACCAGAGTACTGAGTTGCTGTTCCCATACCTGCTTCACTGGAGTATATTCCTCTCTTGACTCCCATGCTGATAGCGGTTCCGACGATTCCACCGAAGACGGGATGGAGTCCGAAGGCACTTCCGAAGATCATGCCGATGACACTGGGTAGCTGCCCGATGTTAGCAATGATAACTGCCAAGCGACGCCGAGATAAAGGATTGTCATGAACGGCAGCAAGAACTGAGCTACCTTAGCGATTCGTTTTACACCACCTATGATAATCAGACCGAGAAAGCCAATGATGAACAGACCGCTGATTGCCTGCGGTATATTGAATGCTCCGTAGAGTGCTTCAGAAATCGCATTTGCCTGAACCCCAGGCATAAGCACGAGAGCTGAGAATCCGAAGATCGCCGCAGTAATATAGCCGACCCACTTTTTACCAGAGCCCTTTGCCAGATAGTACGCAGTACCACCACGATACTGACCTAATCTTTCCTCTTTGTACACCTGTGCGAGTACAGACTCGACGAATGCTGTGCCTGCTCCAAGGAATGCAAGCATCCACATCCAGAATATTGCACCAGGCCCACCGATAGCAATCGCTGTCACGACACCTACAATGTTACCGGTTCCAACTCGACCGGAAAGAGCAAGCGTGAATGACTGGAGTGAAGAGATACCTTCACTCGATGTCTCGTTCTCTCGAAAGAGTTTGAACATGTTCTTCAATAATCTAACTTGAACAAACCTGGATTTCAGAGTGAAGAACAGTCCTGCTCCCAGACACAAATAGATCATCCAGTCACTCCATAGAACCCCTAAAATTGAATTGATAAACCCTTGCATATTCTCTCCTTTTTGCATAAATGGTTTGCTATATCAAGATGTACGTGACACCTTCCTCCCATATTCTATGTGATCGTGTTCACAGCATTCGTTATCCGAATGAGCGCCTCACGGAGCGTCTTTCTTGGACAGGCGATGTTAATTCGTGCACAGTGCTCACTGTCTCCTCCAAAATGGGTGCCGCCATCCAACCAGACTTTGGCATCTTCCATCAGGAATGTGTCCAGTTTCTTCCCCGCAAGGTTGATATTTGTGAAGTCGAGCCAAACGAGGTATGTACCCTCGGGTTGGATAACCTTGACCTTCGGGAGATGCTCTTCGATAAATTCGATCATAAATGCAAGGTTCTCCTCGAGATAGTTCATCAATTCATCAAGCCAGGATTCTCCCCGGGTATACGCTGTCTCAAAGGCAGCGACACCGAACGGGTTGGGCATCACCATGAATGCATTCTGCATGGCATTCTGGAATCGCTTTCTCATATCAGGATCCTTGATGATGATACCAGAAGCCTGCAGCCCTGCTATATTGAAGGTTTTACTCGGAGAGACACAGGTTATACTGTGATTCAAAAACTGTTCAGATAACGAAGCAAACGGCGTGTGTGTATGACCTGAGTATATGAGATCGGAATGAATCTCATCAGAAATTACGGTAATACCATGCTCCATGCAGATGTCTCCCAGTTCCTCAAGCTCATCGGGTCTCCAGACACGCCCTACGGGATTGTGTGGACTGCAGAGTATCATCAGCTTGGCTCTAGGATGAGCGGCCTTCTCTCTCAGATCAGAAAAGTCCATAGTAAAATATGCATCATCATAGACGAGAGGATTCTCAACTATCTGACATCCATTGTTCTCTACTGCACTGAAGAACGGGTAGTACACCGGTGGCTGCACGATGATCCTATCCCCTGGCTGGGTCAGGGCTCTCACGAGCAGGTTCAATGCAGGTACGATCCCTGGACTGTAGACGATCCAGTCATTCTGTATCTTCCATTCGTTCCGTCGTGACTGCCAATTGACAAGGGATTGAAAGAAGGAATCAGGGATAGTCGTATACCCGAACACTCCATGTTTTGCTATCTGTTCCATCCTTTCCTGTATCGGCTGACACACGGCAAAGTCCATGTCAGCTACCCATAGAGGCAGTATGTCATCGCCTCCCAAATCCCATTTACACGAATTTGTCTTTCTTCTGTTAATTATTGTATCAAATCCATCCATGCGTCATTCCCTTTCGTTTCCATCCATCTCATCTGGGGCATGTTATTCTTTCCAAGAAGGTCACCTGCATGCCGCCACCCATACTGAATGGATACCAGTTTGTTTCTATGACTTATTATGCAATAAATATGCCAAACTGTTCTTCTTACTATCAGATGCATGTATATCTTTCCCTTTAAAATAGTTACTCAGATATTCAAATTTCGATTATCTCCAACACCGGATATTAGTATGTCGAGAAATTCGGAACTGTGTCGACATAAGCAGACAGGTAGTATGTAACCTATAAGGATTCTCGATCAGATGAAGGCACACGAGTCCCTCACGTGTAAATAGAGGTGATGCATACCACCCTAGGCACGGATTGAAAGAGATAGTTCTTTGATCTTTTTGTAAATATAGGTCCTGTTTAGACCTGAAAGGCTGGATACCTCACCGATGTTGTGTGAAGTCAACTCAAGTAACTGAGAGAAATAGGTTTTCTCGAATGCACGCTTGGCATCACGATACGGTCCAGTCTCAGTCAGTTTATCAGAACTGGGATTCGTTCCCTGTTCTTGGAGATGTTCGCACACAAGGTCACCGCTGATGATACTCCCTGAAGAGAACAACACACATCGCTCGATGACCTGTCGAAGCTGACGAATGTTCCCCGGCCAGGAGAAAGCCTCTATCACCCGTCTTGCTTCATCACTGACCCCATCGATAGTCGTCTGATATTTTTGAGAAAAATGATTGATGAACACCCGTACCAGATCCATGATATCGCAAGATCGTTCACGTAGTGGTGTGAGATTAAATGTGACGGTGTTCAATCGATAATAGAAATCCATACGGAAACTCCCGTCCGCAAGCTTCTGCTGAAGGTCCTGATTGGTGGCAGCTATTATCCTACAGTTCGTATACATCTTCTCTGACGATCCCACAGGATAGTAGTATCTTTCTTCAATTACCTTCAGAAGCTTAGCCTGGTTCATCGGAAGCAGTTCTCCGATCTCATCCAAAAGGAGGACTCCCCCCTCTGCCATACGAAAGAAACCTTGGGTATCGCTGTGGGCCCCAGTAAACGACCCCTTCTTATGTCCGAACATGGCACTCTCGAATAGCGTGTCGGGGATGGCGCTACAGTTGACTGATATGAACCTCCCCTTCATGTCACTATGCTTGAAGATGTATCGTGAGAAAATCTCTTTCCCTGTGCCACTTTCCCCGGTTATCAGGATGTTCACGTCCTTATTGGCAATCTTCTTTGCCGTCTCGAATGCTTTTCGAGTCTTTTCATTATTAGAACTGAACAGGTACATCTGATGATCGTACCCCTGTTGTCTGAGATGTTCAAGGCTCGCTTGTAATTTCATCTGGTCTAACAGTTTACTGACCTCAAACAGTAGCAATTCCGGATCTTGGTCTTTCTGGCAATACGCATCAGCCCCTAACTGCACGGCCTTCACCGCCCCCTCGATTGTCCCATACCCAGTGAGAACCAACACCTTTATAGCAGCTCGTGGAGAGTTCCTGATCTGCTTGATGAACTGGTATCCATCAATCACAGGCATGTTGATATCAGTGATAATGACATCATACACTTTCTCGGGGTGCAACAGTGAAGCCAGTGCCCCTTCAGTAGACAAAAACGCTTCCACGGCATAGTCATGCATCTCGAATAGATCGATCAGACTCTGAAGGACGAGTTTTTCATTATCAACAATCATGAGTCTCGCTTTAGCCATGATTAACACCCTGTATCGTGCATAATTCACTGTTTCCCAGCACGATAGTAAACACCGTACCATCACCTAGGTTCGATTCCACAGAACATCTTCCATGTAACTCATGTACGATATTCTTTACCAGGAATAATCCTAATCCGGTTCCATCCTTTTTTGTTGTATAAAAAGCATGGAACACGTTATCGATATTCTCTTCAGGTATCCCATCACCTGAGTCCTTGAAGGTGATTATCAGTACATCTTCTGAATACTCTGCTGATACCCAGAGGGTACCATGAGTGTCGATAGCATCCAGAGCGTTCCCGATGAGATTCATAAAGATCTGAGAAAACCTCACGTAACTCCCCACAACCTGTATCATTGGGTCGATATCAAGCAATACGGTAGCATTCTTGTTCAGCACCTCACTGTTATAGATCCTGATCGTTTTCTCGGCGAGATTCTGTAGAGAAAACATCTCTACCCGTTCCTGATTCGACCCGGAATAGGAAAAAATCTGAGTCAGTAGCTTTCTCCCATTCTGGAGTCCGAGCTCCTGTGTCTGTAGCATGCGTGAGAGGTTCTTCTGTACCTCCTGGTTGTCAATCGTCTGACTCAGGCTCTTCATCGCTGAATTCGAGTTACCAAGAATGGAGAACACACTCTTCATGTCATGTGCAATACCCGAGGCAATCATCCCTACCCCTGACATCTTCTGTGAGAACAAGGCGTTCTCCAACATCATATGATAATCCGTGATATCAGTGATGATGACCAGCAGACTATAGATAACTGCTGCTGTATGACAGAAAGGACTCAGCTTTAGAGAGTACAATTTCAATCCGTATTCACGTTTTATCTCTACCTCGTCGCTTACCCCGGAAAGAACATCATGAATCGATTCCATCCCGAACTCATGAAGGATGTCCCTCCCGTCAGCACCTATATGTTCGCTATACTCCTGCATGAATACCTGAAAGGCCGTGTTTGCCTTGATCTGGTTAAGCTGCTGGTCGTAGGCACACAACCCATTGATATTGTTATCGAAGAACATATCAGACTGTTTCTTACTTTCTTCTAGTTCGCGATTTGTTCTGATCAGTCTATCGGTTGCCTTCTTCTCAACAGAAATATCGATGATCACTGCTGTGGATTTGATAATCTGATTTGTCAAGCTCACCTGCGGGGTCATACATACCCTGCAGGGTCTACAGGTTCCTATCTTCTCGAGCAGTTTACCGGTGAAGTCATACCCGATGGTAGTATGAGAGTTTTGCAAGTACTCGACATTACCATTAATATATGAATTAAAATCTTTCTCTGAGACGAGTATCGCTGAAAGATCCAGCCCGATAAGTTCTTCTTCTGTATACCCGCTCATCTTCGATAGATGGCTGTTGACAAAATCAATCTTCCCGGTATTGGTTATCTCACAGACTCCTACGATGGCATTCTTCACTATCGCTCGATAGCGTGTCTCAGATTTTCTCCTATTCGAGATCTCCTGAGTTAATTGATGATTGACAAAAGCCATTTCTGAGATTTCCTGGCTCAATGTGATAAGATAGTTGATCTTCTTCTTGAACTGTTCGGGGGTGTACAGCTGAATCTTCTGTGATGCTTCCACGAGTCGCTTTTCATCAATACCGATATCTTGTGCATACCAGCGTACCCAATCCAGATCCAATTCTTGGTACCCTACCTGCCCAACACCCCAGGAGGCAATACGTTTCCCATTGATGACGATCGGAGCTATACCATCCATCAGACACCCGCTCAAACACTTCATTGCTGTACCAATCTCATAGAACGATCTTCTTGAGATTTCCTCATCTGATCGCATACAGTTTCGCAGGCCTTTCGGGGTGCTTCGTATCAGATTGCAGTATTCGCAGAAGTTAGAACCCTTGGTAAGCGGAGTACCGTCTAATGTGTAGATAATGCTGGCTATACCAGTCGTATCTGAGAATCCGTCCTGAAGACGCTGGAGCAAGTCAATATCAACGAGATGCAGAAGTGCATCCTTGGAGTATGTCTCTACCTGTGCCATCACGCTCTCATTGTATATTAATTTCATTATTTTCACAACTTATTTGGATATCAGCGCATTCACCTCTTGCATGAGTACGCTGACTGCTACTGCACCAGCATCTGGATAGCCGATACTTCGCTCGCCCTGATAGGTGGCCCGGCCTTTTCTCGCAACCATACTCTTCGTCTTCTCTGCACCTGCAGCGGCAGCGGAAGTGGCTTCCCTCCATCCCTCTTCAATATTCATATGAATTGCTACAGCTGAACTGAGGGCTTCTGAAGCGGGTATCAGTGCATCCAACAGTGTCTTATCACCAAGTTCTGCACCTCCTGTCTTCTGCATTCCTTTGATGAAGCTCTCCATCATCTTGTTAATATCGACGAGAGTCACCTCTCGTTTGCCTTTGGCATACTTCCCTACAGCGCGAAACCCTGTCCCCCAGAGTGAGCCTGTTGCCCCACCGCAGATCTCCAGCATAATCATTCCCATCGACTTCATCACAAACCCGATATCATCGGTATCCAAAGCAGGCAGCTCTGTCTTAATCACTTTGAACCCTTTTGCCAGCGTCATACCAAAGTCCCCGTCGCCGGTAGCCGCATCCAAATCACAGAAGTACTTTTCGTTTTGGATCACCGTATCTGCTATATGGGTCACGATATTCTTTATCTGCTCTACGTTTATTGTTTCCATACATACCATCCTTATACTTTCAGGGCTGGAGTATCAGCCGCATCATTCCATAGTGTCTTGAGCTGATCATCAAGCTTAAGTAAACTCACCGAAGCCCCTGCCATATCCAATGACGTCATATAGTTCCCAACAAGACTGACATATATGTTGATTTGCCGTCTATCGAGGATGGCTGCGACCTCATTAAACAGCACATAGAGCTCCTGTAGGGGGTCCCCCCAAGGCCATTGACCAGCACAGCGACCTCCGACCCTTCAGATATCTGTATATCTGACAGAATCCTGTCCATGATACGCGTAGCCAGTTCCTGAGCTGGTACGGTCGTCTCTCGCGAGACTCCAGGCTCTCCATGGATCCCGACACCAAACTCAGTCTCCCCATCTGCAATAGAGAACGTCGGTTCGCCCTTCGCAGGAACGGTACATGATGACAAGGCGAAACTCATGGTTCTCACGTTCATGATGACCTTCTCTGCGACTGCCTTGACTTCAGATAATTCAGCACCCCTCTCAGCCAAAGCACCAGCAATCTTATGAACGAATACTGTTCCCGCAACACCTCGTCTCCCGACAGTAAAGAGGCTATCAGTCACAGCTACATCATCATTGACATACACCACCTCTACTAGAAGATTATCGTCTTCACGTGCCATTTCTGCTGCACCATCGAAATTCATCACATCACCTGAATAGTTCTTCACGATGAGCAACGTCCCCTTTTTTGATGCGAGAGTCGTAATCGCATGATAGATCTGCATAACAGACGGAGAGGCGAACACATCACCACAAATTGCCCCGTCGAGCATCCCAGAGCCAACGAAACCAGCATGGCTCGGTTCATGACCGCTTCCTCCTCCACTGAGCAGTACAACTTTTTCTGCTTGCTTGGTACGCCGATACAGGACTCTGTATCGTTCATTGAGCGTCACACCCGTATGTGCGCGAGCGAAGCCACGACACATATCGTCAACTATCGTCTCAGGTGTATTGATTATCTTCTTCACTATTCTCCTCCATAACAGTACTACTGGCTCGTATTCTTGTCTTCAGTCAATGTTCTGGGATTGCATCATCGTATTACTGACATACGCTGTACTGGTAAAATCCAATATATTCATATTCAGTGCAAATCATATGCCAATATGCCTCTAGTCACGATATGTACATATAAGTTATTGCTCAACATATAGTTACTTTATTGGATTGTAGACATGTCATGAGTCTGCATACTGGAAGGTTGTCACTGTAAAGAGAACGGTATCTGCAAAAAGCGACAATCATCACTTCTCTTGTTCTCTCAGAGCATGACAGAAAGCCCCCGGGACCGAAGGTCCCCGGGGTAAAGAATATGGGAGGTTTTACCATCTTCCACAATAAAGAAGCCTTATACGATACGTGATGGATCAGGAGAACCCCTTTCTTGCGTAGCTCTTGTCTCGTGCACTAGTAGCGTACTGCCACAACCTCTATCTCGACAAGACCATCCTTCGGTAGTCTGGCCACCTCAACGCAACTCCTAGCAGGATAGGTATCACAGAAGAACCTCTCATAGATACTATTGATCTTTGAGAAATCACACATATCCTGTATGAACACGGTGGTCTTGATCACCGATGCCATGGTCATCCCAGCTTCTTCCAGAATAGCTTGTACATGCATCAGAGCCTGCTCTGTCTGTGCCTCGACGCCAGAGGCGAACTTTCCAGTCTTAGGGTCGATCCCCAATTGCCCCGAGGTGTAGAGCATCCCATTGCAGGATACAGCCTGTGAGTACGGTCCTATGGCACTCGGTGCACGGTCTGTGGTTACTATCTTCTTCATAGGCTACAGTACAATCCTCACCTGATAATCATCATCTGTGAAATCTCCACCAAAGTACTCTGTATTCATAGCATGAAGAAACCCTTTCACAAAACCACCAGCACTCGTATCCCAATCTTTCCCATAGGCATGTGTGACTGTTCCCTGACAATTCGCTAGTCGCCCATACCGTGGCATCAGACAGGGAGCTATTCCGTTGGGAGAGAATGGAGCATAATGCCATACCCCTTTATCGAGCATAACACCCTCATCTGGACCTACCAGAAACGCACGGGTATTCTCAGGAGTCGGAGTCTCCATGGGCGGGCAGAGGAGAAATACGAACGGTTTCCCGCCCATCGGGATAAACATCTCGTATGTCTCGAGGTGTCGTTCCAACCAAGTCAGTGGCTCTCCGAGTTTCTTAGGTTTCAAAAAAAGCATCCCCAGAGAGAACTTATCCTGATCTGACGGCTCCAAATCGAACAGGTTCCAATAGGACTTGATCAGATCATCATCCCATGAAGGCTGTACATTGTAGGGATGCATATTGAAAATCTCTTTTTCCGTATCCTCATCTCTCCCGAGTATTCGTCCGAACTCAGAAAAATCCTTCATTGATACATCCTTCAATGGTTCCAGTACAACATCATATACACTCATATGGTCTCCTTTAGTACGTTTACCTACATACAAGCAGGAACTGTGCCAACGCGATTGACCAGTGCAATGACACTCCAGACCCGCTAATCAACCGATACATCCGATATCTCAGTTCCAGTACACCCTTCATCAGCTTAGTTATGTCGTTTTATTGAGAAATTCGTCGTGTAATGACGACCCCGTCAGATAATCAGTTTCTATTCGCATCAATGTGTACCTACTGCAGCAGAGCAAGTGATTGATACAGGAAAGGCACCGTCATACACAAGTGCAGATACCATGTAGCCCGTGATACAGATATATCCCCATACTGGAAGAGAACAAACAAATTCATCAGAGTCCCCTCAGATCAGCAGATGATCATACTGAAACTGATAAAAGACAGATGATCAACGAAGGGTACTACCAGAAGGATAGGTGACAAGGTGATCAACCGAACTGGATGAAGCTAAAGTGATCTACTGATCTGAATCAATGAGCAGAAAAATTGATCCAAACAGCTATCTCCACAGAGAGGTAGTACACAAGCAGGAGTATAAGAATAGATGTTATACAACTCCCACACAGAAGGTAATAAACGACAGAGTGCTGGTACTCCAGCTAAGAAGACAATCGGGACCACAGAAGCCCATGAGAGTTATTGAAAGAGAAAGATGGGAAGCTAGGAGGTATTTCAGCAGAGAACCCATGACCACAGAAGTTACAACAGTACCAGTTGCTGTATCATCCAGCTGAGAGGATGATCAGGTACAGAAACAAGAGGGGATGGGGCATCTCCGATGAGACAGCCCCACCCTACCTTATTATTTCTGTCTCATCCTATAGGCCCTGGGAGAGATTCCCATGATCTTCTTGAAGACCCTGGAGAAGTAGTACTGATCATCATAGCCCACCTGGATGCTGATCTCCCCTATCCTCTGTGCTGTGAGATCAAGGAGGGCGCACGCCCGCTGGATCTTCAGCCTGGTATAGTGTTCCATGGGGGCATGACCGGTGATCTCAGAGAATACCCGGCACAGGTACTGAGGGCTTACCCTCATGACGGTACACAGCTCTGTGAGTGATAAAACACCACTGAGGCGGTTCTCCATGATCCGTTTGCTGTGCTCTACGATCCCGCAGCCGCTCTGGGTCCCCATTCTCCTGTCAGTAGCAAGGGCTCCGAAGAGGTGCCACAACCGGGAACAGGCAAGCTCATAGCTCCAGGGAGTGATCCCCTCCTGCAGGGAGCTGCACATCGTGGTAAAGAGTTCCATACTCTCTGTCCCAGGCTCCAGATGTACCGGGGATGCGGTGTCACTACCCAGCAGTGATGTTGCAGCGGCAGCTGCAGCATTCCCGGTGAAATGGACCCACAGCAGCTCCCAGCTCTCAGGGTCCGCACTCCCGTAGGAGTGGGCAGTACCGGAGGGGATGATCACAGCCTCGTGACGGTGGATGTCACAGTCGACCTTGTTCGTATGCAGCCATCCCCTGCCCTTGAGACACAGCACGAAGATCCAGGAGGGGGCACCGGCAGACCGCTCTACCAGATGCCCGGATGCTTTGGGAAAGTACCCGATATCAGTGATGCAGAGCTCTGAGAGCAGCCCACTCGAGCTGCTGTAGAGCTCCGGGGGGATAAGGATCAGGACCTGGTCTGCGAACCCGTCCCTCTTCTTCACCTCATGCGCTTCTTCTTGTTTCATATTCTCCATCTTTTTCTTCCATACCGTCCATTCTGTTATCCTAAGATCCATCATATCATTACGTTACGACACAGTACACTATATATGGAGCAGGTATGAAAGAACATCAGGTACATATCTGGGAAGAGATCGTGACGATCCCGACCTATGAGACAGGAGCACCGAACAGGAATCCCATGTTTCTGGAGAAGCGAGTCTATCAGGGAAGCAGTGGTGCGGTATACCCGCACCCGGTCATCGACAAGATCCATGATCATAAGGTAGACAAGGAATACGAAGTCGTATTCCTTGAGAACGACTACCTCAAGATCATGGTCATGCCCTCCCTCGGCGGCAGGGTACAGATGGCCTATGATAAACAGCACGACTACCACTTCGTCTACTATAATCAGGTCATCAAGCCGGCTCTGGTAGGACTTGCAGGTCCCTGGATCTCAGGGGGCATAGAGTTCAACTGGCCGCAGCACCACCGTCCGAGTACGTTCGATGCTGTCGATTATTCGATAACATCGAACGAAGACGGCTCCAAGACCCTGTGGGTCAGTGAAGTGGAACTGATGACCAGGACCAAAGGCATGGCTGGGTTCACCCTGCACCCCGATAGCGCCTACCTTGAGATCAAGGCGCAGGTGTACAACCGCACCGACGAACCCAGGACCTTCCTCTGGTGGGCGAACCCGGCCCTGGCGGTGCATGACCACTACCAGTCCATATTCCCCCCGGATGTACACGCGGTCATGGACCACGGGAAACGGGACGTATCGAAGTTCCCCATAGCAGACGGGACCTACTACAAGATGGACTACAGCGCAGGAGTCGATATCTCACGGTACAAGAACCTGAAAGTACCTACCTCCTATATGGTCTACGCCTCCGACTACGACTTCATCGGAGGGTATGACCATGCCAAAGAAGCAGGGATGCTGCACGTAGCCGACCATCATGTGGTACCGGGTAAGAAGCAGTGGGTCTGGGGCAGCGGGGACTTCGGTATCGCCTGGGACCGGAACCTCACCGATGAGGACGGCCCCTATGCAGAACTGATGACCGGGGCCTTCACCGACAACCAGCCTGACTTCACCTGGCTGCAGCCCTATGAAGAGAAACAGTTCACCCAGTACTTCATGCCCTACTACGGTATCGGAGCAGTCCAGCAGGCCGACAAGTACCGAGCCCTGTCACTGGAAGTAGAGAATACGACCATCAATGCCGGGATCTACGTATCAACCGCACATGAGCAGATAACCCTGCGCATCAGCGCACGGAGTACCCAAACAAAGGGAACCGAACCACGTGAGATCACGCTGAAAGAAGAGACGATCTCTCTTGCAGCGCAGCAGGTGTATACCCTTCAGACAGTGTTGCCTGAGGGCATGACAGCTGATGCTCTCACCTTCGGGGTATACAAGGATGAGGAGCTGCTGCTCTCCTACACCAGAGAGACAGAAGCTGCTGAGGTAGAGATGCCAGAACCTGCAACAGCTGCACCAGCACCTCAGGAGATAGCGCAGATCGAAGAGCTCTTCATCACGGGGCTGCATATAGAACAGTACCGACATGCGACCCGCAGGGCCGATGATTACTACCGGGAAGCCCTGAAGAGAGACCCCTCTGACAGCAGATGCTGTACCGCTCTGGGAAGAAGACTTATCGCACGGGGACGATTCACCGAAGCAGAAGAGCTGCTTCGGAGGGCTGTAGAGCGCCTTACTTTCCGGAACCCCAATCCCTCTGACGGCGAGGCGATCTATCATCTGGGAAGAACGTTGTTCTACCAGCAGCGCTATGACGAAGCATACCGCTGCTTCTACAAAGCCATCTGGTGCGATGCCCAGAAGAGTTCGGGCTTCTACCACCTGGCGCTTATAGATTGCAGGAGGGGTGAGTATACCACAGCACTGGGACATCTGCAGCAGTCATTGGACAGCAGCTACCGGAACCACACGGCAAGGGATCTTGCCAGTACAGTGCTGCGAAAGCTCAGCAGGACGAACGATGCACTACAGATGTCAACGATCACCAGAACACTGGATAGAGGCGACTGGGGTGCGTTATATGAACTCTCATTGCATTCTGGCAGTACAGATGAACTGCGTCGATTGATGAGAGCCTCTGATAACAACTATCTGGAACTCTCCCTTGAATACAGCAGAGCAGGTCTCATAGAGGATGCCCTGCAGGTACTGGAACTGCTCATCGAACAGAAGCCTCTTACCAAGTGCTCTCCCCTGATCAGTTACCACAGGGCATACCTGCTCTACCGGATGGACAGAGAAACGGGAAGAGCTGCCTATCAGGCGGCACAGGAGATATCACCGCACGGCTGCTTCCCCTCCAAACTGGAGAGCCTGATAGTCCTGCAGGAGGCACTGGACGTGCATCCTGCAGACTCCAGGGCTCACTACTATCTGGGCAACGCACACTATGCCCTGCAGAATCACGATGAGGCTATGGGACACTGGGAGCAGTCACTAGCCATTGACAGCTCCTTCCCCACAGCACATCGTAACCTGGCTCTTGCCTATATGAACAAGAGAGGTGATCAGAAGCAGTGTGAACTGCTGCTCACACGTGCATTCGATCTTGATACGAGTGATGCACGAGTCCTCTATGAATTAGATCAGTTCCGAAAGATCACCAATGTCCCGGCAGAAGAACGCCTAGCGACACTCCAGGCTCATATGAGTGCTGTGACAGATCGTGATGATCTGTACCTGGAGTACATAACCCTGCTCAACCAGCTGGGCAGGTATGAGCAGGCCCTCTCCTGTATCTCGGGAAGACAGTTCCATCCCTGGGAGGGAGGAGAGGGGAAAGTGCCTGCGCAGTATAAGCAGGCACTTACCGGTCTTGCGCTGGAGGGTATCGTCCAGGGGGAATACTCCAAGGCCTGTGACTACCTGGAGCGATGCAGGACCTACCCCCATAACCTGGGAGAAGGTAAGCTCTTCGGGACGCAGGAACAGGATCTTGACTACCTCACAGCTCTTGCCTGTGAGAGAGCAGGAGACTCAGAACAGGCAGAACGGTACTACACCAGAGCATCAGAGGGCGATGGGGTGCCGGTATCGGCGATGTACTACAACGACCAGCCTCCCCATATGATCTACTTCCAGGCCAAAGCCCTTGATGCTCTGGGAAGAACAGAAGAGGCAAAGAAGAAGTATGAGACCCTCTTCTCCTATGGTACGCTTCATATGAGAGATCACATCACCATAGACTATTTCGCCGTATCGCTTCCTGACTTCCTGGTCTTCGAGCAGGACCTTGATGCCATGAACACCATACACTGCCTGTTCATGCAGTATCTGGGGTCACAAGACCCCGACACTGCAGAACAGATCAAAGAACAGCTGCTCTCTCTGGATGGGAACCATATAGCAGGGTTCATCAGTAAGATCGAAAAGGTAGCAGCCATGAGGATTCAGGAGAACCTGCAGGGGGAATAGAACTAGAAGAATCGGTATACCGATCATACATCACCAGAACCAGAGATACGTTCAGATCCAAAAAGAATACCAGGTCAGGAGGGGAGCTCTTATACTAAGAGCTCTCCTCCTGTCTCTATAGTGATCAGAGGATAGGACAATATCAAACAGAGACAGGGAGGACATGAACAAGGCAGCAGTGCTATGCATATAGGAGATCATCGAGGTTGTAGAAAGATGAGCTGTTGCAGATGATCAAAGATAGGTATGCTCTTACTACGTATTCGGTGATATGATACCATAGACAGAGCACATCACAGGGAGCGAAGCGTCATGAGAGTAGTAGAAGCTGTACTGGTACTAGCGGTAATAACACTGTCACTGATTATCCATATCACGGACGATCAGCGACGCAGATCAAGGATCCTGCTCATAGCCTCCCTGATAACCACTCCCCTTCTTGTACTACATGCGATGACCGAAGGTCTTCGCATACAGATGATCCTGATCTATGCCGGGGTGGTCCTGTTCCCGGTGCTGCTATGCGTTCAGCACGGCAGTACCAGGAACAGAAAAGCGGGGATACACAGCAGAAAACCTATGATACGATCTGTGCTGCTGCTGGCTTTACTCATCACAGCAGCAGCGTTGTGGCTGTTTCCGGTGCAGAAGATGCCTGCGCCCTCAGGACCCTATACCGTAGGGACGAAGACCTTTGAACTGACTGATACAGGAAGAGAAGAGCTCTATGGCGAAGACAAGGGGAAAGACCGTCGTATTCGCTTTCAGATCTGGTACCCCGCTGATACGGCAGAGAACGGGACACGGACCCAATGGATGTATGACGGTAGAAAAGCAGCCTCAGGGATCCCGAGACTCTACAACCTTCCGGGCTTCATGCTCGACCATACCGCTCTCATAGCATCCCACAGCTATGAGGGGATACCGATCAGCAGCACAAAAGCTGCATACCCGGTGATTCTGCTCTCCCACGGCTGGACAGGCTTCATGAACCTCCATGCAGACCTTGCAGAGATGCTCGCAAGCCATGGCTATATCGCTGTCAGCATCAACCATACCTACGGAGCTACGGTGACCGTCTTTGACAACGGAGATGTTCGCTATGCAGATCCTCAAGCCTTACCTGACAGCACTACCGTTGATGACTATGATTCATACTCTTCAGCTTTGGTGAAGACCTATGCCCTTGATGATAAGGCGGTCCTTGACTTCCTGGAGACAGATCCTGAACTCAACACACTCCTCGAGGACGCATAGACTCCAATCGTATCGGCATCCTCGGCCACTCTACCGGAGGCGGCGGCGCAGTATACCTCTTATCGATCGACAGCAGGATACAGGCAGTATTCGGTATGGATGCATGGGTTGAGCCGGTGGCTCTTCCCATGCTGGAACAGGGATTGCAGGTTCCCAGCTGTTTTCTGAGAAGTGAACAGTGGGAGACCGGACCCAATAATGACTACCTTCGGATACTCTTCTCCCATACCCCCGCACCACCTGTGATCTACCAGATAGACGGGGGTAACCATCAGGACTTCTCCATGCTCTATATGTACCGCCCGATCACCGAACTCTTTGGATTCAGCGGTTCTCTTGATACCCTGGAGAATGCACGCATCCAACAGGACTTCGTCTTACGATTCTTCAACAAGGTCTTCTTCGATACCTCTGATGATCTGGATCTGCTCACAACTCGCTATGAGGCAGCTACAGCTGTTCGAGAATTCGATCAGCTGTAGCTGATCATATGGCATCTCGAAGGAGCCCCTTCCGACATGCCTGTCGAGACACGGCAGCTGGATACTGATCCGAGGACCCGTTAGCTGTTCCTTCTTTCATGAGGGTATGCGAAGTGGATGGATGATCGATCCCCTCTCAGCTGTCGACGATCAGCTCCAGTACCTCATCCGGGGTACGGGAGGTCATGAGCAGACGCCTGAAGGAGCTGCTCTTGGTAGCACGTGCGATCTCAGTGAGCGCCTCGATATGCTGCCCGGACTGACTGGGAGGAGCGAGGATCAGGAAGAACAGATGCGAGGGCTTCCCATCGAGGGCATCGGCATCGATACCCTGGGGTGCGATCCCCAGTGCCATGATGAGAGAATCGACATATTCGGTCTTCGCATGAGGGATGGCGATCCCATCCTCGAGCGCCGTACTGAACAGCTGTTCCCTGCTGATCAGGGCATCATAGATCTTATCGGGATCGGAGATCTTCCCTGCCTTCAGCAGCAGGTCTACCAGTTCATGGAACACATCTTCCTTGGAGGTAGATTCAAGAGGTACCTTTACCACATCTCTGGTGATCAAATCGATTAACGCCATCTATAACCCTCCCCTAACGTCCATGCTCAAACAGGTCCCAGACCCGATCTTCATCCTTCACGACCAGCACCGAACAGGGTGCATTGCGCATGGCCCGCTCGGTCTCATTGAGGAACTCATCCCTGCGGCTCCTGATCCGTGAGAGCTCACCGACTACCAGCAGATCGATATCATACTCACGGATCATCTCTTTGAGCTTCACATGCACGATACCGCTCTCCTGCAGGATCTGGACAGAGATCCCCTTGGAGGCTGCCATCGTCTCGAAGTGGTTGAGGTACTTGCCGGCATCCTCTTCCAGATCTCTCTGGTACTCCACCTGCTCCGATTCCACGAAGATATGACTTTTGAGCAGATCATTCAAGGCATGCGTGTTCACGATGAACGTCCCGTAGAGCATCGCACCCACCGATTTGCTCAACATGATCGCATACTGCGCCGCAGTAAGCGACTCCTCTGTCCCGTCGATGTATACCAGAATCCGTTCGATTGGTCCGCTCATCTGATCTCTCCTTTACCCTGTACAGTATACCATGATTCCACAGCCCACAGATGCACAATCTTATCGGCCGCTCTCTGCCTGTCTCTTCTCCAGCTGAGACTTCACCCGCTTCATCAGCACGTACATATCACGCTCATCCTCCTCGAGTCGATTACGGATGAACCTGACTGACTCCTCCAGATCGGGGATAGCGATCTTCTCCAGGGCATTGACCTTCCTGATGGTCTTCTTGACCTCCTGAGAAAGCCGGATGATGGAGATCTTCAGCTGTGCCAGCTGTCCCATCAGCTCCAGAGCCTGCTGGAAGTCCCTGATACTCCGATCGATCCAGAGACTGGTGGCATCGGGACTGAAATAGGGAGCGGTATCGGTGAACTTCGTGTTGACTACCGGCAGGGAGACTCCCATGACCCTCCTGGTTGAGATGGTGATGTTCACATCCATGTTCACCGCAGAGGCGATCCCCGAAGTCTTGAGCTTCCCCATATCGAGGACAGCCCGCTGGAGGGTCTCATAGGCCCCGGCAAGACTCTCATGGGTCCGTTCTTCGAAATCTACCGCCTGATCGACCAGATTCAGCAGCTCGAGCACCAGGATATTCCGTTTCTGATCGAGCAGCTCATAGCCCTGTCGTGCGAAGGCAAGCTGGTCCTTCAGGTTCATGAGATTGGTCTTCGTCGGCGCTGGAAGGTTCCTACCTGCCATAATAGGTATCTATCTCCTCTTCTGTCAGTCGGGTGAGCTCTTCAGGGGGGAGGATACTCAGACAGTGCCACCCGATCTCCAGAGTCTGCTCGATCGTCCGATCCTCATCACTGCCCTGATTGATGAACTTCTGTTCGAACTCCTGACCGAACTCCATGTACTGCTTGTCGAACGCGGTAAGTTCCTCCTCCCCGATGACCGATGCCAGGTTCCGGACATCCTGTACATAGCTGTAGGAGGCAAAGAGCTGACTGGCAAGGTGGGGATGATCCTCACGGGTCATCCCCTCTCCAATACCGTCTTTCATCAGACGTGAGAGGGAGGGAAGTCCTGCTACCGGTGGATAGATCCCCTTGTGGTTGAGATCACGGTCGAAGACGATCTGCCCTTCGGTGATGTATCCGGTGAGATCGGGGATCGGATGTGATATATCATCATTGGGCATGGTCAGGATCGGCAGCTGTGTGATCGAACCGCTCTTGCCCTTGATCATACCCGATCGTTCATAGAGTTCAGCAAGGTCAGAATAGAGGTATCCGGGATACCCCTTGCGGGAGGGGATCTCCCCTCTGAGCGTGGAGATCTCCCTGAGTGATTCACAGTAGTTCGCCATATCTGTCATGATGAACAGCACATGCTTGCCTGAGGTGTAGGCAAGGTGTTCTGCCAGCGTGAGCGCACTCCTCGGAGTGAGGATCCTCTCGATCGACGGGTCATCGGCAAGGGAGAGGAACAGCGCCACATTCTCCAGGACCCCGGAGGCCTCGAAGGAGTCGATGAAGTACTGCGCCACATCATGCTTGACCCCCATGGCTGCGAAGACCACGGCGAAATCGGTAGAGGCACCGCGAATCTTGGCCTGCCGTGCGATCTGTGCGGCAAGCTGGTTGTGGGGAAGCCCGTTACCCGAGAAGATCGGCAGCTTCTGTCCTCGGATCAGGGTATTGATCCCATCGATGGCCGAAATGCCCGTCTGGATGAAATCTCTGGGATACTCTCTCTCAGTGGGATTGAGCGGTAGACCGTTCACATCCATCTCAGCGGTACCGATGGGGACCGGACCGCCGTCGATGGGCTGCCCGAGGCCGTTGAAGACCCTCCCGAGCATGGCATCTGTCACTTCGAGGGTAAGGGCTTACCCCGGAAACGTACCCGCGTCCCGGGCATCGTCAGACCGCTGGTGCCCTCGAAGACCTGTACCGCTACTGCGTCCCGGGAGGTATCGAGGACCATCCCCAGACGGACATGCCCACTGGAGTCGATACACTCCACCAGTTCCCGGTACCCGACCGGGTGCGTGTTGCGTACCATGATGATCGGCCCGTCTATGTGATCGATCCCGATATACTCACGCCCTGAGAGCAGGGCGTTCTGCTGATCGTAGAGTCTATTCAGATCTGACATAGATAGCCTCCAGCTTATCGACCGAACGTTCGAGCTTGTGCTCAAGCTTGTCAAAGGAACGGGTATCATCATTACTGATGGTGAACTTCATCTTGGTGATATCCTGAAGGACTTTCATATGGCGCAGGTTGACCAGGGTCACCCCGCGTTTGATCGCCGTAGAACCCCGTCTGGCATAGAGCAGGATGATATCCATCATCCTCAGCTGTTTGGCTACCGTGGAGTACTGATCCACAGCATCGAAGGCGTTCTGCTGCAGAAAGGCATTCTTGAAGAGCGTGCAGACCTCTATGACGAACCGCTGGCTGTCAGGCAGCGCATCAGGACCGACGAGTTTCACCACCTGCTGCAGTTTCACCTCTTTCTGGAGCAGGGACATGATCTCCTTCCGGTTCTCAGCCCAGCTCTCCCCCGCCTGTTCACTCCACCAGGCCTGCACATCATCGAGATACTCCGAATAGCTGTCCAGCCAGGAGATCGCAGGATAGTGCCGTGCGTTGGCAAGCTGGCGGTCCAGTCCCCAGAAGCAGCGGACGAACCGCTTGGTATGCTGGGTGACCGGTTCTGAGAAGTCTCCTCCCGGAGGGGAGACCGCACCGATCATCGAGATGGATCCCAGTGAGCCTGAGAGGGTGAGCATGTAGCCTGCCCGCTCATAGAACTCGGCGATCCGTGTCGGCAGGTATGCCGGGAAGCCCTCTTCAGCCGGCATCTCTTCCATACGGCCGGAGAGCTCTCTGAGCGCCTCTGCCCATCGTGAGGTCGAATCGGCATGATCGCCACATGGTAGCCCTGGTCACGGTAGTACTCGGCCAGGGTCGCACCGGTGTAGATGCTGGCCTCACGTGCCGATACCGGCATGTTCGAGGTGTTGGCGATGAGAACGGTCCTCTCCATCAGGCTGGTACCGGTCCGGGGATCCTCGAGTCGTGGGAACTCGGTCAGGACATCGGTCATCTCATTGCCCCGCTCACCGCAGCCGATGTAGACGATGATATCGGCATCGCACCACTTGGCGATGGCGTGCTGTGTCATGGTCTTGCCGGTCCCGAAGCCTCCGGGGATAGCCACCGTCCCCCCCTTTGCCAGAGGGAAGAGGGTATCGATCACACGCTGTCCGGTGATCAGAGGCATCTGGAGGGCCAGTCGATCTTTGACCGGTCTGGGCTTTCTGATCGGCCACCGCTGGATCATGGTCGCTTCGAGCAGGTCACTGTCTCTGCTGCTCCCGGCGACCCGTATGCGGGCAATGCACTGTTCTACGGTATAGGAGCCTGCAGGGACGATCTCCTCGATGATGCCTGAGTCCCAGTGGCTGCCCGCCGAGTGGGTCCCTTCACTGCCGCCTGCTGCATACAGCAGCGGGGCCGGGATACGGTGTTCGATCCGTCCGGTCTCCTGTACCGTACCGAGGATCTCCCCAGGGTGCACCTGATCACCGACCTGTTTCACCGGGGTGAACTCCCACTGCCGTTCCCGATCGAGTGAGGTGCCTGGATGCCCCGCTGGATATACGATCCCGATACTGCAGCGATCTGTTCGAGTGGTCGCTGTATCCCGTCATAGATCGCTCCTATGATCCCCGGGCCCAGCTCCACCGACAGGGGCATACCGGCCCCGTAGATGTTGTTCCCCGGTGCGACACCGGTAGTATCTTCATAGACCTGTATGATGGCCCGGTCCCCCGATAGTTTGATGATCTCCCCGATCAGCCGTGCATCTGAGACACGCACGAGTTCGGTCATCATCGCATCGGTTATGAATTCGGCCTCGATGACCGGGCCATTGACCCGTCTCACCCGTCCGATCAGTCGCTCTTTCATGAATGCTCCTTGCCTTCTTCGGTCAGCAGCCTGCGGTAGATCAGATGACGGATCTCACTCTGATAGCGCAGCAGCCGGGTGCGTATCTGGTTGCTGAATGCCACGTTCCCGTCTTCAGAGGTCAGGATGACACCCTGTCCGGGAAGTGGTGCGGAATCTGAGATCCTCAGGTCCATCGTCCGGCCGGTCTCCTCTCTTACCCGGGCGATCACCGCCTCGAGCAGACTGTCGGTGATCAGCGGCAACTCGTGTACCGAGCTCTCGACGATCGCTGTCTCTGTCCTGATACCGATCGCAGCTTCAACGATCAGCCCCTGCAGGATCTCAGGATAGCGATCGGTCCCGATGAGGGCTTCGGTATCGCTGAGGGCCTGCTGCGTGAGTTCTCCGACGAGCTGTTCATGGAGCTGCAATCGGCGTTTACGCTGATCGATCTTCAGCCGGGAGTAGCCGCTTCTGCGCAACTCTTCGGCTTTCGCCTGTGCCTCTGCCTGTGCCTCTGTTCGCATCCTGCTCTTCTGCAGCTCCCAGGACTTCAGCTTCTGCTCTGCAGTTTTCTCTGCCTGCTCGATCAGCGCAGCTGCCTGCTTCTGAGCCTCTGAGGTGATCCCTGCTATGATGGCATCAGAACCTTCCTGCTGTTCTGCCGCCAGGTCAGTATCCTGTTCACTTCGAGTCTCCGGTCTTTCGCTCTTCTTCCGTCTTATCTGCAGCATGTACGTCTATTCCCTCTCTGTCGTAGCATCACGGTACTGCCGGTGCAGTACGTTCACACATGGATGCCGATAGCTTTGTTGACCATCTCCCGCAGCCCGGGTCTGTTCGGATCCCTGCCGCTGCGGCCGGGGATCTCCACGATCAGCGGGAACTCCCTGCTGAACAGGTATCGGTCTACCCGGTTCCTGATCAGATCAGCTGAGGTCTCTGTCATGATGATGATCCCGACATCGGCATCACTGATCGCCTGATCGAAGGCCGCGGCAGTCTCATCTTTCGTACTCACCGCATAGCCTTTGACTCCGACCATCCCGAATCCGAGTACTGCTTCTTCATCACCGATCACAAGATACTTCATAAGCCGATCTCTCCTGTCTGAGGCCCGTCAGAACTTCCCCAGGATCATCAGTGCGGAGATGAATCCGAAGATGACGATACCTTCTGCCATAGCCACGAAGATCAGGCTTGTGAACCGACCTCTGGTCGTTCACTCATGGCCCCCATGGCTGCAGATCCGACTTTCGCGATAGCCATGCCGGCACCGATGGCCCCGAAGCCGAAGGCGATCGCAGCAGAGAGCAGTCCCCATTTCTGGCGTTCTGCATCCTGTACCGATAACTCGACCGTGTGTGCGGCATTGACCCCTTCTGCACTCTGTGCATGCAGCGGGATCGTGGATGTCAGACTGAGGATCGCGATCACCAGGGCCAGGACCATAAGACTGATACTCACTCGATGCTTGAATTGTGCTTGCTGTGTGTTCATGGTTTGTATTGAACCTCCATTATATTTCTTCATGCGTGGTGCCATGTTCTGCTCATCGGTTCTATAGCATGCCTGCAGGTCATGCCTCTTCTAGGTCTCACTCCGCAGGGATATGGGTCTGTAGACTTTCCCTGATCCGCAGAAGTACTTGGAGAAGAACTCATAGTAGTGGAGTCGCAGGGCCTGGATCCCTGCTGAGAGGCCCTCAAGAATGATCACGACGGCATTGCCGAGGATGAGGACAGCAGCAGATCCTGCTGCTGAGGGTATACCGTCGGCAATCTGGAAGAAGGCGATCATGAGACTGACATGGGCAATACCCAGTCCTGCGATCCTCATGAATGAGAGAGTGTTCGAAAGGTAGCTGGTAAAGAGTTCAAGGAGCTCTACGATCCACTCCATCAGAAAATCCATGATCACCGAGGCTGTGAAGGGATCACGATGGTCACCGGATCTATGCTCGATGATGAACTCCAGAGGAGCCTTTGCAGCGAAGAGCAGGGCCGGAAGGCCGATGGTGAACAGGAGGATACCTGCAGAGGGAAGGTCCTTGTAGCCTGAGCCTACGAACTGGAAGCCGACATAGACCCCTCCGGCATAGAACCACCCTCCGAGGATGCCGCCGTTGTCGAAGACCATGTGGAACCAGTCTCCCGATCGGTAGCGGTTGATGCAGTTCATGACGATCCCCGCACCGAGGATGCCGATGCCGAACTTGATGGTGATCCCCAGGATGTCATAGATGCTCGTGACCAGAGAGGCACTCTCTCCATGTCCTGAGACGATGCCGTGGTAGTCGAACCAGAGGGCCGGGAACCAGCTGTATCCGAAGTAGGAACCAAAGAGCACTCCTGCGACCACTGCCGACACACCGCACCAGAGGATGAGTTCCCCGAGCCGGGCAGATGAGCTGCCGGGATCGGCATGCTGTCTCTTGAGGACCAGATGAATGATCCAGCCGGCAAGGATCAGGACCGCTCCGTGTCCGGCATCTCCGAACATCAGGCCGAACATGACCAGATACGTCACAAAGACCAGGGCGGTGGGGTCTATAGTGCCGTATCGGGGTATGGAGTAGTTCTCTACCAGCACTGGAAGGGAGAGAGGGCCTTCGCATGTTCCAGATGTACCGGTACGTCCTGCTTCTCGATGGAGGCATCGTGCTCCGGGTCACTCCAGCTCAGGAAGCACCTGCCGCCGGTGACCTCCTTGACCGCTGCAGAGATCTGGTCACTCTTGTGAGAGGGTATCCATCCGGAGAAGATCAGGGTGTCAGCTGTCTTCCCATAGTGGTCCTGCATCGTATTGTACAGTTCGTTCATGCGCAGGTTCTTCCAGGTGTCAGCAAGCCATTCGCTCTTATTCTGTACCAGCTCCTCAGCTGCTGCACCGAGCTGCTGCTGACGCTGCTGTGCATCCTCACGCTGTGCATCGAGTTCACTCAAGACCGTATTGCGCATGCCGCGGAACTCTTCGGGGATGTCGATCGTATGCCACTGCATCCGATCGAGCACCTGAGAGATCCGCTGGCTGTCACGTTTCATGTGGATCAGCAGGATCGGGCAGGCTCCTTCTGAGTCTGCCTCCCCGCTGTGCAGATAGACCGGCAGGCCACTCAGTCCTCCGGTGAGGGATTTGAGACGGGAGAGACCGATGCTTCCTGCTTTTACTTCGACATAGGAGTCATCAGGGATGAGCTCAGTGATCTCTTCGAAGAGGGTGATCTGCCGGTGCAGTTCGATCAGGCGATTGATCTCCTGCTGAGCACTCTGCTGTTTGTCACGGATCTGCTGGATCTCGGCAGCGAGCTTATCGAGTTCCTTGCCCGCCTGTTCCACGTTCACCTGCTGCAGCTGTTCCGCATCGAGAGACTGCACTTCCGGCAGTGAAAGATGGGAGTTCTGCAGGAACATCTCGATCCTCCGTCTCACGTCATGGAGTTCCTCCTCTGTCGATGGTGAGGAGACAGAGGAGATCCTCCCTTTCAGATCGACCTGAGCTTCCCGGACGTCGATGAAGTCCATGACCCCGGCATTGAGCAGCTTCCGCGTCAGTGCATCAGCATCTTCGTGCAGTACCACCGCTGTAAGGCGTCTCATCCGCTGCGGAAATATCATCATGTCAGTGATCCCCCCTTCATGTCTGGTCCCCTGCTGTGATATCGGAGAACTTCAGCCCGTAATATTTCGCATTGATCATCGATCGTACCCGATCGATCTCACGTTCTTTCAGGATCAGGTAGGCACTCATCGTACCGATCGTGAAGGGGTCACCGCGTTTGAAAGCCCGTGCCCGTTCGATCTGGTGTCTGCGTATATGAGCATCGATCTGCAGCAGAAGCTCTATCCTGCTCTTCTGTCTGCCTTCTCTTCCCGATGAGAGTCGTTCGATCGTCTCTGCATCCAGGTGCAGATGCGGTGCCCTGCTCATCAGGTGCATGATCCCCCGAGGGCATTGATCTCCTGGCTGCCTTCAGCCCCGGGAGAGGGGGTACGGGTGACCATACCGGTGCGCTGTTCGAGAGCCCTGATGACTACCGTGCTCACCTCGGGGAGCTTCAGCAGTTCTCCTCCGGGGATCAGTACCCGCTGCACATGTGCCTCGGCCTCTCCCCTGCTCCACTGTGCCGGGATCTGAGAGAACAGTGTGGGGTAGCGGAGCACCCGGGTACCGTTCCGTGCATCGATCTCCTCGGCGATCAGCTGCTCTTCGATGGTACGATCGACTCCTCTGAGCTGTGCTGCAGCATCAGTAAGCCCCATGCAGTATCCTCTGTCGATAGTCAGTTCCAGATAGAAGAGACTCCTGGAGTCAGAGACCTGCTGCAGCTCCTCTTCAAGGGCTGGTATGTGCTCCTGCAGGCGGGTCTTCCGTATCACGGCAAGCAGCCCGTCCATGGAGGAGGCGTTGATGATGGCTGACGGGGTCACCCCATGCCATGAGGTGGTTTGCGGTATATAGGAGATGAAATCGCTGATCGATCGTTTCCTGATGCTCTGATCGAACCAGAGTCTGATCGATTCCTTGAGGACCTGATAGTCGAGTCCTGCGGCAAAGGCGTCTATGATGGGATACAGCTGTTCAGGGCTGTGTTTCCGAAGGTCTTGAAAGACTCTTCGATGGTCGTTCTGCAGTTCGAGTTCCACCAGCTTGATGTCTCCGGTGGTCGTGTAGATGTCAGCGAGGGTACTGTATCGGGTAGAACGAAGGATATGAAGGACTTCCTGCACCGAGCCGGTCCTGTCCATGCCGGCAAAGTCCTCTTCAGTCAGGAGTTTGCTGATCAGGCCATGAATACGGGCGTTGATGTAGGTGTAGGTGTAGTCGATGCTCCCTCTGCTATACACTGCTACGGCCTCTTCTCATCAGAAGGGTGCCGGGGTTCCGGGCTCTCCTGTGCGGTCAAGACGGCCTGCACTTCCGCTGCGGTCTGCAGGAAGAGCTCTTCACTGATCCCGAGTTCTTCCAGCAGGCGGGCACGTTCCTGCGGCAGGGCTTGAGCACTCAAGCCTCTGACCTCTTCCCGGGCAGCATCGAGGATCTTGAGCATCTGATCCCTGCTCTCCTGTTTGAGTTCTGCCTTCTCCCTGCTGATCTGCTCTTCAGCTTTTCGCTGCAGAGCAGCTGCCTGCTTGCGGGCAGTTGCTACCTGTTCCTGTGCCTGCTTCTCAGTCTCAAGGATCCTGTCAATCAGCTCTTTCATGCTGTTGCTCCTGTAGAACTTCGTATCTGTGCAGTAGTGACCGGTATCATAACGAGCTCACCCCTGGTACAGTCAGTGAGACCCTTCACTGTACCATTGTACAAGTATTCAGGGTAATTACAACAGATAAGGTCTGTACGAGGTATAAATAGAAGAGAGCTCAGGGCTGCGAAGGCTGTAGCAGATGTTCACCTAGAATCTGGCACAGGGAATATGTGACCAAGAGAGAGTAGTGGGTAAGATGTTTTACCCAGTTATAGAGGCGGAATGGTTGATAGAACGAACTAAGCAGATACACCGACTCTTCCCAGATTCATCTTTTTGCCTCTTTCGTCTCAGATGATGGATCCAAGTAGACCACCTCTAAGTAGTCCTAGGATCTCGAGCAGCATTACTCCATAGTTCAGGCAGGTGAACATTGACTACGCTCAACATCTGGTTGCTTATTATCAGAAATTGCTCTGACTGGTGCTGATCTACACTGAACCGGCACCCATTGCTTGCACATATTCACTCGACTAAGGGAGTTGTCACACCTAAAAAAGGATTGAAGAATTTAATGCATACTGGAGAACCTGTTTGTATTTTACTAATGAGAATCAAATAACCTTTAGATTCAATCTTAAATACACATATATAATCACTGTCTTGGTTCCCAACTAATAAATACTCTCCTGATGGATCTATGGCAAAGTTTCTAGGTGTTTTCCCACCGCAGGGTTGCCGATTTATAAAGGATATACAACCATCTTCCATTACTTGATAGCAAACAAGACTGTCATGCCCCCGATTAGAAGCAAACAGCTTGGTCCCATCAGGAGTCAAGTGCAAATCTGAACAGATATTTTCACCTGTAAAACCTTCAGGTAAAGTAGAGACTGTTTGTTGATATTCTAAACGTCCATCAGTATTGTTGAAAAACAGCACTTGAGAACTTATTTCATTGATAAGATAAAAATGCTTACCATCCTTGCTAAATTCGCCATATCTTGGACCGCTGCCAGCAGGAACAGAAAACCCCAATGATGCATTCTTTGTAAGATTATCTTCAACATATTCATAGACGACTACTTTGTCCAAACCCAAATCAGGTACATATAATAGTGATGGTTCCTCTGTTAAGATACAGCTATGCGCATGCGGCCCTTTTTGCCGTGTAGGATGAACACTGCTACCCGTATGAGAGAATATTTTCCTTTCTTTGACAACAACATTTCCATCAGTATCTAATGGGCATATCGTCACTGAACCACTTGTAAAATTGGCGATCGCAGGAATCGACCGCCGGGTGATAATGCAATATGACAGGGATCCTTGCCCCCGACATTCCAAGTACCCTCATGAATTATGGACAGATCATCACTGTAAGATAATTGGGTTATTCCACCACCCTCAGTTTCTAGATAATCCTTCATTTCATTTACCAGATAAATTTTTTTTTCGTATTTCATCTAAACAGACAAACGAAGGATTCCTAACTGCTATTTCATTAATGATCTCAATCTGACCGTGTTCAAAGGAACAAATAGATAGGCCTCTCCCTTTACCCTGAAATAATTCACCGGTTCCAAATAGAATAGGTTCAGTATAAGCACCCAAGACAAAATAGTTTTTCAATTCTCCACCCCTCTGCTTAATCGATGTCCAAATTGTTGATAGTCTACTTCTCAAAGAATTAACTGAATCTATATTTTAATAGGATTAAGAATCTTTAATACCTTGAATATCTAGAAATCCAATCTGGTGAAATATTCAAGACGATCATTCTCAATTCTTCAGTCTCACCCTACTAACATACACTATTTCGGGTAACCCTTATACAAAGACAAAGCTCAATAATGATACTGATTATTTCAAACTACCGATGTGTCGTTCACACGTACCGAAACACGTCCTTATAAATGAACTTTATCAGGTGCATGGAGCTCCAATACCCTGATGGGCTACTCTGTGTTGAAGAACTCATTAAAGTCTTTCAATCCTCTGTGAAATATCACTCTTTGTCGTGTAGTCATTCAAAGAAATGCTTTCATATTCGATATCCTGACCATACCTTCCATAAACACGTTTTCTAAACACTTACCGATGTCATCCATATCTATGCGAATATCATAGCTCTGAAAGAGAGCCATGATATCGTTTAATTCATCCAGGTTTTAATCCTCCATGATAAGAACAACTCGTCCCTTAGCTTCTCCAGTTCTTAACATATCAAGTCCTTCATTGATATCTTCAAAGGGTATAGTTTTATGAATAAAGGGGATAATCTTTCCTATCTCGACAAAGTGGATAACTTCAATTAGATCCTGCTTCGTCATACCTCGGATTCCTAGAATTTCTTTTTCAAATTTCATTATATCCTGAAATTCTGCCTCAAAATAAGGATCATTATATCCGGCTACAATGACACGACCTCCAGGACAAACAAGCTTCAAGGAATTATTGATTGAGTCTTTTATACCAATATTGTCTATGACCACATCACACATTTCCCCATTAGTTAAACGAACTATCTCCTCATGAAGATTTTGCTCTTTTGTATTAATAGTGGCATCAGCTCCCATATCCATAGAAATTTTCAGTTTTTCATCCTGACGGCTGGTTGCATATACTTCAGCACCAAATATTTTGGCGATTTGAATGGCATTCATACCAAGTCCACCGGTTCCAAGAATTAGAACCTTGTTCCCTGGCTGGACTTTTGCTCTATTTTTTATCGCATTATACATGCATCCAACGGCATCAGTTATGCTGGTCATCTGATCAAAAGGAACTGAATCAGCGACCTTGAATGCATTTGCGGCAGGAATGACACAGTACTCCTCGTGAGAACCATCTCGCTCGAATCCTACTCGCACAAGCTTTTCGCACAAGTTTGTGCGTCCACTAAGACAATATTTGCATATTCCACAAGTGATATCTATAGCGCTTACCACATGATCCCCAACGTTCACCTGAGTCACACTTTCACCAATCTGGACTATAATTCCTGCCATTTCATGACCTGGTACATATGGCAGCTTCACTGTATCAATGATTCCATCCTGGATATGGAGATCTGATACACAGAGTCCACTTGCACAAACCTTTACTAATACTTCTCCAGAGCTCGGATAAGGAATTGGTTTCTCTTCAATTGTAAGGGATTGTTTGAATTGCCGAAGTACTGCCGCTTTCATTGTTTCTTTATGCATACTATATCCTTCAAATCTGATTAAGGATGAATCACAACTTTTAGTGAGCCATCTCTCTTATTCTCAAAAACATCGACTGCTTTCTCGTACTCTTCCAACGGGAATGTATGAGTAATAAGTTTTTCTCCGTCAATTGTACCGTTTGATAAAAACTGAAGGACCTCTTCTGAAACATTTGGGTTTGCTTTTGATCCAACAATACGTATTTCATTAAAATTCACTGTGTTTGCAGGAATCAGCACTTCATTGGTATGGTAGGTTGCAATGATTGCGACTGAACCAGTCTTGCGAACCATCTGACACGCTTTTAATGGAGAGTCCATAGCACCTGAACATTCCATGACTTCATCTACCCCGATACCGTTTGTTATTTCGAGTACACGCTTAACAGGATCTTCTTTTTCGAAATCTATGCATATATCGGCACCTAGTTCTCGAGCTTTTTCCAACTTGATTCCCCGACCTATCATGATCACACGACCTGAACCGAGGGCCTTGCATTCCATCATCGCACACAATCCAATAGCGCCTGGCCCGATGACTACACTTGTTCCGCCTGGTGTAATTCCCGCAAGTTTTACCCCATGCAAAGCCACTCCCGCACAATCACACATAGAAGCAACATCGTAACTCACATTAGCGGGAATCCTATGGAGTATACCAACTTTAAAAACATTGTACTCTGCATTAGCTCCCTGCCAGTAAAAGCCATAATGACGATGTCCTGTATCATGAGAACCATCTCTCCCATCCTTTCCATAGTTCAAACAAACCGTATAATGGCCTTTCTTACAGTTATCACATGCTCCACAACCAGAATGAGCCTCTCCAGCAACTCTATCACCCGGAAGGAACTCTTTAACACCTTCACCAACAGATACAACTTGTCCAGACCATTCATGCCCCATAATAAAGGGAAAGTAGGGTGGCCAATTAGCGAATTGGTACCCTCCGTGAATCATTTTCGGGTCGGAACCACAAAGGGCAACTGATTTGATACGACATAAAACCTCTCCTGGACCGGGCTCAGGCACCAGAACATCTACAAGTTCCAGCTTATCAAAGGCAACTAGTGCCATTGCTTTCATTTTTTTTGGTATTTCGAATTTTTTTCATTATTTTCCTCAAACCTTATTTTCCAATTTTGTGACAAATACTACTATTCTCTTTCAAACACGTTCTTCACATATTTTTGTTCCTTCAATGATTCTATCTCTTCTTGTGTATGAGTATTGGTAAACTCGATATAATCTTTGACACGTTCTACAAGATGCTTGATATGACAATCCATCATGTAGGCAGCTTCATCAGGCTTACGCTGTTTTATACATTTATAAACCATGTAGTGATAGAAACTGGAATCCTCAACATTGGGTTTATAGTACAGAAAAGATTCCATTTTCGAAGTCATGATCCAATTGACCAGTTCAAGTAACCTAACAAATAATTCGTTTTTTGAGGCTACTGCTATTTTCACATGGAAATCACTTGTCAGATTGGCAAAATCATGGCTGCTGGTTTCATTCTTTTTTATCTTTTCAAAGTAGCTTTCCATATCCCGAAGATCTTCATCTGTTGCATTGATAGCAGCTAAACGAGCAGATGACATTTCCAAACCACCTCTGAATTCAACTAAACCTATTAAATCATTTTCATTTAGAAGAATTGACGGGACTAAGCTATTGATATACATTTGGGTTCCAAAACCCTTGAGAAAACTCCCTTCACCTCTCCGTGTTTCCACTATGCCCATCACGACAAGCTTGTTCAGTACAGCACGAATAGTATTCCTGCTCACCCCAAACATATCTTTAAGCTCATTTTCTGAAGCTAATTTATCACCAGGTTTATACTTACCACTCAGCAACAAACTCATAACCTTAGAATAAGTCCTTTCAGTAACATTTTGTTTTGTTGTTTCCATTGACCATACCCTCCAAAAACCTTTCATGAATACAATATGATTAAACCCTTGATGTGTCAGAACAAACAGCTCGTTTATCTTTTTTTGATATATTTTTGTGTATCAACAGCTATTGCAAAGACAATGATCATTCCCTTGATAATAAATTGTATATAGGGATTGATATCCATATACACCAAGCAGTAACTTAGTACCTGAAAAATCAGAACTCCAATCACAACGCCACTAATCTTTCCTACCCCACCACGAAGTGAAACTCCACCCACAACGCAGGAGGCAATCGCATCCAATTCATATCCATTACCCAAACCATTTGTCGCACTACCAGTCCTACCTGCATCCAGGAATCCTGCCAAGGCGTATGCAAGTCCTGCGATAAGATATACGGAAACAATAACTCGAGTGGTGTTCACACCAGAAACAATAGAGGCTTCTTTGTTTCCACCGACTGCGTACATATTCCTTCCAAGTGTTGTACGATTCCATAACACCCAAAAGATCACGGTAATAACGAATGCATATATAATTATCCATGGCAATCTAAATGAACCTATTTGGATAGCCCCTTGAGCAATATTGGTAAACCTTGTGTCAAAACCACCAATCGGAGAAGAATGGTTAACTTCATCGAAATAAAGGGACATAGTACCGAATACAATCATCTGCATTCCAAGAGATGCAATGAATGGTGCAATTTGCAATACTGAAATTAAAATTGAATGTATAAATGCAAAAAACAAGCACACTGCTATCGCTATCAACAAAGGTACGATGATCGGTAGCGGTTCTAGATTAGAAAATATCCTTAGCGCATAATCTGGTTTTTGCAGCAACGAAGCACAAATGATTGCAGAGAGACCTACCATTCTTCCTGCTGAAAGGTCAGTACCTCCCAGAAGAATCAAACCGGCAACACCTAGAGCAATAATAAGCTTTGGAGCAGCCTGTTGGAGAATGAAAGTTGCATTCCTGATGCTCAAGATTGATGGTTCCAATAGCACTATGATTAGAATAACTATCAATAACACAAGGTAGATCGCATACTGTATTAACCAATGCTCGATTTTTTTCATTGTTTCAGGCTTCAATCCTATCTGATTCAATTCCATATATTTTTCACCTCTTTGAATTCAAAATTCAGCGATTAACTAGCCCAGTTTCCACGCAAATATATACCAATGGCTGATTTCCTGTATTACGGATACCATGTGATCCACCAGTACGAATAAGAGCTAATGACCATGGTTTTACTGGAAATGTTTGTCCAGAAAGAGTAACCTCTCCTTCTCCCTCAAAAATCAGATAGAACTGTTCATTTCCTTCATGAGGATGTTCTCCAACGGAACCACCCACAGGAAGAGTTGTTCTGTGTACATAATGAAAATTATCATTATCCTCAGGATTCCTTGGTCCCACTACAGGCATTTGCGGTTCATCACCAAACAGTGTTACATTGGCTATGGTTCCTACCCCATTCTCACAGTTTGCAACGTCATAGGCAGGAGCATCAATAATATTCCTGAAAACAAACTTATCCATCTTTTTATCTCCTTCAATTTGTGTCATAAACATTTTGCAGCCAATGTCATAATTTTTCCTGACTACAATTAGAATCTCTTGTATCTAGAATCCCAGCCTTGCTACCGTTACTCATTACGAGAATCCGATCTGCAACACCTAATAGTTCCGGCATCTCAGAGGAAACAAAGACAACGGCCTTGCCTTCTTTTGATAATTCAATCATTAATTGATAGATTTCATATTTCGCTCCAACATCAATTCCTCTTGTGGGTTCATCAAGCAGGAGAATGTTTGGCTCAGTAAGAAGGCATCGTCCAAATAGAACTTTCTGCTGATTACCTCCTGAGAGAGTACTGATCAAAGTTTTCAGTGTTGGAGTCTTGATTCTCATGGCATCAACTGCCCACTGGGTATTTTTTTCCACTTTCTTCAACGCAATGAAACCCAACTTATCTCGGTTATCTTCAATGCTGGATGATACGGTATTCCACCGAATATCCATCATAGGAAAAATTCCAGTCTCACGCCTCTCTTCAGTCACTAATGCAATTCCACAATGCTTAGCATGTTTTCGGGATTTCAAGATATCCCGACCTTCAACGTAGACAGATCCACTTTCTATAGTTCTTAATCCAAAGATACTCTCGAGCAGTTCTGTTCGACCTGCACCCACAAGACCCCCAATTCCCAGTATCTCTCCAGCATGAACTTCAAATGAAATATTCTTTAGCTTTGGATCATAAACTGAACTTAAATTCTCAACCTTCAGAAGCGTTTTCTCTTCGATTGTCTTATCTTTGGGGGGAAACCTGTTACTTAACTCACGGTTAACCATCAGTGTGATCAACTTATCTGAATCAATATCTTCGATATTCTCTGTAGCAACCCATTTTCCGTCTCTAAGAACGGTAACTCTATCCGATATTTCTATAACTTCTTCAATTTTGTGGGAAATATAGATTATTCCACATCCTTCACTTTTTAATTGTCTTACTATCTTAAACAAAGAGATAGTTTCCTTTTCTGTCAGAGAGGAAGTCGGCTCATCAAGAACTATGATTTTTGCATTATACGAAACTGCTTTAACAATATCCGCCATCTGTTTCATGGAAACAGATAGATGATTTACTTGTGTTCGCGGATCTATATTCATATTAAAAAGATTGATAATTTCCAGAGTGTCCTTATACATCTTCTTGTCGTCAACCAATAATCCTTTTTTTGGGTACCTTCCTAACCAGATATTATCCATGACATTTCGATGAGGTACTTGTTCGAGCTCCTGATGTACCATCGCTATGCCTGTGGCAAGAGCTTGACGAGGATTATCAATTACAACAGGATTCCCATTCATGAGAATTTCCCCTTCATCCATTTTATAAATACCAAACAGACATTTCATAAGGGTGGATTTACCAGCACCATTTTCTCCCATGAGAGCAAGGACTTCTCCAGCCCTTACATTAATCTGTACATCTTTGAGTGCTTGTACGCCCGGAAATCCTTTGGAGACATTATTCATTTCAAGTAAATATTCTCCAGTTTTCATGATGCGCTCCTCCTCTTATATACAGGATGCGGTGAGTAAGTTACCTCACCACATCCAACTTCGAGATTTTTACAGGTGAATTACTTTGCTAACTTATATCCTGCTATAGCTTCCTCAATATTATCAATAGTGATTTTCTTTTCAGAAATCATGACAATTTTACCCTTCATATTCCATTCAAGACCTTCGTCTGCAGCTTTTCCGTTTGCAACATTCATACAGATATCGATAACAGCACGAGCTGTATCATACGTACTCGTGAGGATCGAACCCAGCATGACACCGGATTTGATAAGTTCAGCGGTTTCAGGCAGTGCATTTACACCGATAACAGGAATAGCTCTTTCGTCTGTAATCAAGCCATTGCCTCTTAGTGCTTCCACAGCACCAAGTGCCATTGCATCATTACTGCATACAACCATTTCGATCTTATCTCCATATTTACCAATCCATGAATTCATAACTTCAACTGCCGTTGAGGTACTCCAGTTTCCTGGCTGTGTAGCAAGTTCCTCAGCTGCAATACCAGAAGCATCAACACCCGCATAGAATCCATTAGCCCGGTCGGTAGCATCGCTATGACCAGGAGCGCCAGTCATGAGGACGTATTGCAACACCCCATCTCCATTTGTATCAAATTTAACAGAATCTTTTTCCAAGCATCTCCAACCATTTCACCTTCAAGCGTACCCTGATAGAGAGCATCAAGACCTACATACCAGCACTTATCATAACTGTTTAGTACTTCTAAGGTAGGCATTCTGTTAAAAAATACGATTGGGATGTTTGCTTTTTTTGCTTTACCGACGATAGTTTCACCTGCAGAACTATCTACAGGGTTTACTGCAAGGACATCAACACCTTTATTGATCATCGTATCAATACGCTCAGTCTGTGTTGCCTGGTTGCTTTCACCATTAACAATCATAAAATCCAAGTCTGGATACTGTTCATCCATGTAAAAATTCACACCATTACGAATGTACCCAACAAATGTATTGGTATAATCAAAAATTGTTAATCCAATGAATGGACCATCGGCAGCGTTGTCGCGTTCTACATTACCTGCAGCACTGATACAACTCACAACCATAACGAATAGCAGAAAAGATACAAAGAACTTTTTCATGACTTCCTCCTGAAAGTTGTTACTGTACTACATCCTAAAGTATTTTTCCATTATTTAGGAAATATAGTACATATTGGAAATTTGGTTGTAGTACAACTATTTAATATTTAATCACACATAATCACCATCGTCAACAATATTTTTCATATTTTAGGAGCATGCCACTTGACATCAGTTTTTTCCTGCCTTATTGTACGAATTAGTTGTAGTACAACATAGAATTTTTTTCTTGTAGAACAACTTGCCAATCAAGGGGGCACAATGGTCAATAATACTATCAAATTCGCTTCACCAACCTTTCTTTTTCGCGATAAATGCCATTCGAATCTGAAGGATATCATGACCCGTTTAAAAGGTATTGGCTTCGAAGGTCTCGAATTGTATGGAATGTTCGGATTGTCAAGTGATGAAATACTTACTTATTGCACTTTTAGTAATCTCGAAATTATCTGCGATCATATTCCATATACGGAATTTTCTAATGACACAATTAATGTGATCAAACGTCGTACAGCATTAGGTATCAAGTTTCTGACCATAGATAGATTACCACCAGACCTTCTACCAGGTACTCAGTCTTTTCTAAAAGCTGTCAAAGAAATTGAGAGGATTTCACGCATATGCAAGCAAAATGGAGTTCAATTACTGTACCACAATCATGGCTATGATCTCATGAACAAAGTAGATGGAATTCCTTTTCTGGATCTCATTCTTGACAGTATCGATCCAGAACTATTGAAATTCCAACCAGACCTCGGCTGGATTGTGCTAGGAGGAGGAGATCCCGCTTTATACCTTGAAAAATACAAAACACGTTGCCCAATCATTCATGTGAAGGATTACTTTGCAAACGGTCCGTTACTTCTAGAGTCACCCGTACCACTTGGGGAAACCCGTGGAGGATCTTCGCATAATCACTTTGAATTCAGACCTTCAGGCTATGGGGTTATGAACTATCCTAATCTTATGCCTCAAATACTATCCTGTAACCCTGAGTGGATAACCACTGACCATGATATGTCGTATGAAAGAGATACATTTACTGATATGAAGATGGGATTGGATTATACTAAGTATCTTGTTTCACTTCACCCAATAAAACCATTACAAGAATTTTAAAAGGAACCAATCACTATGATTATTAAGAAATCAGGAATTAAAAAATTTGATTTGCGTTAGATTAAGCTCAGGAGATGATATTAAAACTTCATTAGAATCTGTAGTAAAAGAAAAAAATATACAAAATGCAGTCATAATATCTGGTGTTGGATCAGTAAAAGTCATCATTTTCATGTTGTTGCCAGTAGAGAGAATCCACCGATTGAGTATTTTACAAAGGGGATGCTGCAGCAGATATCATAAATATGAGTGGTGGCATTCTAAATGGAAAAGTTCATGCCCATATTACCTTTTCGAATGAAAAGGTTGCATATGGAGGACATCTTGAGAAACCATGTGAAGTACTCACTTTTTGCATCATCACTCTCGCAGAGATAGAAATAGATATGACTAACTGGGATTCTATTGTGGACTTATAGAAACTCCTTATTATTTATATGAATTGGTAAAAAACACTTCTGTAAAATCATGTGTCAAGCAACCATGGTTTACTTACGTAATATACATCCATGTGGTTAGCCTCTGATAAATGTGGCTCTTCGTGATGTGATATGGGTAGAAAAGAGTACTAAGCCTTGGCTTAGGCAAGAAATCCTGAAAGAAGTTTGATTATTACATAAAAATAAAATCAGGAGATTATAAACCATAATGACTAAAGGCTTAGTAATTTCATCAACAGGGACAAAGGAACGACCAAAATCAAAAAACGTGGTAAACCCAGAGAAACGAGAGACTCAGACGATCAAGGTTAAGTTAATCCTCCAGTTTAATGAGTAAGGGTGTCATCAGCATTGGATGACAGAGAAGTCTTCTTGGTGTTTGAATTGATCGAATTACACTACCAGAATAGAAGCCCGATCTTCTGTACTCAATTTGCTCCAAATGAATGGCTGAACAGGCTAGGAGGTGGACCTCAGGCTGATGCAATAACCGACAGGATCGTCCACACTACTATCTTCTTCGATTCAGGAAAACTTAATATGAGAGAAACGACGGGTCCTTTATTTGCTAGCGGTTCTGTCTGATTTAGGTAGTGCTGAACTTGCGAAGCACCGGTGCTGGCTTACGCTACTGCCGGTGCTTTCGCGTGCGAATATTCACCTACGCTATCATCGGTGATCAGGGTCGTCAGATGTCCCTTTGCATGAGCTGCCTGTACTGCTGTGACACGGTGCGATCGTATTGTACACCACCTGTCAGCCAGTTATCACTACAAGCGACAGGCGCCTTCGGGGATTCTCACAGGCGCCTGCTGCTTCCAGATTCTATTGTATGTATCATACTCAGGATAGATATGGCTGATCGTGATCATCGATCGACATGGTCATACCGGTACCGCTTGCAGAAACTGATGATACAGCTGTGAATACGTACAGATCGGAATCTGCTGCTGTACCAGATAATCAAGGATCAATCCGATAGTCTCTGCTTCAGCATTGAATCGATGTACAGACCATGGGTGAAAGATCGGAGCAATATGGAGAAGATCCTCTGCAACTGCGTGATCGATCCAGAGCTTGTAGACAGAGAACTCCTCTTCTGGGGTAACGGGAGCACTGGCCGGGTACCCCCAATCAGTAAGAGGAGGCCACAGGACCGGACAGTAGTTATAGCCCTTGAGAACATTGTCATGCCAGCCATGGGCCGGGATCTCCAGAATCGGGTGCAGTATATCCTCTTCATCATAGTAGTACGGAGAAGCAAACGGTGCAGGTACAGTGTGATGTTTTCCCACTGCCTGAGTGCAGACAAAACGAATACCATGATCCCACAGGACCTTCAGCAGCCGCTCTTCACCACGAAGCCCATCGGGGAACCCCATAGGAGACCTGAATCCCGTGACAGTCCTTCCGAGTCGATCTGAGATGAGTGCGTTCGTCCTGGAGAGTTCCTCAGCAAAGAGCTGAAGGAATGCTGTATCGACGCTGAGGCCGAATTGCAGCCTGAGATGCGAGTAGGTATGATTCTGCACCTCGAACAGAGGACCTTCCACGATCGACTGGAACTCCTGTGCCCATTGAGCATCTTCAAGCAGTTCCCCGACGATAAAGAACGTGGCAGGGACCCCATACCGCCGGTGCTGCCCGGCTATGCTGCGGACACCTTCAAGACATCGAATACTCTCCACATCATAGGAAGCCAGATAACTGGTCATACAACCTCCCCTACCGTCTGTTCTTTATGACATCGAATGAGACAGCAAACACAAGGACCACCCCGATGATGACTGCCTGCCAGTATGACGGGATATTCAGCATGACCATACCATTGTTCAAGGTCGCCAGCAGCAACCCTCCGATGAAGGTACCGATCAGAGACCCTTTACCGCCTGCAAGACTCGTACCTCCGAGGATGACTGCAGAGATCACTTCAAATTCTATCCCGGTACCACTCTGGGGCATTGCTGCACCGATCTGTGAGCTCAGGATCAGACCGCTCACCCCTGCGACAAGACCATTGAGCACATAGACGAGAAAGACCGTTCGTGAGACATTGATACCTGAGAGGTATGCAGCTTGTGAATTTCCACCGATGATATAGAGTCGGCGGCCGAATACGGTATATTTGGCAATGAAGAAGAAGATCCCGACAAAGAGGATGAACAGGATCAGCGCATTGGGAATCCCCAGAGTCGTCCCCCTGCCGATCCAGCGCATGCCTGGATTACTGATGGTGATCGTCTTGCTCTTTGAGAGAATATAGGACACACCACGGAATATCTGCATGGTGGCGATGGTCGTGATAAAGGCGTTGACCTTGATCCTGGTGATCAGAAATCCATTGAACGCACCACATGCGGCAGCGACTGCCAGACCGGCCAGAAAGGCAGGGATGACACTCCCGGTCGGAGGAAGCAGCCTTCCTACCACCATACCGCAGATCGCCATGATCGACCCGACTGACAGATCGATGTTCCCCGAGACCAGTACCAGGGTCATACCACAGGCCGAGATACCAATGATCGATGCATACATCCCGATGTTCAGGAAGTTCCTCATGGAAAAGAAATATTCTGATGAGATCGAGAAAAAGATCACTATCATGGCGTAGGCCAGTATAATCGAGATGAAGTCGACTACTTTGACCTTCTTCATGAAGGGATGGGCAGCAGGCTTCCTCTGTGCAACTTCGTTATTCATAATCTGCTCCTATGGCGCTTGCCATAATATGTACTTCTGAAATCTCTTCTTTGGTGAATAATCCTGTCTGTCTGCCTTCGCAGACCACCATGGTCCTGTCGGACATCGCTACCAGCTCCGGAATCTCCGAGGTGATCATGATGATCGCCAACCCTTCAGCACAGAGCTTAGTAAGAATAGCATATATTCCAGCCTTTGCGCCGACATCGATCCCCCTTGTCGGTTCATTCAGGATCAGGATGCCGGGATTGACATCCAGCCACTTGGAGAGTACGACTTTCTGCTGGTTTCCCCCGCTCAAGGTGCCGACTTCGGTAGAGATCCCCGGGGTCTTGATACTCAGAGCATCCACCCAAAAGTTCGCCGTATCCTGCTCCGTTCTTGCTGAGATCAGCAGGCTGTTATGCACCTCATAGTGTGCGATCATCATGTTCGAGGTGATCGAGTGGGACAGTACCAGACCTTCAGTCTTTCGCTCTCCAGGCACGTAGGCGAGGCCCCGCTGCACCGCATCATGTGAATTCCTGATCTGTACGGGTTCTCCGTCGATCAGGATCTCCCCCTCGGGGATCTCACCATAGCCGAAGAGAGCCTTACCGATCTCAAGATGTCCAGATCCCATGAGTCCATAGATCCCGAAGATCTCACCCCTTCGCACATCGAAGGAGATGTCATCCAGCTGCTCAGTATGCAGGTGGCGTACTTCCAGGATGGTACGCCCGAACAGTGGTGTCCGTTTCGGGTAGAGATCAGAGATGTCTCTACCGACCATCTGCTTGATGAGTGATCTGTTGTCTGTTTCCGCGACAGCTGTGGATGCTATGACCTCGCCGTCACGCAGAACGACTACCCGATGGGCCAGTTCGAAGATCTCTTCCAGTTTATGAGAGATATAGATGATGGATACTCCCATCTTGCTGATCTTCTGCAGATAGGTGAACAGATTTCGTATCTCGATATCGTTGAGAGAAGAAGTCGGTTCATCGAGTATCAGGATCTTGGCATTCCAGAACAGTGCCCGGGCAATCTCTATCTGCTGTTTCTCTGCTATCAGGCAATCCTTCATCTTCTTTTCCGGATCCAGATGCATATCAAGTCTGCTCATAGCTGAGCGTGCCAGGGCATTCATCCGTTTCCAGTCGATGATGCCCAGTCTTGTACGAGGATGATCACTGAGCATGATATTCTCAGCTATCGTAAGTTCAGGAAAGGAGTTCAACTCCTGATGGACTACAGCGATCCCCGCATCGAAGGCATCGCGGGGACTGGAAAAGGCTGTCAGTGCTCCCTGCAGGTACACCTCGCCTTCATCAGGGGTGTAGACCCCGCTGGCTACTTTGATGAAGGTTGACTTACCCGCCCCGTTCTCTCCGAGCAGCGCCAGGATCTCACCGGTATACAGGTCCACAGAGACATGTTGGAGCGCTTTCACCCCGGAAAACTCATGGAGATGTTCTTGGCCTGAAAAACACAATTCGACATATTTCACTCCATAGTATACAGGACAGCGAGGCCTGTCGGCTGACTGTCCTGTATACGGCTCATCTACTTGGACTACATCATATCGGGGAAGAAGGTCTTTGCATTCTCACGGTTGATCAGTTCATGTTCTACATAGACGTTCTCAGGCATAGCCCCGCCCTTGAGTACCTTATCGACTGCAGGCATCAGGAAATCACCATAGCGGTCAAAGAAGTAGGCTACAGCCCCGACAAATCCATCTTCCTCAGGGTGTGTCTTGATATGGCTGAGGAAGGTATACTCATTCTGTACCACCATCATGCAGTCATCTCCTCTGTTTGCAGTCTCTACTGCAGCCCATGCCCCCATACCACCGACGTCATGCAGGGTCCCGATCAGTATATGTTCCGCCTCAGGATGCCCTGACAGGAAGTCAGAGACTACCTGCTGTGCCTTACTTGCTTCCGAACCACCCTCTACGAAGACCACAGCCTCTTCTGAGAAGGAGGGAATGATCTCCTGGATCCCGGGAATATAGCCAAGGATACGTTGTCTTGGCATCTCACCGGAGGCCATCTGGTCTACCAGGAGCAGATAGTCGATCTGACCGTCCCACTTTTCCAGTGCTTTCTTCGCCAGATACCGGCCACCGATCTTACCTGCTTCAAAGTTGTTTGCCCCGAAGAAGGCAGCTCCCGGATGGGGGATGTCGATCGCGAATACAGGGATATTCGCTTCATTCATCTTCTCCATGATCACCGGTGCGACACTGGAGTCAACGTTGAATTCCACGAAGGCATCAACCTGCATGGTGATCATATCATCGGCGATCCTGACAGCAGTAGAACCATCAGCACGGTTGTTCGCTGTGATCACCTTCATTCCCAGTTCCTCGCCTTTTCTCACGATACTCTCTCTCACTGCGATCTGCAGATCGACCGATTCGTCAATGTTGGCAAAACCTACGACCAGTTGATCATCCTTTTCAGGCTGTCCTTGTGCGTACACCATCACGGTACCTGCCAGCATCATGATAGCTAACAGCATCAATACTCTTTTCATGTGAATCTCCTTTATTCTCTACTTGGACTTCCGGAAAGCCCTTGTGCTTCCCTGCTACAATCCTAGTATACTATTTTCGTTTTTGCAACTTTTTTTTTCATTTTTTGCAAACATCTTATCATAACAACCAGAATGTATGATTTTTTCCTATCATTCACGCACTGTAAACCAAATCCAAGTGAAAGATTATGCGCATCTATGATCATGATTCATAGATCACTCATCACATATGTTGCTGAAACCACTCAGGTAGGGTATAATCCCATACACGTGATACGCTCAGGTTGAGACCTTTCAATCAGCGTACCTCCGTTGATGATCCTGATACTGCTTCGATGATAAAGACCTGTACGAAATAAAGGAACTCCTATGCTTGCTGATGTGAGAGTAAAAAAGATCAAAGAGATACTTCTTGAGTATAAACACATCGATATCAATACCCTTTCATCGCTGCTATCTGTCTCCATGGCCACTATCAGGCGCGATCTCGATAAGCTTGAACAGGAATCCTTTCTCGTCCGTGCACACGGAGGAGCATTCCTGAACGATCCGGCTGTCGACGAGGTGCAGCTCTCGGGCTCTGAAGACCCCTATGCCCAGCAAAAACGTGAGATAGGTATCCTGGCGAGTGCTCTCATTGACGATAATGACATCATCTTCATCGGCGGCGGGGTCACCTGTCTGCAGATAGCCAAGCATGTGAAGAACAAGAAACATGTCACCATCATCACCAACAATGTGAATATCCTGACAGAGCTGGCCTCAAATACCGAGATCTCCCTGAAGGCTGTCGGTGGAGATCTTGAAGTGGTCGATCAATGCCTGACCATGGCGGGTGATATTTCACTGGAAACACTCAGTCACATGTATTTCAATAAATCCTTCGTCACCGTTGATGCCATTGATCTTGATAACGGGTATTTCACCAACAGCCCACAGCAGGGAAAGATCATCCGGCTGCTGCAGAAGAATTCTGATGATCTGCTCATCGTAGCAGATTATACGAAATTCGGTAAACGGGCATTCAGCTATGTAGGTGAACTGCTGATGACCAGAAAGATCGTGACGAACATAGACTTGAGCGAATCATATAAGAAACAGCTGTTCGAGTCCGGTTTTCAGCTCTATATGACGTTCGATAATCAGTAAGACTATCCCTTAGGAGCATCCGTGTGATCAGGTTGGAACGCATTGTCAAGACATTCGAACATCGTCTGATACTCGACCATATCGATCTCCAGCTGGAGAAGGGAAAGATCCATGGGATCATCGGTGATAACGGTGCGGGTAAGACGGTTCTGGTCAATATCCTCTCAGGGGTCTATCAACCGGATCAGGGGACCATCACCATCGATGGTAAGCCTGTCAGATTCTCAAGTCCCAAAGATGCGATCAGGGCAGGGATCGCAGCGATACACCAGGAGACACAGATCGTTGGGAAGCTCACAGTAGCTGAGAATATCATCATGGGTGACAGGAGCGGGATCTCTCGCTCAACATGGTTCGTCAGCTGGAAGAACATGATCACAGAGAGTGAACGGATCCTCAATCAGATTCACTACCCTCTGGATCCTCACAGACTTGCAGAGACACTCAATCTCGGACAGCAGCAGATCCTCAAGGTCGCACGTGCGATCTGCAGTTCTCCTCAGGTCCTGATCATGGACGAACCCTTCACCAATCTGTCAGAACAGGAGATCAAGACCTTCAAGGAGATTATCAGCAGCATGCAGTCCTCCGGGATCACCATCATCTATATCTCTCATGATACCGATGATATCCTGCGCAGATGTGATACCCTCACGGTCCTGAGAGACGGTCAGGTGATCCACTCAGGTCCGAACTCCTTTCTGGGATCCATCCCACCGATCAGGGAACTGCTGCCGATACAGGATGCATTCAAGTATCCAAGAGTCCCCACCAGACCGGGGAGGAAGATCCTGGAGATCACCAACCTGAAAACGGGCAGAGGCGTACATGATGCGTCCCTCTTCCTGCGTAAGGGTGAGATCCTGGGGATCACCGGGACATTGGGATCAGGTAAGACTGGGATCATAAAAGCACTGCTGGGTCTTGAACGTATCCTGCAGGGGACTATTCTGCTTGATGGAGAACCGTTCACACCCAAAGACCCGCATCATGCTTTCAGTCACAGGATCGGATACCTGCCGGAGGATATACGAAAAGATTGGCTGCATGAGGACATGCCGTTCTCACATAATCTTACCATGAGCAATCTGCATGAACTCCATGGCCGGATGGCTTTACATCCCGAACTCGAAGCAGAGGCTGCTAGACGCTATATCACCAGCCTCAAGATCAAAGTCTCTCGACTGGATGAACACATCTCGCAACTCAGCGGAGGCAACAAGCAGAAAGTCGCCATTGCCAAGCTCCTGTTCACAGATTCACGGATTCTCATCCTTGATGAACCGACCAAGTATCTCGACAGCTCCACACGGATCGATGTCTATAATCTTATGAGCAAATGTGCAGGAGAGGGAATGGCCATTATCTTCATATCGACTGATGAGCGTGAACTCAAAGGGATGTGTGACCGCATTCTGGTGATGAAGAAGGGCACCTGCCATGACTTCTTTCACCGAAAGGAGACCGGCAGGAGTTTCCCACTGGATCTGTATACCGCACCGGGGGAAGAACCTATGGGGCAGAGCCTCAACTCCCCCACCCGTGGGAGCACCCCTCAGAGGATGGAGTCTGAATGAACATACAAGAAGAGAATCTGCGGCTCGTCCCTTCAGTGGTCCTGCTGAGTGTGCTCGTTGGAGCTGCTCTCTTGACTGCCGGACCGATCACCGGTGAGACGGTCAGAATCTTCGTACAAAGCACCGTTCCCTATGGCATCATCGCGATCGGTCTATACCCTGTGATGATCGGGAAACATATCGATCTGTCTCAATTTGCGATAGCAGACCTCATCGGAGCCTTGATCATTGTCGGGATCAATACCCAGCTTCCCATCGCGATGATCATACCTCTGGTCCTGCTGCTCGGCGCTCTGATCGGTCTGGTCAACGGCATCGTCGTAGCCCGCCTGAGAGTCCACCCCATACTCACAACCTACTGCATGAGTCTGATCATCAAAGGAGTTATGTTCATCATCACAAAAGGTCGGCTGGTCTATCTGGACTCACTGGATTTCCTGCAGGTCGGGAAAAGCACGATACTTGGCATACCTACCCCGGTCATGACCCTGCTGCTCTGCTTTGCAGTTGTCATGTATACGGTTCATCTCACCATCCTGGGCAGGAAGATTATAGCAACAGGCAGTAACGGCAGAGCAAGTTTCTTCTCGGGTATCAGGATCGACGATGTGAAGATCATCGCATTCATGATCAGCGGTAGCTGTGCAGCACTTGCAGGGACCATGGCTGTTGCCGCTTCCGGTTCGGTGGCCACAGGGTTGGATCTCTCTGTCAATCTGAGCGCGATAGTCATCGTGGTGCTGGGAGGGACTGACCTGCTGCGCAAGGGGAATCCACTGGGACTGATCTTCGGCTTGCTGCTGTTCTGGATACTGGAGAGAAGTCTCATCCAGTATGGTATCGACGAACACTATCAGCAGTTGTTCAAAGGGATCGTCCTGCTTATGGTGATCCTTGCCAATAATGGGTTCCACCAGCTGCTGGAGGTATCGAGAAAACGCCCGGGATCTGCAGATGAACAGAACCAAACGCTCGAACACTCGAGATGATCACCGACACTCTGCAAGCAAAGCTATCACCCCAGTAATCAGCTTGAACGCTGACCTGTGAAGCAGTGACTTCAGGCGGCTGTACACATCACACTGCAGATCACATGGGAACGAATTGATCGTATCAGAATCATTGCAGAGCCCCCCCGTCACGCTTTCAGTATGACCGAGCAGACACTCCTGACCCCAACAGCTCTATTCGGATCTGCGTATTGGCAGTTTGAGCTGCAGATCCGCAGCGTATGTGATATTCCGCTGTACATCATCGTATATAACAGGATTTCGACATACTACGTAGCACGATGACTCACCACACAGAGAAACACATACATCAGGTATCCCCAGAACGGACTATCTGAATCAATGGATCAACACCTTCTGCAAAGAAGGAATCATGCACATACGACAGATAGAATCTCAAATATATCTCTTGCATTCTGCCAAATGCCGTGCTAATGTTTAGTACATCAGATGTGAGAAGTAGTACGTACTACATATTATCTAACTATTGGAGGAACTATGTCACAAGTTTTTTATGATGAAGATGGCAATCTTGAGATTGTCCAGGACAAGGTGGTAGCAATCATCGGCTACGGGAATCAGGGAAGATCTCAGGCATTGAACATGCGAGATTCGGGGGTAAAACACATAATCGTGGGAAGTAGAAAAGATGATTCATATGCTCAAGCAAATGAAGATGGTTTTCAGGTCTATTCGATTGCAGAGGCTTCCAAGAAAGCAGACATCATCTTCTTGCTGATCCCAGATGAAGTCGCTCCTGAACTGTATAACAGCCAGATTGCTCCCAATCTGGTTGCCGGTAATGTAGTAAACTTCTCTTCAGGGTATAACATCACCTATAACCACATCATTCCAGACAGCGGTATCGATGTGATACTAGTAGCTCCTAGAATGATCGGAAAAGGCGTAAGAGAGAAGTTTGTGAGTAATGAAGGCTTCCCATCTTTTGTTGCAGTACATCAGGATGCCACAGGGATTGCCTGGGATATCGCACTCGCGTTAGCAAAAGCAATTGGATCAACAAAACGAGGCGCGATCGAAGTGACGTTCAACGATGAGACATATCTCGATCTCATGGCTGAACAGGCTATCTGGCCTCTGATCTATTCAGTCTTCACTGAAGCGTTCAAGCTTGAAGTAGCAAAAGGACATCCAGAAGCGGCAGTGCTCATGGAGCTGTATCTTTCTAAAGAACCAGCGGTTATGATGGAGAAGGCAGCAGATGTCGGATTTTTCAAGCAGATGCCCTTCCATTCGAACACCAGTCAGTATGGACAGTTGATTGGTTTTTCAAGAACAGATAAAGAGGTGATCCGTTCATTCATCACTTCCCAGTACGAAAAGATCGCCTCAGGTGAGTTTGCCGAAAACTGGGATACTGAATTGAAGAACAAACTTCAACATTTTCACAAGATGCGCGATGAAGCTTTCTCAAATGAGATGAGCCAAGCAGAATCACGAGTCAAAGCTCAGTTACACTAAGCTGGTTGGGTTCTTAATAAAGGGGGTTTTTATGGGGTCTTCAACATTATTGATAATTAATCTGATAATTGCGATCAGCATCATTCTACTGTGTGTTCTGCGTTTAAAGATCAATCCGACCATCTCTCTGATACTTGGATCGATATATATGGGTTTAGCGTCCGGGCTGGGATTATCAGTCACCATAGGGCAGATAGGTTCAGGATTCGGAGGGCTTATGGCCGGGATCGGTCTACCTATCGGCTTCGGGGTTATTCTCGGTCAATTGCTTTCTGACTCTGGTGGAGCAAAGGTCATCGCCTCAACACTGGTAAAAAGAACTTCGAATAAGAATGCTGTCTATGCCATTGGGTTCACTGCATTCTTGCTATCGGTTCCAGTATTCTATGATGTCACATTCGTTATACTCATACCGCTGGGAATAGCCTTGGCAAAAGAGATAAAAAAGCCATTGCCCTATATCATCGGTGCCATGGTCATCGGGGCGGCAACTGCTCATACGCTGGTTCCCCCAACTCCTAATCCACTGGCCGCCGCGAGCATCCTGAATTTCGATTTGGGCTTGATGGTTCTTTTTGGCGGGACTATCGGATTGATCGTAGTATACATCAGCATGAAGATCTTCTTCAAACTGCTTGATATGAACCTGTGGAACGAAGAACTTGATGAAACAGGTCTTATCGATGTGAACGCTGATATAGAAGAGATTAAGAATCCCCCATCATTTTTTCTTTCGATCCTACCGATCATCGTACCTGTAGTACTGATTCTTATGAGTACAGTGATCAAAGCGATCTGGGGAGAAGTCCCGATATTGATCGTATTCTTGAGTAATCGCATCATCGCACTGCTGATTGGTGTGCTTCTGGCATACATCATAGCATCCTCATCCATGAACCCTACCCAGAAAAACAACTCTGCAACCGAGGCTACGAAGGCTGCAGGAATCGTACTATTGATAACAGGTGCAGGAGGTTCCTTTGGAAGTGTTATAAATGCGACTCAGATCGGAAACTTGCTTGTTGAGAACATTGGCTCTTCAAACCATGCAGGATTGATGCTCATATTGATCACCTACGTGATAGCAATGGTCTTTCGAATCGCACAGGGTTCAGGTACGGTAGCTTCGATAACCACCATGACCATGATGGCCTCGGTAGTCCCTGGAGTCGCTATACATCCAGTATGGATCGCATTAGCTGCACTTTCAGGAGGACTGAGTATCGGCCACGTCAATGATAGTGGATTCTGGGTTACCGCAAATCTATCAGGGCTCTCCCTTACCGGTGGTATCAAAACCTATACCTTAGGTGGTGCTATCGTATCAGTCCTGACTTTACTGTTCGTGATTGTCGGCTCATCCATATTTCCCATGATCTAGTGTCAACCTCTCCTCTACGTGCAGACCTCCACCATTATGAGGTCTGCACGTTCTTATAGCTCTTTCTGGTATTGTTTATTCATGCTGTTTTTCACTATAATGAAACAATACACAGCATGTATCTATCGGGAAGGTGGTATCTTGAAAATGTCAGATTCGAATTGGTTGTCAGATCCAGTGAAAAAAGGACCTGTCTCGCGGCTTGTTCTGGACAGAATCAAAGAAGCTTTGATCAATCAGGAATTAAAACCCGGGGACTTTTTACCTTCAGAACTGGAGTTAGCTCAAAAGTTCGGAGTTGGCAAATCAAGCGTACGAGAAGCTATAAAAATGCTTGAGGCCATGGGAGTCATCCAGATCAAACGCGGACAAGGCATGATGATCTGTGAGATCCCTGTACAGAATACCGTTGACACGCTGGCGTTTCAGCTTCTGATCCATCAGGGCGAAGTACAGGACATCGTAGATGTGCGTACGATGTTTGAAATAGCCTATACCATTATCGCTATGGATAAAGCTGATGAAGAAGACCTCAAAAAGATCGAACAATCAGTCAAGAATCTTGAACAAAAAATCGAACAGGGAGTACAGACACTTGAAGATGATATCGATTTCCATCGATCGATCCTCTACAGTACACACAACCCATATATCGAACGAATCGGGGAAACGATCATGCAGCTATTCTTCAATTCGATCAAGAAAAGTGTGCGGAACACTCCAGAATTAGTCCTTTCTGATCACAGAAAAATATTCGAAGCGATTCTGCAGCGTGATGAATCAGCCGTTCGTTCAGCCATACAAGATAGCATATCCAGATGGAAAGAGAACATTTGACGAAGTGACTGCAGCCCGGTAGACCATGTCATCATTCACAGCTATCTAAGAACACAAAAATGCCGCATCAGTCTCCTGAGAATACTCATTTCACATTGTGGTCCAGGCGATTCTGTTCACTGGATGAGTCTTGATGCCAGGACCTCATCGGTGATCAGGGTCGTCAGATGTCCCCCTGAGAGAGCTGCCTGTACTGCTTTGGCCTTCACTGCACCACAGGCTACCCCGATCCGCTCAGGGATCCGCAGGAAGTCAGAGAACGCGATACCGATGATCCTCTGGTTCAGTGATATATCGAGCATACGGCCCTGCGCATCATAGCTGTACCCGCAGATATGCCCCACCGCTCCAGCCTGCTGGGTCTCAGTGGCCTCTTCGACCGACAGGATCCCCGATCGGACCAGAGCACTGGTCTCAGGATCATTGGAACTGATCCCTACGATGGCAAGATCGAGGCTCTGGGTACGCGAGAGGGTCTCAGCGATCCAGGGCTCCTTGATCAGCAGCTCCTTCACCTGGATGTTCTGTACCAGCACCGGACACTGCAGCGGATAATACTGCCCATGTACCCGCTTGGAAAGTTCCCTGGCAAGCTCAGAACCATCATACTGCGGATTCGAAGAACCGAACCCACCCATGAGCTGCACCACCTTCACCTGCTCGAACTGCTGTTCCTGAGGCATCTGATGGACCACCTGGTAGAGCGTGGTACCCCCAGGCTACCCCGATCTGCAGACCACTTCTGAGCATGGAGTGGGTGAACTTCGCCGCTTCGCTTCCCACCCTGCTGAGGACCGACATGTCATCGAGGGTGGAAGGGATCACCAGGACATGGGAGAGCCCGTATCGCTTGCGCACCTCTTCCCCGAGGGCCGTGGTCCTCGGGGAACCATCCTGCACCCTGATCTCCACGATACCGGTCTCTTTACACTTCTTCAGGATGTTCGATACGGTAGGACGTGAGAGACCGAACTCCCTTGCTATCTCCTGCTGTGACTTCTCATCTATGTAGTAGCGTCTGGCGATCGATATAAGGAAATCTCTACTTCTGTCCACGTTACACTCCTGTAAAGCAACAGATTACCCCAGTTTCATGCAAAAAGCAACATTCACTTATGCTTTGGCGGGTAGATGCATGGACCTGCCCAGGCAATCTGCCGCTGCCTCCTTGAGAGCCTCTGACACACTCGGATGGGCATGCATCGTATCGGCAAGCTCATGAACGGTGATCTCCATGGACATGGCAAGGACTGCCTCGTTGATGATCTCCGATGCATTATGCCCGGCGATCTGCACGCCCAGGATCTCCCCGTACCGTGCATCAGCTATGACCTTCACGAACCTTCGGGTTCCCCTCCGGCGAGTGCCCGGCCGTTCGCAGAGAGAGAGAACCTTCCGATCGAGATCTCCCGTCCTGCCGCTCTGAGCTCTGCTTCCTGCAGCCCCGCACTGGCGATCTCCGGTATGGAGTAGACCACTGAGGGGACGCGGGAGAGATCAACATCCCGGTACTGCTGTGGCGTACCTGATACATACTGCACCGCGTTCCAGGCAGCGATCTCACCCATATGGTAGGCTGCATGGGCTAGCATCTTCTGTCCATTGACATCTCCGGGTGCATAGATCCCGGGAACAGAACTCTCCATCCTCTCGTTGACCTGCACCACCTGCCGATCGATGTGCACAGCACACTGCTCAAGAGCTGAAAGATCGGCTCTTCGTCCGATCGAGAGCAGGGCATAGGTCCCGGTGATACGGCTCGTATCCGATAACACGGCTGTGATCGAATCAGCCCCCTCTTCAAGACGGCTCAGGCGTACCCCTGCCCTGACAGTGATCCCCTTCTTCTTCATCGATGACACGAGCACCTCAGAGAGCTCCCTGTCCAGGAAGGGCAGGATCCGCTCTTCCATCTCGATGACCGTCACTTCTGTACCCAGTGCACTGAAGATCATACTCATCTCGACACCGATCACCCCGCCGCCTATGATCACCAGACTCTCTGGGATAGTCTCGATGTCAAGCAGATCATCACTGCTGAGGACTCTGGGACTGTCGATCCCGGGGACGGGGATGCTCCCGACCTTCGACCCTCCTGCTGCGATGATCGCACCGGCAGTGAGCTTTCTGCTGCCGTCGACCATGACCTCATGGGCGTTCAGTGCCGCAGCGCTGCCGCTGATGATCTCTACATCACTCGAGGTGAGCAGGCTCTTCACCCCACCGGTAAGGCGCCGTACCACCTTGTCCTTTCCCTTCCTGGCCTTCTTCATATCGACCTGCACCGCATCCGGTGCGATCGTGATACCTCGCTCTCCTGCCTGCTTGAGGGAGAAGAGCAGCTCACTGCTCTTGAGGTAGTACTTGGTCGGGATACAGCCTCTGTTGAGGCAGGTCCCCCCGAGGGTATCCTGCTCTATGATCGCCGTCTTCACCCCGAGCCGGGCTGCCTGCAGCGCTGCCATATACCCGGCAGGTCCGCCGCCGATCACGATGATGTCATACATGTAGTCACTCACGTTCTTCTCTCCTGTCAGATCAGCATGGATAGCGGGGATTCGAGGTACTCCCGTACGGCCTTGAGGAAATAGGAGGCCTCAGCCCCATCTACCGCCCGATGGTCGAAGGTGAGAGAGAGACCCATCATACGCTTCTGGATCACAGAGCCCTCCTTGAGTGCGAGGACCTCCTCGATCGAACAGACTCCCAGGATCCCGACTTCAGGAGGGTTGATGATCGGCGTGAAGGCAGTGATACCCATCATGCCGACGTTCGTGACACTGAAGGTCGATCCACTGAGCTCATCAGGGGAGAGATGCCCCTCCCGTGCGTTCTCTGCCAGATCTCGGGCCCGGGCTGAGAGCCTGAGAGGGAATAGTGGTCCGCATCGCGGATCACCGGTACGAGCAGACCTCTGGGGGTGGCTACAGCCATCCCCAGGTGGATGCTGCCCTTATAGAGGAGGGAGTCCCCCTGAAAGACTGCGTTCATCCTCCGGTGTTCGCCCAGTGCACGGACGACCGCGAGCAGCACGAAGTCATTGATGGTAAGACGATGGGCTCCATCCTCATTGATCTGTGCTCTCATTGCCAGCAGGGAGGTCACATCGGCTCTGGTATGTTCGGTGACAGAGGGGATCCCCTGACTGCTCTCGAGCATCCTCCTGCCGGTGATCTTCTGTATCGTCGTCAGCGGCACCAGTTCATCTTCCGCTGCAGCTGCCAGTACCATGCCCTTCTTCTGATCAGCTGCCTTCAGATCGGCAGAGAAGACCTTCCCGTCCCATCCTGAACCACTGACTCCACGTACGTCGATCTGCTGCGCCTCAGCCATCCTTGCTGCAAGGGGGGTCACTCGCTTCTGCTCTGCAGCACGCACATCCCGCTCTCTGATCTCCCCGTACCGGCCGGATGCCGCTACGGTGTGCAGATCGATCTGCTCTCGTGCTGCAGCCTTTCGTGCAGCAGGAGTCGCCTTCACTCTGCCGGGAGTGGGCTCCTGCTGTGCCGGGGCTGCCTGCTCTTTGGTCTCCGGTTCTACTGCCGGTATCGCTTGTTTGCCATGTTCAGGCGGTAACTCCTCGCCGGTCTTCCCGACCCAGGCGATGGGAAGGGTGACCGGGACGGTCTCCCCTGCAGCATAGTCGATCCTCAGCAGCGTCCCTTCGCTGTCAGATTCGAGCTCCATGGTGGACTTGTCGGTCTCGATCTCCGCTACCACCGTACCGACCTCTATGAGATCCCCCACGGCAACCAGCCATTCAATGATCGTGCCCTCTTCCATTGCCATGCCCGTCTTGGGCATGATGATCGCTTCAGCCATGTGTTGCCTCCTAGAGCAGTTCGTTCACTGCTTTGGTGATACTCTCGACCGTCGGGACGACCTGAGCTTCAAGGTTCGGGTTATAGGGGATGGGCACATCCAGTCCACCAAGTCGCTTGATCGGTGCATCAAGATAGAAGAACGCTTCACTGTCTGCGATGAGACCTGCGATCTCTCCTCCGTACCCGCCACGCTGGCAGGCTTCATGGACGATGAGGACCCTGCCGGTCTTCTTCGCAGAGGAGATGAGCGCCTCGGTATCGAGCGGTACCAGGGTCCTGATGTCGATCACTTCGATCGAGGTGCCCTTCTGAGAGAAGGCCTCTGCAACCTCAAGAGCCCTCGGGACCATCCTGCCGTAGGTGATGATCGTCAGATCACTACCCTCTCGCTTGATGTCGGCCTTCCCGAGTTCGATGATGTAATCATCACCGGGTTCGGGCACCTCCCCCTTGGTGCGGTAGAGCAGCTTCTGTTCGATGAAGACCACCGGGTTATTATCTCTGATGGCCGCTTTGAGCAGCCCCTTCGCATCATAGGGAGTAGAGGGGATGACGACCTTGAGCCCTGGAACATGGCAGACCCAGGCTTCCAGACTCTGACTGTGCTGTTCTGCGGCACCGGTACCCGATCCCCCGGGGGTCCTGAGCACCATCGGGACGGCCGCCTGCCCACCGAACTGGAACCGGTTCTTGGCAGCCTGGTTGACCAGCTGTTCCATGGCAAGTGTCATGAAGTCACTGAACATGATCTCCACGATCGGTCTGAGACCGGTCATGGCAGCCCCTGCCGCACATCCGGTGATCGCCAGCTCAGTGATGGGCGTGTCACGCACACGCTTGTCGCCGAACTCCTCGAACATCCCGCGGGAGACCCCGAAGGCTCCCCCGTAGACACCGATATCTTCACCCATGAACATGATGTTCTGATCCCGTCGCATCTCTTCACTCATGGCCTCTTGTATGGCCTGAGCATATGTTATCTCTCTCATGCTATTCTCCTACAGTGCGTATACGTCATCAAAGATGTCATCGATGCTCGGTTCAGGCTGTTCTCAGCGAATGCCACCGCATCCTTGATCTTCTGTACAGCCTCTCTCTTCAGCTCATCGAGTTCCTCTTCAGTGAAGAGCTTCTGGTCGATCAGCAGATCCCGGTGGCGTTTGATCGGGCAGCGTTCCTTCCACTGATTCACCTCTTCCTTGGTTCGGTAGAGCTGTGCATCACTCTTGGAGTGACCGGTCCATCGATAGGTGTTGAGCACCATCAGCATGGGGCCATGTTCCAGGACGTACTCCTTGGCTTTGAGGGTCTCCTGGTAGATCGTGACCACATCATTCCCATCGAGGGCGATCCCCTTGATACCGTAACTGGCAGCCCTCACTGATATATCTTCGATGTTCATCGATTTGTTGATATGAGTAGACATCCCGTAGAGGTTGTTGGTACAGACGAAGAGTACCGGAAGATTCCACACCGAGGCCAGATTGAGCGATTCATGGAAGGCTCCCTCATTGGCCGCCCCGTCCCCGAAGAAGCAGACGGTGATGTTCTTCTTGCCCAGATACTGCTGACTCAGTGCAGCACCGGTCGCGATGGGCAGTCCTCCGGCAACCACGCCGTTCGCCCCGAGCGAACCGACCGAGAAGTCTGCGATATGCATGCATCCGCCCTTCCCCTTGCAGTACCCGGTCTGTTTTCCCAGGAACTCGGCCATCATCCGATTCACATCCATGTTCTTGCCGATACCCTGGTTGTGTCCCCGGTGGGTCTGGGTGATGTAGTCCTCGACCTCGAGCGGCGAGCAGACTCCCACACCGGTAGCCTCTTCACCTATACAGAAGTGTGCTGTCCCATGCACCTTCCCTGCAATGAACAGCTTCGCAGCTGTCTCTTCGAATTCTCTGCACAGTGTCATCTTGTAAAAGAGTTCCTTATGCTGTTCCTTTGACAGTTTCATTTACTTCTCCTGAACGTCCATATTTTCCAGCTCCGAGTACAGTATAGTTACGCTCTACTGTTTTGTCAATTGTAATATATTTCATATATTTCTTTACATATGTCAAACACAAGGCAAAAAAACACAGCAGCTTCAGGCCTACTGTGCTTGTACTGGATCTATTCCTGCCCTATCACATGTCCTGCCATCTGTTCGAACACCTTCACGACCGCAGAGGCATTCTCTTCCCCATAGCCGAGATTCTCTCCGACCTTGTTCAACTCATGCACCATATTAGAGAGCATGACCGGGACACCGATCGACTCCGAGTAGTTCCTGATCAGCTCGGTATCTTTGACCATGGTCCTCAGGTGGAAGGAGACGGCGAAGTCCCGGTCGATCATGGAATGACCGACACCGTCTACGACCGGGGATCTGAAGTCTGACTCCATCCAGAGACTCACCAGTTCGTTCAGGTCGATCCCTGCCTTCGAGGCCAGGACCATGGACTCCCCCAGTGCCGCTACGATCGTCGAGACCAGATGGTTACCGCAGAGCTTGGCAGCGAACCCCTTTCCCTGCTCTCCCATGTAGTGATGGGTCTCACCGATACAGTCGAAGAGCTCAGAGGCCTGCTCATAGACCGACTTATCACCTCCGGCCATGATCCAGAGTCCGCCGCTGAAGGCCTCTCCTTTCGATCCATGGACCGGTGCATCGAGGAAGTGGGCTCCCTTGAGGGCGAACTGACCAGCTTCCCACAGGGCTGTCTCCGGCAGCTGGGTACTCATATCGATGAAGATCTGTCCCTTCTGCGCTGCAGCAAAGAGCCCGTCATCCCCGGTAAGCACAGAATCGAGGGCCTTCTTGTCCCACATCATCATGATCACCGCCTGTGCATCCTCTACCGCTGCCGCCGGGGTCCCGGCGTATGTTCGTGTTCTCACTGACCCCGAAACTGATGCAGGTACCCAGTTCATCGTAGATCCCTGTCCTGATACTTTCTGTCCCTGCATCGATGCCTAAGATATACCGTGACATGTCATCCTCCTGTGTGCTGCATGCACTGCAGCATTCGCTGTACATTCTCTTCGATGGATCCGGAGAATATGGCACTGCCTGCGATGGCAATGTCCGCTCCGGCTGAGATCACATCTGTGATCGTTCGTTCATTGACGCCGCCGTCGACTGATATGCGGAACGTGAAGTCCCCCTGCGTTCGCAGCTTCACCAACTGCTCGACCTTCTTGAGCACCGAGTGCTGGAACGGCTGTCCCCCGATCCCAGGGTTCACGGCCAGCACATTCACGGCATCTACCCCTGATAACAGATGTTCGATCTCCTCTACCGGGGTCTCCGGGACGATGCAGATACCGGCGAGCATCGTCGATGCATGGATCGTATCGATCAGTCTGAGATGATCTGAGCAGGATTCATACTGCACGGTGATCATATCGGGGCCTGCTGCGATGAACGTCTCAAGGATCGAGGCCATATGATAGACGGCAAGATGCACATCGAAGAAGGCTGATGAAAGGGTCGTGATCCGCTCTACGAGCTGATCACCGAAGATGATCGGTCTTGCATAGTGTCCGTCACACACATCGACGTGGAATCGTTCGATCCCGCATGCCTGTGCAGCTGCTATATCGCGGGCGATGTGCGCATGATCTGCGGCAAGCAATGATGCACAAAGTTCAATCACTGCACATCTCCTTGCTGTTTTATTCAGTATAGCATGAAATTTACATATGTAAACCAGTTAATTATTTTCTTTACAATTTTTATAGACAACTCAGGGCAGCTGATCTATACTTGAGGGATGAAAGATATACGGATACAACAGGCTTATGACAACGGCTTCTCCTATGAGAAGACCTATAGAGGATGTGCCCAGTGCACGGTGGCTGCCATACAGGATGCCCTGTCGATCATCAATGATGATGTGTTCAGAGCATCGAGTTCCCTTGCCTCAGGAGGCGGGCTGCTCTGTGACGGTTCCTGCGGAGGGTTCTCAGGTGGTTCGATGATGATCAGTCTGATCCTCGGAAGAAGACGTGAGTTCTTCGATGATGACAGCGACTACAAGTATACGGCGTTCCGGCTCACCCGGGATCTGCAGGCGAAGTTCATGGAGAAGTACGGTTCGGTCATCTGCAAGGACATCCACCGGGAGATCTTCGGCAGGACCTATGATCTGCTCGACCCCGAGGACAAACAGCAGTTCGATGACGACGGAGCCCACCGGGACAAGTGCACCAGCGTCGTCGCTGATGCAGCAGCCTGGACGGTCGAGATCCTGCTGCAGGAGGCTGCGACCCGAGGCACTACCCTCGAAGCCCTGTATGAGAGCAGAACAGGCTGAAGTCTCAGTCTCCGCTGTATCCCTGGCACTGAACAACAAACCTGGGGTGAGTGACGATACGCGTGAGCGGATCGTGAAAACAGCCAGAGAGATGGGATACGACCTCTCACCGAAGAAGGACGCTCAGCCTGATGCCATCGTACGGGTCCTCAAGATCCAGCGACATGGACATACGATCAACAGTAGTCATAACTTCTTCATAGATGCCTATGTCGATGGGATCAATGCCATAGCACGGACGATGGGCGTGACGCTGGAGATCGGCACCTACGGGGTCGATACCCCGATCTCAGTCATCGCCGAGCGGATGACCACATCCTTGCAGATCAAGGGCTATCTGATCCTTGGTACCGAGCTGAGTGTGGATGATGTGCAGACATTGATCGACAGCGGAAGGAACATGGTCTTCATGGATACCTTCCTGGACTATATCCCGGCCGATTTCGTCGATATGAACAATACCGATGCAGTCTACAAGGCGGTGAGCTACCTCATAGAGCATGGACACCGGCAGATAGGACTGCTCAAGAGCAGCATCAAGACACGCAACTTCTTTCTCAGGGAAGAGGCGTTCTATAAGGTCATGGACTATTTCGGACTGCAGGTAGGCAGGCAGTTCATCATCGATGTGGATTCCACCTTCGATGGAGCCTATAGAGATATGAAGCGGTATCTGAAGAAGTCCCCTGAGCTTCCCACCGCGTACTTCGCCATCAATGACATCGTCGGTCTCGGCTGCATGAAAGCCCTGCAGGAGTCAGGTTCACGATCCCCGATGACCTCTCCCTGATAGCGTTTGACAATCTTCCCATGGCTTCCATGGTCTCCCCCGCCCTGACCACCATCGATGTATCACAGCATAAGATCGGGCAGAACGCTCTGACTATGCTGCTCTCGAAGTCTGGACACAATGAGTGCACCTCATCGATGAAGACGATGATCGGCGGTAAGCTCATCGAACGGGAGAGCGTGAAGCAGATCGGGTAGACCCGCACTGAACAAAGAGATAAGGCTCTACTGAGACCTCGCATAGCCCCCCCCTCATCACATCTCCCAGATCCTCCTCCGAAACTCCATATGCACCTGCAATCTCAGAAGTGATTCTTGTCTCATGAGCCATCCTGGTGTACTATCTACAGCAGCAGGTATCTATCCTGCAGGCAGGGCACGCACGATGTCCCTGCCATCCTATACTACCCTGCAGGAGGTATCAGATCATGCAGAGACCGGATGAACTCGTATTCGAAGGCCAGACTCTCAGGGGGATGGTCCATTACCCTGATACAGCAGAGGGGCCTGTCCCCTCTGTGATCATATTCCATGGATTCACCGGCAGCAAAGTCGATGCCCACCGTATCCATGTGCACATAGCCCGGTATCTCGAAGAACGCGGGATCGCAGTCTACCGGTATGACTTCATCGGCTCGGGTGAGAGCGACGGGGAGTTCGAACAGATGACGCTCAGCAGCGAGATCGCACAGGCGCATGCCGTGTTCGCACATGTCTGTGAAGACCCACGCTGCGATCCATCACAGGTGTTCGTCATCGGACACAGTATGGGAGGTCTTGTGACCGGATGCTTCGCAGGAGATACGGCATCAGAGCCCTCACTGCAGCAGCCTGCAGGACTCATCCTCATGGCACCGGCGGGGAATATGATCGAAGTCTACGAGGAGGTCTGCAGGATCTCAAAAGACTGGATCAGAGCTGACGGCTCAGTGGATCATGAAGGGTATGTGGTAGGAAGCGGGTACCTCGAAGACCTTACCGGTCATATCGCATCACTGCCCGAGCGTGCAGCAGCCTATATGAACGATGTCCTGGTGATCCATGGGGATCAGGATACGGTCGTAGGCCTCTCAGTCGGGCAGACCTTCGCAGGCTACTATCAGGAACGGGGAACGGTCGCGATCATCGAAGGAGCAGACCACTGCTTCTCACAGATCCCCTATGAACAGCAGCTGCTCGAACAGATCGGCTCCTTTGTCACACAGCACCTTCAATAGATGCGCAGCTGAGAGAGTCCCAGTTCAAGCCTGTTGCGATCAATGACTTCGTTCCAGGTATGATACCCTTGCGGGGGTTCATAGCTGCAGCTGCTTACCTCATACCGACCAGCATGCCCGGTCATATGAGCCATGAGATCGGTCGCAGCTGCCTTCACCCCGTCATCTGTGGCTCTTGAGCCCGCATAGAAGTCGTTTCCCGGCCATGATACATGATCCCAGGCTACTATCGAGAAGAGCCGGTGATCACAGAAGTCATCTCCGGGTTCCTCATACGCTGTGACCCGGCACAGCTGAGCATGAGGAGCGGCCGCTCTTCTGAGCGGCCTGACCCTCAGTTCGGTCTCTCCTGCGTGGAAGGTCTCCTCCCTGCACTCCTGATAGGGATCGTAGTAGATGATCCTGATCGATGGGAACAGGGAATGATGGGTTCTGATCAGTTCGATGAGCACCTGTTCCAGAAGGGCTCCGAGTCTGCCGTAGAACGGCCCGGCGAACTGGCCGCAGCCGATCCCGGGAACGGTCACCACAGCCTGCTGAGCATGCGCACTGCAGATGGTCTCCACATGCTGCAGCAGCGGCAGCAGGCGTCGTTCATAGAGCCGGTAGTACTGCTCATAGCAAATCTGTGCATCGGAAGTCACCTCCTCCCAGTCACAGGAAGTCACCCCACAGGGGGCTGCAAGGAGGGCCCCCGGGATGAAGAGCAGCTCTGCAGAGAACGGCAGGGTATGGACACGCGGGTTCCGATGAGCCCCGTCGTCATAGACGCGAACCGGGACCGCGACAGCCAGGTCTCCCAGGATCGATAGCTCCTGCATGCTCCAGTCAGACCCGTCTGCATGCAGTGCCGACTCAGCGAAGATCTGAGGCTTCTTGGTAGTGATGAGCTGCTGGAGGAACTGCCAGTCTGAAAGTGAGGACAGATCAAGACCGGCAAGCCGCCGGTGCAGATAGGCTCCCATCGTGCACGTACCTGCTTTCAGTGCCTCCCGGTACCAGGCTACCTTCGCAAACCCATCATGATGCATCAACGCAGTACCATCAGTCATACGAGCCACCCCCTGCTGCTGTATGATACCCACAGCTCACCCCCACATCAAGGGGGTAGCAGATTCAGAATCGTATGTGTGTGATCTGCTGCAGTTCGCTGCGCAAGGCAGATGATCATATCTTCGGCTGGATTTCACACCACTTCACATGAGTGGAAAATTTCAGATGTCTCGTATCTACTTCAAACGAAGGCTTTATGATCGGACTCGCGGTAACCAATGATACAGACAGGTGCTGCACTCCTCTGGTATACTGTAGAGACACACCTTCAGGTGAAGCTGCTGTCGATCATCGTTCACGCTAAGGAGTCATCATGGGATTCTACGAAGCTATCGCACATCGTTATGATCTCATATTCCCCTTCTCTCAGGCACAGAAGGACTTCGTCCTGAACAGCCTGTACGACCCTGCCACTGCAGCACTGCTGGAGATCGGCTGTGCCACAGGATCCCTCAGCCTGGGACTGGCAGAGAGCTGTCAGCAGGTGACCGGTATCGATATCGATGCGCAGATGATAGCCCGTGCCCGGAAGAAAGCAGCCCTGAGAGGCAGCACTGCAGAGATCCTCAGACTCGACATGCTCGAGATCGCACACAGGTTCTCAGCCGGGAGCTTCGATGCCGTCTGCTCTTTCGGTAATACGATCGTGCATCTTGAGAGTACCCGGCAGATGCTCGAGCTGCTTGGTGCTGTCCGTACGGTCCTCCGTGACCATGCCCCGCTGCATCTGCAGCTCATCAACTACGACAGGGTCCTCGATGAGCAGGTGACCTCACTACCGACGATCGAACGGGACATGATCAGATTCGAACGGCAGTACCGCTATCTCGAGCGTGAGCATCGTATCGAATTCTCTACGATTCTCACTGATTCGGAGACCGGCAGCTCATCTTCACAGAAGGTCCTGCTCTATCCCCTGCGAAAGCAAGAACTGGAGCGACTGCTGCGAGCGGCAGGGTTCTCAGATCTCTCCTGGTATGGAGGCTTCGACGGCTCGAAGGCCCTGCCTACCAGCATCCCCCTGATCGTGACGGCACGGTAGCCGTCCCTCACCGGGGGGACAGCCTGTCAGAGACCATCCGGTCCCCTTCCCCCCTCCTGTACACTACCTCACCGTAACGCTAGTTCTCAGGATCGATATCACAGAAGTGGCAGGAGACGTCGTGGGTCTCAAGAAGACTCACCCACTGGGATGAGAGCGTCCTGTCGGTCACGACCACATCGATACCGCTGAAGTCGGTGATCGAGGCGAATGAGGTCTTGTCGAACTTGGTGTGATCAGAGGCCAGTACCTTGAGGGTCGACTGACCGAGCATGGCCTTTCTCACATCAGCCTCCATCTCATGAGCATCGGTGATCCCCGTCTTCATATCGACCCCGTCACAGCAGATGAAGGCCTTGTCGGCATAATAGCCCCGTATGGCGCTGACTGAGGAGTTCCCGACAAAGGTCCTCGTGAGCTCTCTCATAGTCCCGCCGATCCCGATGACCTTGATCCCCGGGTTGTCGGCGAGCCTGCAGGCGATCTCCGCAGCATTGGTGATCACCACCAGATTCTTGATGCTGATCAGTTCATGGGCGATCTCCATCGCTGTCGAGCTCCCATCGAGGAAGATGGTATCACCGACCTCTATCATCGTGGCACAGCAGCGGGCGATCTGCTTCTTCTGGGCGACATTGAAGACCTTTCTCATGGAGAGGGGGATGACCCGGTGCATGGTCTGCCTGATCGTGGCACCCCCGTAGATCTTCTCGATCAGGCCCTCTGCGGCCATCTTGTTGAGGTCTCTGCGTATGGTCTCTTCTCCTACGCTGCACAGCTGACTGAGCTCTGAGACGGTCATACTGCTGCGTTCCTGGATCAGGTCGAAGATGAACTGTTTTCGTTCTACACCTAGCATCGCTCTGCTCCCTCCCGGGCTGGTATGTGCCTCTTCTAGGAGAAGATCCTCTTCAGATTCTCTCCATAGGGGGCCTGTATGATACCCTTCTCAGTGATCAGACCGGTAACGAGCCGGTTCGGTGTCACATCGAAAGCCGGGTTCCTGACTTTGATCCCTTCAGGTCCTGTCCTGCGTGCCCCGAAGAAGGTGATCTCATCTGCTCCCCGTTCTTCGATCTCGATCAGATCGCCTGAGGCGGTCGCCAGATCTATCGTCGATGAGGGGCAGGCCACATAGAAGGGAATACCGAAGTAGTCGGCAAGGATAGCCACTCCCATCGTCCCGATCTTATTGGCGACATCTCCGTTCGCCGCGACCCGGTCGGTCCCGACGATGACCATGTCGATCAGTCCCTCTGCCATCATACTGGCGGCCATGTTGTCGCTGATCAGGGTCACATCGATCCCAGCCTGCTGCAGCTCCCAGCTGGTCAGTCGCGCACCCTGAAGCAGCGGTCTGGTCTCATCTGCATAGACCCTGAAGGCGATGCCCTGCTCATGTGCCAGGTACATCGGCGCAGTGGCCGTTCCCAGTTCAGAGGTGGCCAGAGCTCCTGCGTTGCAGTGGGTAAGGATCCCCATCCCCTCTCTGATCAGCGGCAGTCCATGCTCACCCATGCCCCTGCACAGCAGCTTATCTTCTTCATGGATCAGGACCGCTTCAGCTTCGAGTGCCTGGTAGATCACCTGAGCACCGTTTCCTGCGGTCTGCTCCGCTTTGGCGACCATTCTCTTCAGTGCCCAGGAGAGATTGACGGCAGTAGGCCGTGAACTGTCAAGGTAGGCAGCCTGGCTGCGTACCTTCGCAAGGAACTCCTGCTCAGAGGCATCAAGATGGTCCCTGACTCCCAGGACCAGTCCATAGGCTCCTGCGATCCCGATCGCAGGGGCTCCCCTGACTTTCAGCTTCTTGATCGAATCCCACACCTGCTCACTGTCGAGCTGCTCTTCCTGGATGACATCGACCGGCAGTCTGGTCTGATCGAGGAAGAAGAGTCTCTCCCCGTCCCAGGTGACCGATCGTGTCTGTGCTGCATCATAGTTCTTCATCGTGTCATACCTTCTTTCATATAGTGTGCAGGATCCTCATACATCCGATCCTGTCATGACTTCTGTACTCATCTGATCCATCGCTGATGCACACCTTCACAGCTGTGTATCAGGGGTTCTCTCCTTCACGCACCTCTGTGCATGCAGGGTCCCTGCCAGTCGCGCAGCACAAGGATGATGACGTTTCATAGCTCCTCCAATGCTGCAGCATCTGAATCGTAGTGTAGCATGACTTCATCATAAATCAAGTAGATTAATTCATAATTTCTATACAATATTTACATAATTCAACATCTTTCAACATTATTACCAATTGAAGGTATGAATCAGCCGCGACACACATCGATTTCATGCTCTTGAAGAGTTGCTGCGTATGATCCAAGGTAAACAATGTATAAGCAACCATGTACGTAAGGCACATTTCATTCCTGGAGAGACTATATGACCTCTGTTCATCTGCTGCTGTCTGAACACCGGCTGTGAACAGACTGCTGCAGATCATCTGAGGATTTGACAAGGTTCGACTTTTCGGTAGAATACATCTCATGAACTATACACAAGAGAAAGCGTACACCGCAGAGATCATGAGACGTCTCTATGCACGGAACCTGACCACCTGTTCAGGCGGGAACATCAGCATGAGGGTCTCGCAGGAGAAGATTCTGATCACACCATCCTCCCTGGACAAGGGTACCCTCGATGGGGAACACATAGCGATCGTGACAGTTGACGGGGCGAACCTGAGTCCAGATCTCAAGACGAGTATCGAGACAGAGATGCATCTGGAGATCTACCGGAACCGACCGGATGTCATGGCAGTAGTCCATGCCCACCCGGTCTACGCCAGTCTCTTCACAGCGATAGACCGCAGGATCAGGACCGACATCCTCGCTGAGGCGCGTTATCTCCTGGGTGAACCGGTATTCGCCCCCTACGCCCTCATGGGGACCAGAGGACTTGCCGAGTCAGTAGGTGCAGCGCTTGCCGATACCTCTGTCAAAGTCGCACTGATGGAGAACCACGGGGTCATCACGGTGGGAACGAGTCTCTTTCAGGCCTATGACCGCATCGAGGTCCTGGAGGCGGCAGCCAAGATGACGCTGCTCGGAGAGCTCGCAGGCGGGATCAATACTCTGGATGCTGCACAACTGGCAGCGATCGATGCCCTGTAGGATCACCCCGCTCCCCGCTTCCTGACCTCAGAGGGACTCGCCCCGAACCTGCGCCGGAACTGCCGGTTGAAGTGACTCAGGTCCGAGAAGCCCGATGCCGCGGCGATCGATACGATCTTCTCCTGAGAGGTCCGTATCAGATACATCGCATGCTGCAGCTTCCGGTCAGCGGCATAGCGGAAGAGCGTCTTGCCGGTATAGGCCTTGAACCGGCGGCACAGATACGTGGGAGAGAACCCGAACGATGCAGCAAGGACATCAAGGGACGGCAGTTCTGCGAACTCAGCATCGATGAACAGACGCAGCTCCTCGATCCTCTGCAGGGCATCCTGATCAGAGGAGCTCCTCTGAGCTCCGAGGGTAGCCTCTGAGGGCTTATCATGCTCATAGGCACGGCTCACCCGGGTGAGCACCAGCTGCACATACCGATACATCGCATCTTCATACCCCGCCTGTTTCAGCCGTACCTCTTCTACGGCAAGATGCAGCAGCAGCGCTGTATCAGCAGCCCCTTCGGTACTGATCAGGTGGACCCGGTTCTGGTTATGGACCAGAGAGGGGTGGAGCTGACAGACTTCATAGAGGAACGCTGAGAGACAGGGCGGCTGATCGTGGAAGGGAAATCGTCTCAGATCGATGTAGATGTTATAGAGCTCACAGCCTGAGGCTGTGAGCTTATGACTCTGACCATAGTTGATGATACTGAAATCACCGGTACGCATACGGTAGGAGTACCTGCCGATCCGGTGATCGAGCTCCCCGGAGGCAACATAGAGCATCTCGACGAACCGGTGTGCATGCTGCTGCGGGCAGGTGCTGCCGGTGACATGAGGAAAATACTCGATCCCTATACCCGACTGCCCCATCTGCTGCAGCGGCTGTGAAATGATCTCGTCCATGCGACAACTATATCATATAAAAAGATAATATACGCTAAGTTTTTACAGGAATCTTGTTCTATCATAGCGAAAAGCTGTCAGAAGACCGCTGCATCCCGATGCAAGAACATGAGGTACCTTATGCAGTCACGAGAACGAACGACCAGAACCATACGACGACAGAAGACAGACCGCATGCCCCTCTACGGATGGGTATCTGAGAACATGAGCGAACAGATCAGCGAGGCCTTCGGCTCTGTTGCCGCCTTCGAAGACCACTACGAATTCGACCTGGCCCACCTTTTCGGAGGACCGCAGCCGATGGAGCTGCAGGGTACAGAAGAGCTGGAACCCTCTGACCTGCTCGAGCTGAGCATGACAGATCCCGATGACCCGGCACCCTATGCCGATCTGATCGCCCAGATCGATCACCACCGGCAGAGGGACCGATTCCTCTACGTACAGACTCCGGGGATCCTGGAACAGTACAACACCTATTTCGGTATCGAGAACCACCTGATGTATCTGCTGCTCTACCCGGAACTCATGCATGAGATCTATGCCCGTCAGGTCATCTGGACCAGGCGCTTTCTCAACAACTGCCTTGACCTGGGCATCGACATGATCCACGTCTCTGATGACTGGGGCAGTCAGCAGAGCCTGCTGATCAGCCCTGATCACTGGAGGAGCATGATCTTCCCCTATCACAAGCAGATCACATCGGCTGTTGCCGAACGCGGAGCCTTCGCCAGCCTCCACTCCGATGGGAACATCACCTCGGTCCTCGATGGCATCAGAGAACTCGGCTATGATGTGATCCATCCCTTTCAGGAATCTGCCGGTATGAGCTATGCACAGTACCAGCAGCACTATGCCCAAGATTTCATCCTCATGGGAGGCATCGACATACAGACCACCCTCGGCTTCGGTAAGATCGATCTGCTGAAGAGGGAGATCGAACGGGTCGTTGACACCTTCAGAAACGGTGGCCTGATCCTGTGCACCTCCCACTTCGTACAGGACCACTGCACTATCGAAGAGCTCATCACCGCATATGATACTGCCTATGCCTGATCAGGGCATAGCACCGGCACAGAAGCTTGCAGCAGGCATGGTTCTGTTCTGTATCGTACATGCGGTACAGCGCAGAACCATGATACCCTGTACAGAGGAAGAGGGTACCAAGACCTCAGGACTCTCTGATGCCAATAAGGAGACAACCATGCTTACAGCGACCAGACTGACATGCAACTACCAGACCTACCCCATGGGAATCGATGAACGTGTAAGATTCTGATGGGTGATCGAAAGCGACAGACAGGAGATCCTGCAGCGATCATATACCCTTCACATAGCAGAGGACCCGGGCTTCTCCACTCTGGTCTTCGACAGCGGCATGATCGATTCCCAGGAATCCGTCCATGTCTATGCAGACGGGTTCGAACCTGAATCCAACAGCCGGTACTGGGTACGGGTAGCGATTCGTGACAACCGGGGAGAGAGCAGCCCCTGGAGTACTGCAGCCAGCTTCGAGACTGCCATGCTCTCATCAGAGCTCTGGAAGGCACACTTCATCACAGGAGACCGGGAAGAAGACGGATCCCGCTCAGATGCGAAGGCACTGAGAAGCACCTTCAGGATCTCCGGGGCCATAGCTTCGGCACGAGCCTATGCGACAGCCCTCGGCCTCTACGAACTGCATCTGAACGGCAGCCGGGTCGGTGACTACCTCCTCACCCCGGGCTGGAGTTCGTATGAGAACCGATTGCTCTATCAGAGTTATGACATCACGGGAATGCTGGTGCAGGGAGAGAATGCCATCGGGGCCCTCGTTGGTGCCGGATGGTACAAGGGGACCATGGGCTTCATGCTCAAACGCAACCACTACGGAAGTCAGGCAGCACTGCTGTGTCAGCTGGAGATCACTTATGATGACGGATCGAAAGAGATCATCGGGAGTGACGGGAGGTGGAAGTGTTCAGAGAGTGCCATCACGTTCTCAGAGATCTATGATGGGGAGATCTACGATGCAAGGAACGAAGAGCCGCAGTGGACATCCCCCGGATTCGATGACAGTGCCTGGGAACCGGTTTCCCTGCTCCCGACCGACTATAGCAGACTCAAGGCACAGGACGGTGAGCCGATACGCCGCATCAGTTCGATCCCCGCACAGCAGCTCATGATCACCCCTGAAGGCGACACAGTCCTTGACTTCGGACAGAACCTCACCGGCTGGGTACGCTTCTCAGTCAGCGGCAAGGCCGGTGACCGGGTAGAGCTGCAGCATGCTGAGATCCTTGACAGCGATGGGAACTTCTATACCGAGAACCTCAGAGCTGCGAAAGCAGCCCTGAGCTATACCCTCAGAGGGGATGGTCTCGAGGTGTTCGAACCGCACTTCACCTTCTACGGGTTCCGCTATGTACGCATCCTCTCCTACCCTGCAGAGGTGAGAATGGAAGACTTCACCGCTGTGGTCATCCACTCCGACATGGCCCCGACCGGCAGCTTCAGCTGCTCGAACCCGCTGCTGAACCGTCTGCAGCATAATATCCTCTGGGGCATGAAGGGCAACTTCCTTGACATCCCCACAGACTGCCCCCAGAGGGATGAGCGACTCGGATGGATCGGCGATGCCCAGATCTTCGCAGGGGAAGCCTGTTTTCTCATGAACACCGACCCCTTCTTCAGGAAATGGCTCAGAGACCTCGCAGCTGACCAGACCCCGGAGGGAGGTGTCCCTCATGTGATCCCCAACATCATCCACGAACAGATCCCCGTCGAAGACATCCTGGCTGACCCGCACTCATCCTCGGCCTGGGGAGATGCGGCAGTGATCATCCCCTGGACCCTCTACACCTCGTACGGAGACCGGCAGATCCTCTCCGAACAGTATGAGAGCATGAAGGGGTGGGTCGAGTATATCAGGGCACGGGCTGCCGATGGGCTCATCTGGGACTCAGGGTTCCACTTCGGGGACTGGGTCGCCCTCGATGCTGCCGAAGGGAGCTACTTCGGTGCTACGCCGACCGAACTGGTAGCTACCGCCTACTACGCACACTCTACGGGACTGCTGGCTAAGAGCGCCCGTGTCCTGGGGCATGAAGAGGACCAGAAGACCTATGAGCAGCTGCATGAAGCCATAAAGACAGCCTATCAGAAGCAGTTCCTCCACCCTGACGGGACCCTCATCCCCAGGACCCAGACAGCCTGTATCCTCTCGCTTCACTTCAGACTGATCGAGACCCGATCGATCGAACCGGTGGTGCAGCTGCTGGTAGACCTGATCGACCAGGCTGGAGGGCACCTGAACACCGGTTTTGTCGGCACCCCCTACATCTGCCAGGCTCTCAGCGATAACGGAAGAGTCGCAGAGGCCTACGACCTGCTGCTCAAGGAGGACTACCCCTCATGGCTCTATCAGGTACGACAGGGAGCGACTACCATCTGGGAGCACTGGGACGGTCTGAGACCCGACGGGACGATGTGGAGCAGCGACATGAACTCATTCAACCATTATGCCTACGGAGCTGTGGGGCAATGGCTCTATTCGGTCATCGGCGGTATCCGCACGACAGATGAGGGAGCCGGCTGGAGAGAGATGATCATACGACCGGAGATAGGAGGAGGACTCAGCTATGTGGAGACCTCCCTTGAGACCGTCTACGGCCTCCTATCGGTCCGATGGGACCGCACCATGGCACGGGATCAGGAACAGGTGACCCTGCAGGTTCGGATCCCTCACAACACCACTGCACAGATCATACTCCCTGGAGCAACGGAGATCCTGGATGACAGCGGTCTGCAGTTCTCCCTGAAAGATTCTCAGGCCCTCAGTGCAGCAGGATCGGGAACCTATCGCATCACCTATGAACGAGAGACCTGACCGATCAGAGCGAAGACTGCATTGTACATGGAAGACTGTTGCCTCATCCATGGTGAGACGGACTATCCCATGGGATGCTCATAGAGGTAACGAAAAAAAACTGGAGGATCAACGTATGAAACGAATCATGATCATTGCACTTGCCGTACTCCTGACAGCAACCAACGGAAGCAGAGGTTTTTCTCCCGGGTTACTATTTCGTTTCTGAAGGGTATCTTATATACTTAGCGTGTACAGTCGTCCAGAACAAAGGAGATAGCTAGCCATGATCGATATATTCTCACGAAGACGAGCTCCAGGAAATTCCAGAACAGACCGGTTAGTGTCGAAGACAAAGAGGCTCTCATAGAGGCTGCCCTCTATGCAGCATCGTCCCGGGGGATCAGACCCTGGGAGCTGGTGGTCGTCTCTGACAACGAACTCATCGGAGCACTGAGCAAAGTGAAGAAACACGGCTCCTCTTTTCTCAAGAATGCCCCGCTTGCCATGGTAGTGCTCGGTATTCCCGAAGAGAGCGATGTCTGGATAGAAGATACCTCGATCCTTTCGACCCATCTACTCATCGAGGCAGAATACCTGGGGCTCGGTGCCTGCTGGATACAGATCCGCAACCGCTTCGATGCAGAGGGGACCCCCTCTGAACAGGTGGTACGAACGATCCTTGAGATCCCTGATTCACGTTCGGTGGAATCCATCATAGCCATCGGCTACAAAGATGGTGAGAGCGAACCGTATACCTCAGAGGACCTGCATACCGAGAAGGTCTTCTTCCAGAAGTACACCCGCTGAACGAAGCACTCCTGACAGCATCAGGGCACACCACCCTATGACACATCAAGCACTATCGTATCAGAGAGGGTGTCATGGAGCGACTGCCTGCGGGGGTTGAAGAACATGGCAGCCATACCCGCTCCCAGGATGAGCGCTTCACCGGTCATCCCGATGTATCTCAACAGAGCTGAGATGATACTGAGGGTTGAGGTATCAGAGCGGACCACCCGCAGATGCATCACCATGCACCCGATGGAGGCCTCTTTGAGATGCCATAGCGTGGTGAAGTAGATCCCCTGCAGCAGCAGCCATACCGGGGGGATGAGCAGGGCATACCCGATCAGATAGCTACCGCTCTCAGGGCTGAAGAGCCCCCGGAAGAACCAGATCCAGAACGGGATGAGCAGCAGGACACATACGAGTATATCGATGAGATACGAGAGTGTACGACGCAGGAAGGAGGCATACGGTCGAAGGGGGTGTTGTTCTATCATACCTGAGAGCTTAGCGGTTTTTCACTCCTGCGTATAGAGTTCACCCGGTAGACTGCAGATCTGTTACGCAGCAACCAAACCCTCTGCGTATCACGTATGCAGGAGCTCTCTCTGTTCACCTGTAGACCTGCCGTGCTGCATCGAGCTGCTGAAGCAGTGCAGCTTTCCCCTCATGGCCATAGCCTATGGTCCCTGAGACGGCAACGAGATTACAGACATGATTACTGCGTACGATGCACTCAGAGAGGTCCAGTCCACTGATGAGCTGGTACATCTCCTCGAGGATCCCGTACTCGGACTGCAGAAGGAACTCACCTGAAGCTGTGAGCTGCTCCATGACAGTACCGGGATCTATGGTCAGCCTCAGGATCCCCAGGTAGCGGGGATCGATACGATTGAGCACCTCTGCAGTGGCTTCTGCATGCTCAGAGGCCATGGCAGAGCCTCCCAGACCGCAGATCACCGAGGCTGAGATCAGGATACCTGCTTCCGTGAGCTTATCTGCGGACTCGATCAGCAGCTCCCGGGTCTGCCCCTTCCTCACATACTCCAGGACCGCATCGCTGCCGCTCTCCACTCCCATGTAGATCAGACTGAGCCCAAGCCGGTGCAGTTCACGCAGCTGTGCCGCAGTATAGCTTCGCAGGTTACGACTGGAACCATAGGCGCTGATACGTTCGCATTCGGGGAACAGCTCCCTGATGGATCTCAGGATCCTCAGGAGCTTCCCGTAGCTCAGAGCAAGCACATCCCCGTCGGCAAGGAAGATCCTCGGGACACTCTGGTATCTGCTGCGAAAGAACCTCAGAGCCAGCAGGACCTCTTCAAAAGGCCTGAGATGGAACTTCCGGTCCTTGTACATGCTGCAGTAGATGCATCTGTTGTAGGAACAGCCGCTGGTGACCTGTACGATGAGACTTCCCGCCTCACTCGGCGGTCGATAGACCTGACCTTCGTAGAGTTCGAACTCCATACCTGCTACAACCTCCTCATGTGATCAGAGCGAACCGGGCTCCGCAGCAGGAGGAGCCGGTCGATCTCATCGAGCAGCCGCTTCTTCTCTTCGGGCAGATAGGCCTTCAGGGGGGCATAGTTCGAAGCATGGTTTGCACGGAAGACCGTAGCCTCGAGCTCGAAGGCCTCCACAAGCAGCCGGATCTCCTGCAGGGTAGCTCTGCTCTCAAGCAGCGTGAGAGTCCCCGCTTCCACCTCCCTCCTGATCGGTGCATCCTCATGAAGCAGCAGACTCAGCAGTCCCACGAACTCCGGCTGAATGGCATTGAGCACCTCTGCAGTCTTCAGGGCATGCTCATGCGATCGCTGCACACCGCCAAGACCTACGATCACCGATACCGACAGGGCAATCCCCGCATCACGGACACGCACCCCGGCCTGCACCAGAGCAGCAGCATCACTTCCCTTGCAGACCCTCTTGAGTACTGCATCTGATCCGCTCTCCACTCCCATGTAGATGATCTTCAACCCCTTGCTCCGCAGCATGCTCAGTTCCTGCGGGCTCTTTCGCAGGATATCGGCTGCCGTTGCCGACAGACCTGTGCGTTCACACTCGGGAAACACTTCATTGATGTGATCGAGCAGCTCGCTCAGATAGGCTGTCGGGACCACCAGAGCATCCCCGTCGATAAGGAACACCCTCCGGACCGAGGGGTATGCCGCTCGTGCCAGCCTGATGTCTTCTCTGATCTCGTCGAGCGGTCTGATGCGAAACGACTTGTTCTTGTACATATAGCAGAAGGTACAGCGATTGTGAGAGCAGCCGATCGTGATCTGCAGCAGCAGACTCTCTGCTTCACTCGGTGCCCGGTAGATGTCTCCATAGTATCTCATTTACTTTCCATACATATTATTTGTATATAAATTATCATACAAGCAGCAACAGGGCAAGACCCCAATACCTGTTCACCCTGACCCATGCACGACAGAACACCTCATACGGCTCCTCCTTCATACATACGCTCTGCCTGTAACCGTACATGCAGGATATATAAGCGATGTGTGTGGTCCTCCCCTGAACCCGATGTTGCCCGTACGGGGCATCCCCTCTCTCGCCTTTTTCCTGAAAACCCGATAGTATGATGGTATCTGATCTTCTCACAGGAGCACATTCATGGCTGCACGGACTTCTGACATGACAGGAAAGAGTACTTCGAACATCAGCGAGACGGTATATGCTGTCCTGAGGAAGAACATCATCAACCTTACCCTTGCTCCGGGGACCCTCATCAGCGAGACAGACGTCGCTGAGCGACTATCGGTCAGCAGGACCCCGGTCAGAGAGGCTTTCATCAGACTCTCCCATGAGGCGCTTGTCAGCATCTTCCCGCAGAAGGGAACCTTCGTGTCGAAGATAGACCTCTCACGGGTACAGGAAGAGCGGTTCCTGCGGGAATCCCTGGAATGCGAAGTGATCAGACTCTTTGCCAACTACCACAGTGAACAGAGCATAGAACGACTCAAACGAAATCTGAAGCAGCAGCAGGCGGCCCTTGAAGAGGGGTCCCTGACCCGATTCATCGAGTTCGATGACCAGTTCCATGCGATCATGTTCGAAGAGACCAACAAGCAGCTGTGCTATCAGGTGCTCAAGAGCTATTCGAGTCACTACCGCAGGATCCGGTACCTCTCGATGTTCCTCTCAGAGGTCTCAGCCCATAATATCGATCAGCATCAGCAGCTGCTCGCAGCCATAGAGGACCATGACAGTGAGCTGGCAAGCTCACTGCTGAAGCACCATATACGGAAGCTGATCATCGAGAAGGATGATATCTGTGAGAAGTATCCTGAGTACTTCCAGCAGGAAGAACGGTTCATAGGGGATTCGGAAGTCTTCGGGACCAACAAGCTCGACCGGCTCATGGGAGATCATCCGTCGGGGACCTGAGCAGATCGTTCGAACCTGCACCCTAGCGGGGATTGAGCTCTATCTGCAGCTTGATACCGGTGGCATAGTTACCGAAAGACTCACCAAAGAGGTTCAGACCTCCCTGACAGTAAGCATCTTCCCTGATCCCGAACTTCACCGTGATACGGTAGTCATCCCCGAGATGCAGGTCATCTATGGTGGTCCCCTCTGCAGCCACTCCGTCGATAAAGGACTGTTCGGCAGTGACCCTCCAGGACTTGAGGAACCCGTACTGGGTATTCTCGACACCCCACCACTGCGGAGTGAACCGTCCCTTCGTCCCTCCCATATCACCGGGGCTGGTCCAGGTACCGATCTCACAGCCGTTGATCCAGACAGTGATGTCACTCGGGTACTCGTTGTTGCAGCCGGGGAACTCAGAACAGAGCTCTGCAGAGATCTGCAGAGATTTCACCGATCTTCCGCTCGGGATGGTCACCGGGAAACTGTACTCCAGGAACCCGTGGGTGAACCAGATCAGCTCGGCGCTGCTTCGCTGAGGACTCAGGAAGGCCCGCTCACTGTCAAGATAATCGATGATGGCACTCTTGCTGACGATCCCGCACGGGGGATGGATCGAGAAGTTCGTGTAGAGCCCTATGGGCATGTCGATGATCATCACATGTTCATCTTCCACCTGCTGCTCTTTGCTGAGGGGCAGGATGATCTCTTCGAAGCTGGTATAACAGACTTTCTGGTTACCCCGGGCTGCCGGGATGAGTTCGGTACTGACGATCCCTGCCTGTTCAAGGGCCTGTATGTTCACCGTGCAGGTTGACTGCAGGATCCCCAGCTCATCAGCGATCTGGTGGATGTTCATGCGATTGTTCAGCAGCAGCTGTACGATACGTAATCTCAGGGGAGAACTCAGCGCCTTCGCTATTGCCAGCACCTGATCATGATCGGCCATATATACACGTTTTTCCATACCATCCCTTTCCTGCGCTACTGCTTCGCATCCTGTCCGATCAGCTCCTGCAGCCACTGCAGCGGGAACTTCGGTCTGCGGTCCGCGAACAGCAGTCCGTTCTTCTCCTGCTGCACATCACAGAACTGAGTATAACACCATCCGGCACAATCGGGAAGTTCTTCCGCACTCTCTATGATCAGCTTCACCGCTTCGAAGAACTCTTCGACAGAGCTCCGGGCCCTGCCATAGCCCCAGGCAGCACGATCATCCGATCGCTCCAGGAACGACAGTCCGCCGAACTCGGTCAGCAGCAGAGGCGCTGCAGAGCCATACTGCTCATCCACATAGAGCTTCCTGCCATGAACCCCCGCAGATCTTCCCGCTCGTGCAGCATCCCAATCATCTCTGAGCTGCTCGTTCGTATGTTCATAGCTGTGAAACGTACCGATCTGCCCGCTCAGATGCTCCCATCCATCGTTGTCGATCACCGGGACTCCGACTCCAGCCCGGACCTCACTCGTCAGCTTAGAGAGCCACTGCTGGATCTTTCGGTCTTCCCTGATCGCAGCGATCCCCCAGGACTCGTTGCACAGGACCCAGGTGATCACCGAAGGGTGATGGGCATCCCTCCTGATGATCTGTCGCAGTTCCGAGGAGAACTGCCTGGCGGAGCTGCTGCTGAACTCATAGAAGGCAGGGGCCTCTTCCCAGACATAGAAGCCTAGCACATCAGCCTGATGATAGAACCTCGGGTCTCGTACTTCATATGCTTGCGGCATCCATTGAAGCCCATCTGCTTCATCAGGAGGATATCATCGGCGAAGGCCTGTGCAGAGGGGGCACTGTAGCCGCTGTGGGGCCAGTAGCCCTGATCGAGCACCAGCTTCAGGGCCCTGACGGTCCCGTTGACCTTCATCCCCTGCCGGTCCCACTGCACGGTCCTGAAGGCCGCATAGGTCATGACCGTGTCCTGTACGCCCTCAGGGGTGCAGCAGGAGATGGTGATGTCATAGAGATCGGGGTGCTCCACGTCCCACAGATGAGCTTCGGTGAGGGGGAAGGTGAACACAGAGGATCGCTCAAGAGCATCACAGGGGATGCAGATACTCTTCAGCTGCTCTCCCCGGAAAGAGAGAGTACTCTCGATCACCCCTCCGGGACACGGTGCGTTCAGCTCCACGGTGACTGCGATCTGATGACCGTCTGTGATCTCACCGGAGGCGCTGCAGGAGGTGATGAAGGTGTCGGGGACGAATTCCAGCCAGACCGGCTGCCAGATCCCCGAAGAGGGGTATACCAGCAGGAGACCGGGTCACACCAGCTCTGCTTGCCCCGCGGCTGTTCGAGGGAGAGGGTATCGACCGCCTCGATGGCGAGGAGGAACTCATCGCCATCGATGATGGAGGTGATGTCGAAGGAGAACGGGGTGTACCCCCCGGTGTGTGTACCGATGCACTGACCGTCGATCCAGATCCCTGCCTCATAGTCGACGGCTCCGAAATGGAGGATGATCCGCTGCATGAGTTCCTGCTCAGTCAGCTTCACCCTCCTTCGGTAGACCATGCAGGGATGATAGGTATGATCGCCTATGCCCGATCGCTCGCACTGATAGGTGAACGGGACTTCGATCGTCATTCCCAGCGTACCGCTGACCCGGTGTACAGCATCAGTGATAGGATAGTCATCAAAGAAATCGAACTCCCATCTCCCTTCAAGACTTCTCCAGTGTTCTCGGTACATGCTCGGTCGTGGATACTCTGGTGCGATCATATGTGCCTCGTTTACATAAGTTATACATCACATTATCATGATATATAAACAATAACAAGTACTTTTTATCAAATATTCGTTGACTTATTCATGTATGCATGATTTAATAAGGTTAAGTTTCATACATTATTGATTTATATAGGGGAGCATATGACTGCAAAAAGCCGTACGATGCCGGTGGTGATCTTTCTGGCACCGTTTCTCTTGATCTATATCTCCTTTCAGGTATACCCGTTGGTCCAGGCAGCGGTATCGAGTCTCTACGACTGGGATCTGCTCACTTCACAGAAGCGTTTCATAGGGATCGATAACTATCTGAGGATGTTCACCGACCCGACCTTCTGGGACTCCTTCAAGCATACCCTGCAGTTCGTCATCTACTCTACCCCCATCATCGTCTTCTCAGGACTGCTGCTGGCGATCCTGCTCAACGGAAGGAACAAGTTCCTGCAGATCTACCGTACCATCTTCTTCGCTCCCTATGTGCTCTCCGTATCGGTCACCACCCTGATCTGGGGATTCATGTTCAACCCACAGAAGGGATTGCTCGGAGCCCTCTCCGCCCTGCTGGGGACCAGGGAGATCTACTGGCTCACCGATCCGAACTATGCCATGAGTGCCATCATCATCACGACCGTCTGGTGGACGGTCGGGTTCAATCTGGTGCTCTTCCTTGCAGGTCTCCAGGATATCGACGGATCGCTCTACGAGGCGAGCATGCTCGATGGGGCGAACAGCCTGCAGAGGTTCCGCTACATCACCATCCCGGGACTCTCACGGACCTTCATGCTGGTCCTGGTGCTGCAGATCATCGCATCGTTCCAGATCTTCGGACAGGTCTACATCATGACCAAGGGGGGTCCCGGAGGGACGACCCGGGTCCTGATCCAATATATCTACGAGGCGGGTTTCCGTGACTATGAGCTGGGGTATGCATCAGCTATGGCAGTGTTCCTCTTCATGGTCATGTTCATCATCTCATACATCCAATTCGCCGTGTTCTCAGAGGAGAAGAAATGAAACGTACCAAGCTGCTCACCCATGCCATCCTTATCGTGCTGGCAGTGATCTGCATCATCCCCCTCTACTGGATGCTTGTCATGGCACTGACCCCCAATGCCGCCCTGAAGCTCAACTCGACGGCCCTCTGGCCTCAGGGGCTGACTCTGGTGAATTTTGCAGGAGTCTTCAATGCAGGGCTGACCATGCGCTGGTTCCTCAACAGTGTCATCGTCACCGGCATGACCACTGTCCTGACCCTCCTGTTCCACTCCATGGCCGGGTATGCCTTCGCCAAGATGCGGTTCCGAGGCAAGAGCTTCCTCTACGCATTCTCCATCGCAGGGCTCATGGTCCCCAAGGAGGCCATGTTCATCCCGCTATTCCTCATGTTCTCCAGCCTGCAGGCGCACAATACCTATATGGCACTGTACCTGCCGAGGATCGCCACCCCGCTGGGAGTGTTCATCATGGTACAGTTCTTCAGAAGCATCCCCGACTCCATCTCGGAGGCAGCAGAGATCGATGGTGCTTCAGCCTATCGCACCTTCTTTCAGATCATCCTTCCCACGTCACTGCCTGCCATGACCTCACTGGGGATCTTCACCTTCGTACTCACCTGGAATGACTATCTGTGGCCGCTGGTCTCAGCTACCCGCAAAGAGATGTTCACCCTCACCACCGGTCTTGCATCCCTGCAGGGGAACTTCGCACAGGCGACAGAACTCGGTTCACTGATGGCACGGGGCGTGATCGCCTGTGTCCCTCTGCTGATCCTCTTTCTCATCTTCCAGAAGAATCTTATTCGCGGTATCTCTATCTCAAGCGGTTCGAAGTGATACACAGCATCAGAACAGCTTACGGTTCTACATATACAAGGAGGAATTCTATGAAACGATGGCTACTTGCAGGTTTATGTCTGCTCACAGCAGTATCTGTGTTCGCCGGAGGCAGCGCAGAACAGCAGGACGGGGTGATCGAGCTGGAACTGGCACGGTTCTTCGGTGATCCTGATGATTCCCTGATGGATTCTACTGATCTCTCTCAGGCCAACTCAGAGGCTGCAGCGGTACAGATCCTCACTAACATCTTCAATCAGGAGCATGAGGGCTCCATCAGAGTCGAGAAGCTCGGCGGCAGTGAATGGGGCAGTTACTATGACCAGCTCAACACCACCTTCGCAGCCGGCAATCCCCCTGATGTGGCAGTCATGCACCAGACCAACATGCCCGCCTATGCTTCAAGGGACCTGCTGCTGGATCTGCAGCAGCAGATCGCACAGAGCTCCCTCGATATGACCGACTGGACGGATCCGGCACGCAAGGCCGTGACCTATGACGGTACGGTCTACGGGGTACCGTTCGACCTGCATGCCAATCTGCTGCATGTCAATGTCGATCTTTTCACTCAGGCGGGTCTCGTCGATGCACAGGGTGTCCCTGTTCTGCCTTCGAGCATAGAGGAGTTCTATGAGCAGGCGAAGATCATCAAAGAGAAGACAGGAAAGCTCTACTGGGTGGAAGATGCCACACAGTTCCCGATCTCCTTCAGGTTGTTCCACAGCCTGATGGAACAGCAGGGGGTCTCGATCATCGACTGGGAGACCAACACGGCACAGATCGACTCCGAGGCTGGATGGGCTGCTCTCTCCTTCATGCTCGAGCGATTCACCAGAGGCTATTCGGATCCCAATCTGGATTACACCGCGGCTCAGGAGATCTTCATGAACGGCGATGCGGCGATCGAGCTCAACGGCACCTGGGTCGTGGACCAGTACACCAGAGAGCTGGGTTTCACCTACCGCGCCATGAACTTCCCTTCACTCATGGGAGCACAGAAGGTATGGGCGAACTCCCACATGTGGGTCATTCCCGCACAGTCAGCAAAGGATGAGCAGTATGCTGCTGCGATGGAGTTCTGTGCCTTCATGAACGAACATGTGTATGAGTGGGCTGCCGGGACCGGTCATATTGCCCCGAACAAGAGTGCCCTCGCAGCGCTGTCAGCGAACAAGGTCCCCCAGCGGGCGAACTATGCAGCGACAGCTTCTTCTGCCGCCACCTTCCCTCCGGTACTCAACTATGCGATGATCGAGACGATCGTCAAAGAGGAGATCGAGAAGACCTGGCTGCTCGGCTCTTCGATCGAAGATGCACTAGCGAAAGCTGATGCACGAGTTCAGGCGGTACTCGATAAATAGCATCGACCGATGCTGATGGTACTTGCAGCAAGGGCAGGGAATGCTTCTCAAGCATCCCCTGCCCTTGCCTTCGTCGATCATCTGATCAGATGGTCACATGCTTGAGCTTCGCGTTGAGCTCCTCGATCGAGAACTCCTTATACCCCTGCAGCGTCCCCCAGGCTTTTGCCTCTTCATACTTGGGATCCTTCGGGTCTTCAAGGATCCGAAGGAACTCCATGAAGCCCGGTTCCCCTCCCACATCCTCAGGAGGTGCATCGCCCTGCCCTGTGAGACACAGAGCCCGTCTGCTGTCATAGTCATCAACGATCTCGACCACCTCTATCAGGTGTTCCCAGAAGTCTCCATAGTCATAGGTATAGACCAGACGATCACAGCCCGGCAGATACTCTTCCAGGGTGATAGAGTGCTCAAGCAGTTTGGGGTAGGACTCGGGGAACTCCATGGACTCCCGATCACCCACCAGATTCACCTCGATGGCATCATCACGGTAGATCCTGAAGTCATGCAGATGGTAATCCTGCCAGTCGAACGAAGCCTGCAGGACATGATGCAGTTCTGTGAAGGTCATGCTCAAGGGTACCATGAGGGTACGTACCGCATCATAGTCCCCGCAGATGAGGGTCACCTGCAGCTTTGCAGCACGACAGGAGACCGGGGACTTCCCGCTGAGCTCCCTGAGCTTCTGCATCATCAGTTCTTCAGCACTCAGGGAGGATCTGCCCTCCTGCTGCACCATACTGTTGAGTACATGAGCCGCCCCCCACTGCACCAGATCCTGCCCGACAAGCCGATCTTCGGTGAAGAGCAGCCCTTCGGCCTTGCGGTTCAACCGTTCTACCAGAGAACGCGACCAGGTAGTGGTCCAGAGGATCTCCCGCCCGATGGACTCCAGAAAGGTCTCGATGACATCAGGGGTGACCATATAGCTCTGCAGGGTCTCCCTGATCGCTTCCGGGACCAACCCATCCAGGAGGGCCATCTCCCGCTGTCCCACCGGATAGAGGACCACTGAGAAGCCGGTAACATCATGTACCAGGATGACCGCATGCTTCTGACTGACTGTCAGCATATCGGCATGCCAGCAGCTCAGAGGTGCTGCCTCCTGATACTCGATCGCTGTCCGACCCAGACCATCCATCAGCTTCCGTGTAGCACGTATCTTCATCATGATCCTCCTTCTCACCGATGCATATGAAAATAGTTACACATCATCAGCCATAACACAAGAGTTGAACACACAGATAGCTGTGGATCAGGGAAGAGCGGTACCCTATCCCGGTACAGATACGTCCACGACAAGCGGGCAGACCTTAGACACCAGCACTAAACATACCCCATGTGGTTAGTGCTACCGAAAGAGCCCTGCTGTGAGCACATCAGACAGATTCTGCATCATATGCATGTAATTCCTTACCTGCAAGCTGTTTTTTACTATATCTGATGGGATGCCAGTGGCTTCATACTGCGGTGTTTACCATGTTTCAGTCATTTGTTCAGTAAACTTTCAGTGATCATTCATTGACAGCACTGTCAGATGGCGCTATGATTCGATCATGAGCATAACCATACGTGATGTGGCCCGAGAGGCCGGGGTCTCCCCGGCTGCTGTGTCGCTGGCATTGAACGGACGACCGGGGATCGGGGAACAGACCCGCATACGGGTACAGCAGGCGGCAGAGAAGCTGGGCTACATCGCACAGCGGCAGGCTGCTGCCGGTTTCAAGACTATCTGCTTTCTCAAGATCGCCAGACACGGACATATGATCAATCCTGACCATAATGCCTTCATCGCCGACTATATCGACGGTATCAGCAGCGAAGCTGCTGCACATGGCTATACCCTCGAGGTGAAGAGCTATCAGACCTTCGATCTGGAGCAGATCCGCGGAGACCTCTCACGCTCTCAGATCGACGGGGCCATCGTACTGGCAACAGAGCTCACGGAGTCTGACATTCCCCGCCTCAGTGGACTTCCACTCCCGGTAATCTTCATCGATGCCTGCTACCAGGCACATCAGGTCGATGTGGTGGACATGGACAACGAAGGAGCCCTCTACAGCATCATGAAGACCCTGAAGGACCTCGGGCATCGGGACATCGGCCTGGTCCGCTCGACGGCAGAGACCCGCAACTTCAGCCTGAGGGAGAAGTTCTTTCATGAAGCTGCTGCCGATCTCGAGATGCACACCGAGCCTCGGTGGACCTTCTCCGTAGATTCGACCTTCGATGCGGCCTATCGTGACATGAAGCAGCACCTCGAGGACCGAAGGGACCTCCCCTCAGCCCTCTTCTGCGTCTGTGACATCATAGCCCTCGGATGCATGCGGGCACTCAGAGAGGCAGGGATCACGATCGGGAACGAGGTCTCGATCATCGGCTTCGATGATCTGAGTCCCTCACAGATGTCAGACCCTCCGCTTGCCTCCGTACAGGTCTCGAAGACCCGTATCGGCCTGCGGGCCTCGAACTCCTGCACCGCAGATTGCAGGAGCACTCACCGCTGCCCTATGAGAAGATCTTGATCGGCGGCTCTCTGATCATCAGAGAGAGCCTTGGCACCCATCAGCAGATATAAGGAGTCATACACACTATGAGGATCTTGAACTATGGATCACTGAATATCGACCACGTATACCAGGTACCGCACATCGTCCTGCCGGGAGAGACCATCCACGGCGGCGAGCTGAAGACCCATGCCGGGGGCAAGGGGGCGAACCAGTCAGTCGCTCTGGCAAAAGCCGGAGCTGAGGTCTGGTTCGCAGGGAAGATCGGCAGGGAAGCACGCTGGGCGAAAGACCAGCTGGAGGCATCAGGAGTGCATACCGACCTGCTCAGAGAGTATGATGGACCATCAGGGCACACCATCATCCAGGTGACCCCGCAGGGAGAGAACTCCATCATCCTCTATGGCGGAGGAAATGTGAACAACACCCTCGAAGAGATCGAGGATACCCTGTCCCGCTTCTCAGCAGGGGATTATCTGGTCCTGCAGAACGAGATCAACCTGATCGAGCAGATCATGGAACGGGCAGCGGCGAGAGGACTCAAGATCTGCCTCAACCCAGCACCCTTCACGGACAACATCAAAAGCTGGCCCCTCGAGACCCTGGAGCTGCTGATCGTCAATGAACTCGAAGGATCTGCCCTGGCTGGGATCGAAGGCACCTATGAGCAGATCATCGAAGCACTGAGTACCCGGTACCCGAACGTCCATATCATCATGACGCTGGGCAGAGGAGGATCGCTCTATCGCAGAGGGGACCAGCAGATCCATGTTCCCATCATCGATGCCCCGGTCGTCGATACCACCGCAGCAGGCGATACCTACTTCGGCTACCTGCTGGCCGGGATGATCGAAGGACGGGGTATGCAGCAGGCCATGGAACGGGCGACACGAGCCTCCTCCATCACCGTATCCAGACCGGGAGCAGTCAACTCCATCCCCTATGCCCGGGAGCTCGAACAGCACTGACAGCCAGGCTGCTCATCGAAGAGGGGAACCTCACCTGCTCCTCTTCGATGACTCCTCTCCTCTGGTATGATCCCGGATGATCTTCAACAGCCTCATGCAGCCCGATACAGCGAGCACGGAAGCGAACGCGATGGTCCCCAGTTTCCCTCCGGCTCCGGAGAGGTGCGGCATGGAGTAGATGAACAGAAGAGCGGCGACCGCCCCGGCGATGGCGATCAGGTACCAGCGGGGATCTTGCGTGCACTACTCATCCCGGCGAACGAAGCACAGAAGACGATGACCGCGAGGGTGTTCCCCACCTCCTTCCCATACAGTGCCGGCAGGATCAATCCGGCAAGCAGCCCCACGAGCTGATGCATCGACCGGTCCCTTACCGGCGGTCACATTGATCTCATAGGTCAGCACCGCACCGATCACCGAATAGATCACGATGAAGACCCCCAGATCCCACTGCGGTACGGTAAGCTCCTGCAGGGGCGTACCCAGGATCGCAGCTGCGGCAAGGGATCCTGCGAAGGCGATGGTCCCCAGCTTCCCCCCTGCTCCCTTGAACAGCTCCTCAGTGATCACATACAGCACCCCTGAGACCAGTGCGGCGATCACTACCGGAAGATATGAGGGAAAGAGTGCTGGAGAGGCCATACCGATGAACGATCCGCAATAGATCGGGACCGCATAGGAGGGCACGAGGATCCCGGCTGTGATCCCGACGATCGCCGAGGCGATCACACCGCCGTGATCAAGGGCGATACTGATCCAGAAGGTGAGCAGCGCCCCTGTGAGCACCGAGAGCAGCAGCAGCAGATCCCGCCGTTCGAGCGGGAAGATCTGCTGAGTGACACTCACCTTCGCATCGGTGATGAGCTCTGTGACCAGAGAGATGAGGACCACCGTCTTGATGATCGTGAACAGGAGATGGTGCTTCAGGGTCTCAAGCCCCCCCAGTCCCGTCAGGATCAGCACCAGAGAGGAGAGCACCAGGAAGCCGATCAACGGCAGAAGCTGTAGCTTTCTCATATCAGCAGTATACCACAGCTGCCCGAGCCCGGGTACACCAAAGAGAGACCTCCCTGTCCTCATGAACACAGCCTCACATGATAATATGGAGGGGTGGGTGATGAAGACCAGCTGCAGAGCTATCAGGGCATCCTGTACGAAGAAGTTCCTGCATGAGAGGGAAGAAGAGACGGACTGCGCAGGCAGTCCCGTTCAGAGGCAGTCTGACGCCAGCTTCCCTCCGAAGACGGCGTCAGGACCACAGGCGCATCAGAAGAGCTGGTACCCGATACCTACGCCGAACTTGAGCAGCTGATTGTTCTCATCGGAGTAGAAATCAACAAGGTTTACCGTACTGTCAACGGGACTGAGCATCTGAGCGAAGCACGAGAAGTCGACCCTCCCGATGTAGATATCGGCACCTGCCTTGATGTTGCTGTAGAGGTAGTAGATCTGCTTGTCGGTGATGTGAAAATTGGTTCCCATTGTCAGATCGAATGACATCAGTTCCCCGAGGGGAAGGGTGATCCCCCCGTTCACATACATCTCTACCATCTTCAGCACCGAGGGGTCTATCTTGTTGTCAGAATACTGCACCGCGAACTGCGTAGTCAGCAGCCCGTTGCGCAGGACCAGAGCGCCCCCGTTACTCAAGGTCTCCGCCACATCACTGAACCCGGTGAAGTCCTGCTCCACTGTCGTTCGTGTTTCAAAGAACTCATTTGCCAGATTTACATTCACAAATGCACCGTTCTTTGCCATCAAGCTCCCGGTTGTAACAACTATCAGAAGTAGAACTGCAATGATTACTTTTTGTACTCGCATAACTCCTCCTGCTATTCATACAATTGTTAACTTATTATATCATACAGAGTGAAAATTGAGTACGATCATCAGCGATATCTCTCAGAATATCATCATTTCTCTCATCTTCTTCTCTGTCTGTATTAGTCACATAAAAGATTATATGTTATATATTTACTAATCATATCACCTGACTGCGAACCTGCACATCAGCCTACGGTCAGCCACCGCATCCCGTCCTGTCTGTCAAACCACAAATACTCTCTATTTTTGAGTTTTTCAATACGCAGACGGCGAGAGAACACAGTCGCTGCATCCCATGGAAGGAGGAGGTACCCCCCTCAAGGTGGATACCGTGTATCGAGGTCCTCCTGCTGCAGTACAGGAGAAGCACAGACAATAGCTCCCCTGCTACTTGGACTGCCCCCTGCGCTTATGCTATACTCCCATCCTATGATCGATTGTTACGTACTCCAGGTTGCCACCGGCAAAGAAGATCTCTATCTCAGACACTTGCGGCGAGACACCGAACATGATTTCAAAATCATCCTGCCCAAGCGGGAGCTCACCCTCAGACGCAAGGGCAAGCACTTCAAGTCCATCAAGCCGGTATTCCCGGGGTATCTCTTCTGGGAGACGAACGACCCCGATCCTGATTCCCGATGGCTCCTGCGAAAGATCCCGGGATTCATCAGGTTCATGAAGGATGAGAATAGCACACTGCTGCCGCTGAGGGAGTCCGACAGAGAGATCATATCGACTCTGACTGTCGATGGGGAGATCGCCGGTCCTTCTACGATCATCTTCGATAAGAACAATCGGGTGAAGGTCCTCAAGGGACCGCTGATGGGACAGGAAGGAAGGATCATCAAGGTCGACCGGAGGAAACGACGGATCACCGTCGCCATCGAGTTCGCTGACAAACGGTTCAAGATCGACCTCGCCTACCAGGAGGTCGAGAAGCAGTCAGCTCATACCAAAGCTGAACGTCCCGCACAGAAGAGAACGACCTCTCAGGCGCCGTAGGCCGCCCTCAACATACCTTCTCACCAACAGGAGCTGCCCCCATGAGCATATTCGAGATCCTCATGCTGATCTCTTTCGGTTTTGCCTGGCCGACTTCCATCATCAGATCCTGGAGATCACGGAGCAACGCAGGGAAGAGCCTGCCCTTCCTGCTGATCATCGCCTTCGGCTACCTCAGTGGTATCCTCCATAAGATCATCTATGCCCCGGATCCGGTCATCGTGCTCTACGTCATCAACCTCTGCATGGTCTCTGCCGACATCCTGATCTACCGAAGGAACCACCTGATCGATATGAACTCTGCCAGTTAGCACTGCCGCTCCCTGCCTGCATGGTAGAGATCATAGATCGTGATCTCTTCTGCCGATGAGGGAGCTCTCTGTGCATGGGGACTGCCCTTCGAAGGTGAGAACGAGACCCGGCGGGTCTCCCCGGGGAGCAGGTGAAACCCGTTATCAGAGAAGTGCCCCGGCGCATCGCACTCGAGCCAGACATAGAAGGCCGGTACATCGGTGGAGATCGCCCACTGAGCGGTATGACGGTCATAACTGCAGCTGATCGTCGGCTCCGAGAATGCCATCTCCTGCGGCAGGGCATAGAGATACCACTGCTGCACCCCGCACAGTACCACATGGAGAAACGAACTCTGCCGCTGATGCACCTCAGGAAGCAGCAACTCTGCGATCTGAGTGGACTGCTCGGGCAGCACGGTCACCCCGCTCTCGACAGACTCGAGGACCCTCCCGTCACAGGAGATCCTCCTGATCTGCAGCGTACCGCTGATCAGCTCTTCGGTGTCATTGATCCCGTAGATATGCAGCTGGTCCCCCACGGGGATGATGCTCAGCGCAAGTGGTGCGAAGAACCGCACGGCCTCATGATGGAGCATCTTCCACCTGCCTGAATACTCGATCGATGACCAGGAAGCGACCGGCCACAGATCATTGAGCTGCCAGTAGAGCGCTCCCATGCATCTGGGTCTGTTAGCCCTCCAGTAGTCTATGGCCATCCTGATCCCGTAGGCCTGCTGTACCGCGGAGAGGTAGACCATGCCCTCGAAGGATGAGGGCATCCTGAAGTAGCGGACCATCGTCTGCAGGATGATCGCATTGCCCATCTCGTTCTTCTGATGATGGAGCATCTGGGGGCTGGAGATGTTCATCTGGTCCGCATCGATCACTCGTCTCATCTGGGGGACCGAGGCAAAGGACTGGAACCCGAACTCGGAGCAGAACCGCGGGATCACCTCCCGGTAGGACGCAAAGGGCTTGCCTTCGTGCCAGACACTCCAGTAGTGCATATCACCGCGAGTATCATCATGCCAGCAGTCGGAGTAGTCCCCGGGGCCACCCGACGGACTGCTCGGCCACCACGGGCGGTGAGGATCCAATGTCCGTACCGCCTGACCGAGCACCCCCTCGTTGAGCCGGTCATAGTCGACCAAGTACCGGTCCCGATTCTCCCTGCTCTCCTCGAACCATATCAGTGATCCGACATCCTCGTTGTTCCCGCACCAGAGCGCGATCGAAGGATGGTGCTGCAATCGCCGGATCTGGTCCTCTATCTCATGGCGCACCTCATCGAGGAACTCCGGTGTCGCAGGGTAGAGCGAACAGGAGAACATGCAGTCCTGCCAGATGAGGATCCCCAGCTCATCACACAGGTCGTAGAAGATATCCTTCTCGTACTGCCCTCCCCCCCACACACGGATCATGTTCATGTGAGCCTCTTTCGCATCTTCGAGCAGTTGTCGGTAGCGCAGGTCGCTCTGCAGGGACGGAAGGGCATCTGTCGGGATCCAGTTGGCTCCCTTGCAGAAGATCGCCTTGCCGTTCACCACGACGGTCAGAGCCCGTCCTGCCTGATCATCACGGTGATCGAGCCTGACCGTCCGGAACCCCAGCCGCAGCGAGACCTGCTGACTCCCTGCAGAGACTGAGAAGGTATAGAGATACTGATCCCCGCAGCCGGAGGGCCACCAGAGCTTGGGGGATTCTATGTGATAGCTCCTCGCTACTTCTATGAACGAGCTCCCATCGTGATAGCTGATAGCTTCGGGCGAGCATACCGAGGAGAGCAGGAAGGAATCATCGATACCGAGCTCCTCCTGCACCACCGTGACCTGCAGATCAGGGATCACCGACAGCTCCTGCAGTTCGAACGGAATACGCAGGAGAGCCTGCCAGCTCCTGTCCTCGTATAGCGTATCAGCGAGGATATGACCGATACGCACGGTGCTGAACGCTTCCAGCCCGATGCTTCGGTAGATCCCGCTCACCATGAGACAAGGGCCCCAGTCCCAGCCGCTGTGACACTGCACCTTCCTCACCAGATTACGGTGCATCGACTGCACAGGATAGACCTGATGGGGGATCGCATAGGGCAGCTGTTCAGATCGCCGCAGGGCTTCCCGCTCTGCTGAACCAAAACGTATCTCAAAGTGGTTCTCTCCCCGCTTGAGCAGCTTCTTCACCGGGAACCGGTAGGTCCTGAACCCGTTACTGCACGAACCTGCCAGCTGATCGTTGATGAAGACCTGTGCGACCAGATCCACCTGCTCGAGCACGAGATCGATCTGGGGGGCACTCACCAGATCCATGGCAAGGTAGATACTCCTGGTTATGGTGAACTCAGCCGTCCCGATCCACTGCAGCTTGAGCTCGTTGGTCCCCACATAGGGATCCTCGACGAGGCCGTGCTCGATCAGGGGGTGATCAGATCACCGGGGATGGAGCACTCGAGCTCATACCCGTGTACAGCCTCCCGCAGATTCCAGCTTCCGGCAAGATCGGTAAATCGGTACATTGGATCCCCCCCATGGTGGTTCTTCTTACTACTAGTAAAACCATCCCACAGATACCAGCAGAGGTCAAGACTGAACCTGAACGACTGCTTACAGAGAGGGTTTCCAGAGGGAGGATCCCGCGTATTCATGCTGTCTGCCTATGTACAATCATATACATAGCAGTTTTCAGAGCTTGCCACTACCATCGTAGATCACACTCATCGCGCTTTGATGATACCACGTGCTGAGATCTACGATGGCACCTCACCGTGTATCGCGGGTACCCCTGGATCTCATCAAAGCAGATCATATGCTGTGTGTTCGTTTTCAGGGAAGCCTGCGGTTCCTGAAGCTTGGCAAAGCCTCCGAGATCTACCAGGTCCAGAGAGATCACACCATGGATTGGCTCAATGACCTTCCTGGCCAGCGGTGAATTCCCCACCTGTCTGGCCCAAGCAGCGTCGCTGCGGGAATGGCTGACAGATGTATGCGAATCACAGATTCTTTCATTCTTGGAATATCTGTTTGCATATCGTAAGTTCTTCATCATAATCACGACGATGATACAGAAACATCACGTAACGTCGTACATGCTGTCGTACACCATCGGGTAGTGTCCGTCTGTACCGAGTGCAGCTGTCTTTTGAGAACCAAAAGAGACATAGGTGCTATGGCGGGCTATACTGCATGCCAACAGAGGTGAGTGAGTGTCGCACTGCTGAAAGATGATCACGTGTGCTGTGAGCACACCTATGGGTGTCGGGCAGATACACAGCTGCTGATGTGCGCTGTACCGGATCTCCCGATCTGCCTCACAGCCGGATATGGGTCACACTGACCCATCCGAAGGAGCCCCCGCAGGGGCTCCTTCGATCACTCCTTCGAGGGGATGGTGAAGTTCGAGGAGTCGAACCGATCACTGCCGAGCCAGAGGTCTATCTTGATACCGCTGTCAGTCCTGCTGACCTCACCGTGTTTGATCTGCAGCCCCACCAGATCCAGCCGTGCCGCACCGAAGAGGTCATGCCCTGTCATATTCCCGTAATACCCGGAGAGTTCAGGACGCTTTTTCCCCGAGAGTGCCTGTGTGATCGATTCCAACTCCTTATCTGAATGCTCATTCTCATCCAGAATGCACAGATGCAGGCCATCTGACTCCTGATGCAGAGAGATGACCATACGTTTCGGATTACCTTCGAGGATGAAGTTCGAGACCTCCCCTATCAGCTGCAGAATGAATTCTTTTCGTTTCATGGTGTTCTCCCTTAGAATGTATCCTCAAAATCCTCAGGACGTGAGTTCCTGTACCACTCGATCACCGAGATGATCAGTGCAGCGGTAAGGCCTCCTGCGAACCCGTTATTATAGAGATCGATCCCGCCGTGCCATGCACCGGTACGTTCTACCATGACCAGATGGATGAAGCCTGCTATGATACCGGTGAAGGCACCGAACTCACCGGCGATCGGTGCGAGCGTGGTAGCGAACAGCGCCGCAAGCAGCGGGCCGGGAGCTGAAAGGGACTTATCGAAGAGCAGACAGCAGAGAACGACCCCGATGACGATGGGAATGCTGTTCTTCAGATGTTTACCGAAGACCCCGAAGCCCATGACCGTAAGGATCCCCCCGAGGACCGGTCCATTGAGATCTCCCCCCACTACGATCACATAGAGCCATGAGACCAGACCCAGGAGCCCGGTATTGAGGAACGCACCCCCTGCCGATACCATGTCGATGAAGTCAGACGGCAGCCGCCCTGTAAGCTTCTGGATGTTCAGAAGATCTTCCCAGATTCCCTTTCTCTTGAGCAGGAACCCGAACAGGATCAGCGCAAGAGAGAGCACCGGGATGAACAGGGTCAGCAGCAGGTCAGCTTCGGTGTTCCAGATGACCGTGATGGCGATGTTGCCTTTGGCGGCAGAGATCATACTTGCAGCGAAGAGCCCGACGAAGCCGCAGGTGAGTCCCATGTTATAGAGGTTGTACCCCTGATGGAGATGCAGCATGGCGATGGCTACAGAGGGCAGCAGCATCCCGGCAAGGATGCCGGCACACACCCCGCCGAGAACAGGAACCGGTCCTGAGAAGCCCATCTCGAAGACGATGAAACTGACCAGCGGGCCGAGGGCGGTACCGAAGAGGCCGATGAGGATATACTCCTTGAACTTGTGCCCGGCGATCCTGGCGGAGATCGCCGTACCGATGATGATCGGTATGCTGTTCAGTGGGGTCTTACCGAAGAGCCCGAAACCGAAGACGGTGAAGACCGCGGCGATGGTCGGTCCTGAAAGCTGTACATCATTAAGCCGGATGATCAGCAGGGTAAGCCCTGCCATGATAGCGGCATTCACCAGAGCCCCTCCAGACCCGCCGACGACAGTGAAGTCGTTGATCAGGCGTGCAGGATGCTGCCAGATGGCAAGCACTCCACGTATCGTGGAAGCAAAGCCTGGAAGATGACCCCGGAGGCTGCTGCCGCTGAGATGATCACGATCAGCATGAGATACATCATACGTTCCTGTCTAGTCACATTCAGTCTCCTTTATCGTTAGTGTATCATACCAAAGATCGGTAAGAACACCAGAGAAATCATCAGGAAGAAGGACGATCCTTCCGCTGAGGATCATGTTCAGGCGTTCATACTCTGTCTGCAGGTACCGAGTCTTGGTCTGAACGAACTCCTCATGCACATCGGCAAGAGAGAACCCCGCATGCTCCAGAAAGTACTGTCCTGCTTCGTGCAGCTGTGACCGGACCTGCAGAGGATCCTCATGGGGTGCACACAGACAGGAGAACTCTTTTCTGAACGGTGCACACTGTACTCCGGTGATCAGAGCCGAGGCGGTATCATCATGATGATACACCTGATAGCTGAGGTCCTGCAGATCGACACCACCGGGAAGCAGATCCAGTACGGGAAGCGGCCCGGGCCCGGTATGCAGTGAGCGGAGAGACTCCAGAAGCCGGTACCTCGGCGGTCTGATCGGGAATTCGACCGTACGGGGGAACGGGCCTGCCACCTGCAGACCGTAGAACCGTTTGGTCCTGCCCATCGCTACCGGCTGGTATGCCCGTATGCGATCGAGGACCAGTCCGTCATCCTCCCCATAGGGGGTGATCGCTATCGCATCAGGGACACCGCTGAGAGTCGCTGCACCGATGAGCCTGGCAGCATGCGATCCATGCCAGGTGGAAAGGGGATCTCTCATGGCTGTCTCCCGATCGATGCAGTAGCCCTCCCCGCTCAGTACCAGGATCGGTCCGGTACTCCCATACGACCGGCAGGCCCGTTCGATCGCATCATACTCCTGTACGAACAGGTCATGGATACAGACATCGGCAAGCAGCCGGTTCTCGGTGAGCAGGAAGGAGACATACCGGACCGGTTCACACCGGTGGTACCGGAACTGCCCCGGAGCTGCTTCTGAGCACATCGAGATGATCTTTTGCTCATCCAGCGGCTCTTTGAGCTGGTAGGCACTGTTCACCGCTATGTCTCTGATACCCAGCTCGGAGAACTTCTTGAGCAGCTGTACACAGCGCTGCTGATCCAGGAGTTCTCCCGGCTTGAGATACTCGGTGAGCAGCAGCCCACCATGACTCCCGAGCAGCTGTACCATGTATTCGGGTTCACGGGCATCCTGTCCGATGCGGATGTATCCGATCCTCATCGACTGCTGAGCGATGGCTGCCTCGAAGCGGTCTGCACAGTCGGTGACCATGACGACCTTACCGATCCGATCGAACAGGCCGCTGTGCTGCCTCAGGAACGCCTTCAGCCCCTCATACAGCCCCTGATCGGTCCTATCCACCCTCCCGCGTACCAGCCAGTCTGACAGATGACCCAGGGCACAGGTGGTATGGGACATGCCCGCATGGACTACCAGATCGATCGTACGGTCATCACGCATCAGTAGTACCACGCACTGTGGATCTTCTCGATCGGGATGTACTCGGTGCTGTAACCGAAGCACAGCGGTCCGAGTACCTGCAGCATCGCCGGGCTCTTCAGCCGTACCGGTGCCGGGATACCGATCACCGCGACCCTCATATCGGTCTTCAGAGCACTGAGGGAGAGTGGCTTCAGGCTGTGAAGATCTATGAGGGTGATCAGATCCGGGACCATGGCAGAGATACGGTCATCTCTGAAGGCTATGAGCAGCTCGTTCTGTGCGAGCAGGGAGAAGGTGCTGTGCTGGTAGCTGCCGGTCCCCTTCAGCCCGATCTGAGACCATCTCCGTCCCCCTTCGAGGGAGATACCGATCTCCGCAGTGGTACCGACGAATAGTTCGATGGCACTGCCATAGGTACTGTTCTTCGTCGTCTCGATGATCCTTTCGAGCAGATCACTGTAGGAATCAGGGCCGATGAAGCAGAGACCGATCTCATAGACGAACGAGAGAGTCCCGGGAAGCAGGACCGAACGAAGTGCTGCCCTGTCGAGCGGAAAGCCCGAGAAGTAGGCGATCCCGGCTGCATGGCTTGCGATCTCACGAGCTTTCACCTCGAAGAGCAGGTTCTCCAGATCCTCGAAGTGGTAGTACTCACCCCCGGGAGTGAGCAGGCTCATGGGAGCTATCTGACGGCCCTCGGCCTGCGCCGTGGTCATCTGGAACTCAGGGAAGGCCCTGCCCATACAGTCGCCGTCGACCAGCGGTACTCCGAGCATACCGGCGACCAGGATGGGAAAGAGCACATTCAGACTGGATGCCTCGATAGAGAAGAGCCCCCGACAGGGGATCGAGGATTCGTCACTGAATCGCTTCACGAGCTCCACCCCCTCAGCACCGGTCTGCAGACTCGCTTCGAGCATACTGCCCATGATCCCGACTGTGAGGTACCTGCCCTCTCCCGAGAGCTCCTCAAGGCTCTCGATCCGAACCGGTCCATGGGCTTCGATGTGCCGGGTCAGGAGTGCCGGCAGATGATCGGAATACTCTCCTCCCCCGCAGGCGGTGCAGAGGGAACCGTAGTAGAGAGCCTGTACCTTCTGGGATGTCACATACTTCATCGGTCGCTCCTGTGCCCCAGGCGCCGGTAGAGCGTCGCAAGGCTGATCCCAAGATGCTGTGCAGCCTGGCGTTTCCCCTTCGTATCATGCCCGAAACGCAGCAGCAGTTCATGGATCTCCTGCTCGCGGACATGCCCGTTCCCCATACGTCCCTGCGCGAGGACCTTCTCAGGGACCGGTCCTTCGATCTGTTCCGAGATACGTTCAGGTACGATCCCGGGGGGCAGCTCATCCACATCGATGACCCCGCTCCCTGACATCGTCATGCAGTACTGCACCACGTTCTCCAGCTCTCTGATGTTTCCCGGCCACTCATACTGCTTCAGGATCTGCAGGGCTTCGAAGGAGAAGTAGGAGAACGCCTCCCCGGTCTGTACGGCGTATTTCTTCAGATAATAGGTGAGCATGATCTCGATGTCCTGAGGGTGCTCACGCAGAGAGGGGATATGGACGGGGATGACGTTCAGCCGGTAGTAGAGATCCGGTCTGAAGCTGCCCTCTTCCATCAGGATGCCCAGGTCACGATGGGTCGCACTGATGAACCGTACATCCACGCTGATCGACCGGGTACCTCCCACCCGTTCGAACTCCCGGTTCTGCAGCACCCGCAGCAGTTTCGCCTGCAGGTGTGAGGGCATGTCACCGATCTCATCCAGAAAGATCGTACCGCCCTCGGCAGCTTCGATCTTCCCGATCTTCCCTCCTCTGGCAGCACCGGTGAACGAGCCCTCTTCATACCCGAACAGTTCACTCTCAAGAAGGTTCTCAGGGATCGCGGCGCAGTTGATCGCGATGAAGGGACTGGTACGTCTCGGTGAGATCTGGTGTATCGCCCGTGCGAACTGCTCCTTCCCCGTACCGCTCTCCCCCCTCAGAAGGATCGTCGCATCGGTAGCTGCAGCCTTTCGTGCGATCTTCATGGTTTTGGCCATCGTATGATGCTTACCGAGCAGATGCAGGAAGGCATCACCGACAGGGGTGCGTTCAGCCACCCCCTCAGAGGGGATCCTCCCCCCCGTCGTGGCATGAATGAGCAGACCGAGACGTCGCGTTCCGCTGTAGAGCGCTCTGATCTCCAGCTGTACCGGGGAGGTCCCTTCGAGTGAGACCTGGTGCTCAAGGCGGGTCTGCCCCCGGGTATCGCCACTGCTGTGCACATAGGCCCGGTACCGGTCTGCGATGCGTCTGCTTGCGGCGGCACCGTTCTGGTACTTCAGCCCACCCCCATCATCAAGGAGCAGTATCGCATCGGATGACCGCCTGCCGAGCTGTTCTATGATCTGCATATAGTAGTGCAGCTCTGCGGTATGTGAGTCCTGAGCCTCTCTGATCTTCAGCATGCGCGAGCACTGCAGCAGATGCTCGAGCTCCTGCGGGGAGAATTCCCTGTGCCCGCTGAACTCCCACAGGACCGTCCCCGTACAGGGCAGCCGTGAGGAGCTCACCCGCACGATCGTGGAGTCCTGAGTATATTCGGGGAGCAGGTTCCCATCAGAGGGCTGCTCTGCTGCAGAGGGGTCCTCTTCCCCCAGAAGTGTGAGAGTCCCTCCGAAGTAGTGCTCAAGCGAGCGTTCGAGTTCTTTCATATCCCTCCATACTATCCCGGAAACAGATCTCAAGCCACTGTTTTTTTCTCAGATTCCAAGAATCTTTCTCATCATTCTCAATCATTCTCACAACAGCCCCTTCATCTCACCCCTGCACGGCACTCCCTATGACCACCGAGCTTCAATACCACCCTCTCATACCTGACAAAGACCATCATCTTACCCGATCATCACGGAAAAGGAGCACTCAGGAAGTGCAGATCTCCGTATAACGAGGAATTGGCACGTCTTTTGCTAGAGAAGAGGCAAAGAAGTTCAACACAGATGAGAAGGAGTACATATCATGGCAGAAGAGAGATCATCGGGGATCGTAGAACAGGTGGCACTTGAGCAGGTCCCGCTCGATCAGCGGCAATCATGGCCGAGTATCGCCCTCATATGGGCAGGGGCGGTCATATCGGTACCGTCACTCATGGTCGGAGGGGCACTGGCAGCAGGGATGCCACTGGGAAAAGGGATCCTGGCAGGGATCACCGGATATATCATCGTGGTGATCTTCATGACCTTTCAGGGCATGCAGGGAAGTGATCTGGGACGACCGACGGTCGTCAATGCCTCATCGGCCTTCGGCCGCAGGGGTGCGGGGATCATCATATCCTTCGTGCTGGGCGTGTCGGTCATGGGCTGGTTCGGTGTCCAGACCAGTGTCACCGGAGCGGCATTCTCCGGGTTCCTCTCACAGCTGGGCGTGACCTTTCCCGTCTGGCTCTCTTCTCTGGTCTGGGGTGTGATCATGCTCACTACCGCGATCATCGGATACAAAGCCCTCTCCTACCTGAACTACATCGCAGTCCCGGCACTGATCCTGCTGGCTGTCTACGGGACCGTCATAGCCCTGCAGACCTACGGACTGCAGGGACTTGCCGCCCATACCACGGCATCTTCGATGACCTTCTTCCAGGGTGTGGCTATCTCAGTGGGAGGGTTCGCCGTAGGCGGCGTGATCGCCGGAGACTACTCGCGATACGCCAGAGACCGTAAGGGATCGGTACTCTCCTCTCTGGTGGGAGTGCTTCCCATCGGCAGTGCCCTGCTGGTAGCAGGAGCTCTGATGTCAGTGGTCGCAGGCACCTATGACATCACACAGGTGGTGAGTACCCTCGGGTTCCCCGTGCTGGGATTCATCATCCTGATCCTCGCGACCTGGACGACCAATGCCGTGAATGCCTATTCAGGCGGACTGGCGATCACCAACATGCTCAACCTCAAGGGCAACAGACGTGCGATGGCTACAGCCGTTGCCGGAGGTATCGGTACGATCCTGGCGATCAGCGGGATCATCAACTACTTCATCTCCTTCCTGGTCGTCATGACCGCAGGGATCACCCCGATCGCCGGGGTCATGATCGCCGACTACTGGATCAGGAACAAAGGGAATCCTGAGACCTGGGAACCTCAGGCAGGTTTCAACTGGGCAGGGATCATCTCATGGCTTGCAGCAAGTGCGATCGGGCTTCTGGTCACCTGGGGTTCACAGGCGATCAACGCCATCGTCGCAGCCGGGGTCCTCTACCTGATCCTCTCGAAGATCATCCCGGCAGGACAGCCGGCAGTGGCTGCACAGGAACTGGATTGATTCCAGTACGATCGGCACCGGGCGGCTGCTCTTCGGTCTATGATCGAGGAGCAGCCGCCTCATGTACCGGAACAGACAAGACTACATCATCATACGACAGGAGGACTACATGAGATTACTGGATGAACAGGCCATAGAGCATATCGCTCTCGGGGCCTCTCTCCTCGGGACCGGGGGAGGAGGAGATCCCCACATAGGACGGCTGATGGCCCTCAATGCCATACGCAAGCACGGTCCTGTCAAACTGATCACCCCCGATGAGCTTCCCGATGATGCCCTGGTGGTACCATCGGCGATGATGGGAGCTCCCATCGTCATCATCGAGAAGATCCCGAACGGAAACGAGTTCATCACGGCCTTCAAAGGCCTTGAAGATATTCTGGGTAAACAGGTCTATGCCACCATCCCGATCGAGGCAGGGGGCGTCAACTCCATGATCCCCATCGCCGTTGCAGCCCAGCTGGGCATACCGCTGGTAGACGCCGATGGTATGGGCAGGGCCTTCCCCGAACTGCAGATGGTCACCTACCATCTTGATGACATCCCGGCAAGTCCGATGGTCATCGTCGATGAGAAGGGCAACAGTGTCATCCTCAAGACCATCACCAACAACTGGGCAGAGGAGATCGCACGAGTGTGCACCGTCACCATGGGGGCTTCGGTCATGATCAGCATCTACTCGATGCTCGGTAGACAGGTGAAGGAGTCGGGGATCAGCGGCATCATGAGTTTCAGCGAACAGATCGGCAGGATCATCGCAGAAGCGAGGAAGGAACGGACGAACCCCGTCAACGACCTGCTCTCCCTGACACATGGCTATGAGCTGTTCAAGGGAAAGATCACCGATGTCAGCAGGAACATCGAGGGCGGTTTCAACCGGGGGCTGTGTCAGATCAGCGGTCTGGAACACCACAGCGGATCCTCCATGCAGGTCAGTTTTCAGAACGAGAACCTCATGGCAGAGAAGGACGGGAAGGTCCTGGCCACCGTACCCGACCTGATCTGCATCCTTGATGCAGACACCTCGGTCCCGGTCACCACCGAGACCCTCAAGTTCGGTCGTCGCGTCGTGGTCATAGGGATCCCCTGTGACCGGCGGTGGAGAACCGAACGGGGCATCGAGACCGTCGGTCCCCGCTATTTCGGCTATGACCTCGAGTACACACCAGTAGAACAGCTTGCAGGGAAGGAGGAACACCATGGAGTATAATATAGGGATAGACGTAGGGGGGACCAATACCGATGCGGTCATCATCGATGATGCACGGAACATCATAGCCTCGGTCAAGAGCCCTACCACGACCAAAGTCTCAGATGGGATCTCTCAGGCTCTGAAAGCGGTACTCGAACAGGTCTCCATCAACAGGAAGGAGATCACCTATGCCATGCTCGGGACCACCCACTCGACCAACGCCATCGTCACCCGGAAGCATCTGCTCAAGACCGGGGTGATCCGTATCGGTAAACCTGCCGGTATGGCCATCGAACCGATGATCGACTGGCCACAGTCGCTGCGCTCAGCAGTGAGTGAACAGACCTGGCACATCCGCGGTGGGCATGAGTTCAACGGCAAGGAGATCTTCCCGCTCGATGAGCAGGCACTCACCGCAGCCTTCGAGCAGATGAAGGGATCGATCGAAGCCCTGGCGATCACCTCGATCTTCTCACCGGTAGCAGCAGACCATGAACTGCGTGCAGCGGCACTGGCACGGAAGATCCTCGGAGAGGATCTGCCGATCACCGTATCACATGAGATCGCATCGATCGGACTGCTGGAGCGGGAGAATGCGGCGATCCTCAATGCAGCGCTCAACAGTGTGGCACGATCGACAGCACTCGGTTTTCAGCAGGCACTCATCGATGAGGGAGTGACCGAGGCGAACATCTATCTCTGTCAGAACGACGGGACACTCATGAGCATCGACTACTCGATCGACTACCCTATCCTGACCATCGCCTGCGGGCCGACGAACAGTATCAGAGGAGCCTCTTTCCTGAGCGGGCATGAGGATGCCATCGTACTGGATGTCGGGGGAACGACCAGTGATGTGGGAGTGATCAAGCAGGGCTTTCCCCGGGAGTCCTCCCTTGCCGTAGAGATCGGCGGGGCACGGACGAACTTCCGCATGCCGGATCTGAACTCTCTGGGACTCGGCGGCGGGACTGTCATCACCATCGAAGGAGATGAGATCACGATCGGACCTGAGAGCGTCGGGTACCGCATCACCGAAGAGGCACTGATCTTCGACGGTACGACCCTCACGGCTACCGACATCGCCGTACGTCTGGGAATGTCATCGATCGGGGACCCTGCGAAGGTCGCCCACATAGACCGAAGACTGGCTGAAAGAGCCCATCTGCAGATCATGAAGCTAGTGCAGGATGGTATCGACTCCATGAAACTCTCCAAGGACCCGGTACCGCTGATCCTGGTGGGAGGAGGCAGTCTGCTGATCAGTGACACGATCGACGGGACACAATGCATCATCAGACCGGAACATCTGGGTGTCGCCAACGCCCTGGGGGCAGCGATCGCTCAGGTCAGCGGTCAGATCGAACGGGTCTATTCTCTCGATGTGATGTCACGGGAAGAGGCACTCGGGGATGCGAAAGCCATCGCAGTCCAGGAAGCCCTCAAAGCCGGTGCACAGCAGGAGACCATACGGATCGTCGATGTAGAGGACATCCCTCTGGCCTACCTCCCGGGTAATGCTACCCGGATCAGAGTGAAGGCGGTAGGGGATCTCAAACGATAGCAGCTCGCATCCGATCTCACCTGCTTCCTGAGAAGGCTGCAGGTGAGGGGCTGTCATCAGAGCGCAGCAGCTGAAAGCTTCTGCGGCTTGATGGTAAGAGCGATCAGGGAGTTCATGACCGCAAGCAGCGCTGCGAGGATGAACAGCAGCTCTATACCCAGGAACTCCCAGATGAGCCCCCTGCCAGAGCGATGAAGATACTGATCAGGTGATCGAGCGATATACCGGTCGTCAGGGTGGCCGTCATCTCATCACGATCATCACTGAGATGCCGCACATAGACACTGGCAGCCATGCTGGCATTCGATACCAGGTGGTCGATGACATAGACGACCGCTACCACGATATAGGCGACAGGTATCGGGAACAACCGGTGGGCGAACCCGTAGAGCAGACAGACGAAGAAGAGGATGACCGTATCACCGACCATGACGGCTTTGTACCCTGCCCGGTCGATCAGCTTGCCGATCAGCGGGGAGACCACGATGTTCAGGGCTGCACACACACCCATGAGCATGGCGATGACCGAGGTAGAAGCCCCATAGTTGAGGATGAGCACATAGGGGGCAAAGGTCATGAAGACCTGCTTGCGCGCCCCATAGAAGTTCTGCAGGATATAATAGGTGGTGTACTTCTTTCTGAAATAGATCCGCTGACGGGTCACCGTACCGGTGTCCCGCTCGAGAAAAAGACTCGCCAGGATCGCACAGAGGATCAGGATGATGACCCCGATGAAGGTATAGGTGAAACCCATGCTGCCTGAGGCGGCAAGGAAGATCAGCGGGACGATGAAGAACCCGATGACCTGCCCGATGCTCTGCACGCTGCGCATCAGTCCAAGGGCGGCACCCTCCTTCCCCCGACCAGCTGAATGGACGGCATAGGACTGCCGCACCGGCATGATCAGATGCTGCCCGGTACTGTAGACCGTAAGCATGAAGATCGCAGGGATCATGCGGGGACCGACGAGCAGGAAGCCGAGGACCCCTACCATGGCGATCGCATACCCTACCTGAAAGATCCTTCGTTCTGAGACCCGGTAGAACAGCGCAAGGGTAAGGAACAGGAACAGTCCGGGCATCTCGCGGAAGAACTCTATCACTCCCCGCTCGGCCTTGGAGGCACTCAGTTCGATGGCCAGATAGTTATCGAGGACACCGCTGAAGAGTGCCGATGCCGTGCCGAAGCACAGCAGAGATATGAGAAAGAAGAGATAGCTTCGTTTGTGTACAGGTGATTTCATACCGAGCATCATATACCTGCAGGCAGGTGAAGGTACATAACAGCACAGCAGAAACACCACACTTTTTCACCTGAACAGGCTGTCCCTGATGCAGGGGCATAGGTGGTTTCGCAGGAGGAACTGACACTGAAAGCTGATGCACAGAGACAGAGGATCTGAGATCCTGCAGAGAACCCCGCGTATCGCTGCCCTCCTATGAGCTCACCAGTCGATCTCCTGTTGGTACTCATCCATCCAGGGGAACTTCAGATCATGAGGGGAGGCCCCGTGGAGCTGCGCCCCCTCATCAAGAGCGCTCTTGATCCTACGGTAGTCATCGTCATACTCATGCTCTACAAATCGCTTGGCGATGATGCTCAAGTTCGCTTTCCGCTTCTCCGGGGTCATATCGAGGAACTCAAGGTTCTTCAGATCCAGGAACTGACCATACATCTTCTGTACGGCAGATGATCCCCGGGCGATACTGTTCCGCAAGCGGGTACAGGTCCCCGGGGTCAGCACCTCCTGCATGCAGTCGAAGAAACTCGACTGGAAGGTGCGCATCAGGAGGATCGTATGATCCCACATGACCAGAGGATCCTTATGTTCCAGAAACCGTTCTTTTGAGAGTTTCCTCATGCGATAGTCGATGACGACATTCAGGGCCATCATGACGAAGCAGAGCTCGGGATAGAGGATGTTGTCCGAGACGATGATCATCGAAGTCTTCTCCGGGCATTCCTGCCCATCGGTGAAACAGAAGTGCTCGGGTACCGGCTCCTCCTCAATCTCGATGGTCCTGTCCCCCATGGAGGCATGACGGATGTCATAGCAGACCCCCAGGATGCGGTTGCTCACCACATAGTAGTCCAGCGAATTCGACAACTCATCGATGACCAGCTCATAGATGGCATCGACGATCTTCATGAACTCATCCGGTGTCCCGCTGATCTTCACACCGGCATAGTGCGGTGTCATCTCCATACGTATCATCCTGTTCCCCCTGATCTGGTAGTTCGTATCTCCCTCTTTCCAGTATAGGTGCAGATCCTCTGCATCTCAAGCACGATCTGCGGTACTCGGAGAAAAGCGATACACACGGACCTGCTCGATCGACTCTGAGAGGATCCCCCACAAGTCATACAAGAGGTGTCAGGCATGGACGGTGGCAGACAGAGCATGGGGATGGCAACGGGAGTGTAGATGGGGGCACTGAGAGCCGGAGGTGAGGAGCACGTGATCCTCACCTCCGGCTTCCGCAGATGCTAGTGCAGCAGGGTCTCAGGATCGAGATTCTTTGACTCTATATCCTTGAAGTAGTTCACCGTACCGACTTTGAGCTCATAGGTGGCCTTGTCATCACAGACGAGGATCGCCTTGGGATGCATCTGGATGATGCTGCAGGTCCACATATGGTTGATCCCATCCTCGACGGTCTTCTTCAGCGCAGTCGCCTTGTTCAGCCCGTTGGCAAGGATCAGCACACAGCGTGCATCCATGACCGTCTGGACCCCGACTGTCAGTGCGGTCTTCGGGACCATGTCGATGTTCCCCCCGAAGAAACGGGAGTTGGCAGCTTTGGTATCATAGGTAAGACTCTTGATCCGTGTCCTGGACCTCAGAGAGGAGCCCGGCTCATTGAAGGCGATATGTCCGTCAGCACCGATCCCGCCGAGAAAGAGATCTATGCCCCCTGCCTGCTCGATAGCCGCCTCATAGGCAGCACACTCTGCAGGGAGATCCGGTGCATTACCATTGAGGATATGCACATGAGCAGGATCGATATCGACATGGCTGAAGAAGTTCTTCCACATGAAGGTATGGTAGCTCTCAGGATGGTCCTCCGGGATACCTACGTACTCATCCATGTTGAAGGTGACCACATGCTTGAACGATACGTAGCCCTGCTTGCACAGACGAATCAGTTCCCCATAGGTGCCAAGGGGGGAGGACCCGGTCGGCAGACCAAGGACGAAGGGTCGATCCTGTGTCGGGCCGAACCGTTTGATCTCCGCTGCGATATAGTTAGCCGCCCAGGAAGAGAGCCTTCGGTAATCCTGTTGTATTATCAGTCTCATATACATACTCCTATAACATTATTGCGATCAACTGGTATCATACCACTGATCCAGTCGTCTTTCCAGCATGGCCGGAGAAATTCACTCGTTCATACACAGTAAAGAGCTCTCCCGGGTCACTCACCCCGTGAGAGCTCTTTGAGCAGCCTGGTCGACGTAGCGGTCTTTACCGCAAGGCGTTCGTGCAGGTCTATGATGAAATCGTTCTCTGCTGCGATCCCGTGCAGCACCCGGTACTCATGGTCTCGTTCTTCATGGCTGCCGTTCAGGCCATAGCCGACCTTGGCAGTCTGTGCGAACTCCTTCTCAGCATCACGGGCACGAAGGGTGTCGAGTTCGGTCACCGCCGCTATCCAGTGTGAAACCATATCGCGAATATCACCGATAGTCAGTTCGTTCTGTGGTTTATGCTTCTTCTCACAGATACGGGCCATGACCCAGCTGAGTTCATAGGTATGGAACAGATCATGGAGGGTTGCCAGGCGGGCGTGGATCGCCGTGAGCGAATCAAGCACCCCCGACTCGATATCAGCTATGAGCAGGTCGAACTCATCCTTGGGGACCAGCAGCCCCGATACGTCGATCCACTCCCCGCTACCGATCGGGCTGCGGGGGTAAGGGCCGAGAGGACCTCTTCATCCGAGGTGCAGTCACACTCGAGCAGTTGATTGACCACGATGTTGCCAAGATACCGCCTGATCGCCAGCTCATAGAGCTCGACTCCTTTCTCCAGTGCTGACTTGGAGATGCGTACCCCATTATAGAAGTAGTTGATCGAGGAGTGCCCCGCCTGCAGCTGGATGTGCAGCAGCTTCTTCTGTCCCCGCATCACATGCTGTACCGTATAGGGTGTGAGAAGGTTGTAGGTGATCAGATCATGCTTATTCGGTCCCTTGCGCCGGTCGCGTTTCGGCCACTTGCGTGAATCCCGGACCGTACCCACACTCCGTATGTTCACCGCGGGGATCAGCAGAGACTCTCCCCCTGCTCGATGAGATAGGAGAAGGGGAACTCCGAGGTGTCTGAATTGGTATAATGCCTGCCCATGATGACAGAGAAGGCACCCACATGCATGGGAAAGAGCATGTAGGAGTCAGAGGCTGTCTTGGAACCCCGTTCTATGATCCCCTGATGGTTGGGACCGAGTTTATACATATGGTTACTCTGGTTGGAACCGCTCCCTGCATTGAGGAAGGAGACCAGCGCAGCGATGAGCAGGGTCGATTTATGATGGGTGACCGTATACGGGCCGGCGAAGACCGAACAGGCTTCCCCATGGAATCCGGCACAGTTGGCGAAGAAGATCGAGTTCTCTGCCGAATACTGCTTGGACAGTTCAGTCGCCTGTCCGATGTAGCACTTATCTATGATGACCCCATCGGTGACCTTCGCTCCCTCTGCCATGATGAAATCCTCTGCTACCACATCGAACCCGATGATCGCAGGGTCCTCTTCACAGCTGTTGACCGTACCGTTGCTCAACTTGGCGACCCCTTCGAGTCGTGCCCAGGGACCGACTCGCACATCGTGCAGCGGTCCGCAGCCAAGCAGCCGTGCGTGGGTACCGATCGTACCCATCGAGGAGGTGACCGAAGCGGTGTGCAGCGCCGCCAGATGTTCGAGCTGCTCCATGAGCTTCGGCTTGAACCGGTAGAGCGCCATCAGATATGCGATATGAGAGGGCAGTCCATCATAGATCGTGACTTCTCTGCCGCCCCCCTCGTTGATCACTGCCGCCCTGATGCCGTTCCCGAACGAACTGGTATCTTTGACGATGAGGGAGTTCACCTCATAGATCACCGCATGGTCTTCGATGATATAGTTGGCAATGTACTGATCTATCTTGCTGATCAGCACATCATCACCTACGGTGACATGGTGCAGGACCGCATCATAGATCCCGGTAGGACATACGAAACCGCCTGAGAGGGTCACCGAACCGGTACAGGAACCAAGGCGGATCGGGCCGGAGAAGACCGTCCTGCGCACTCTGGATGGATCGAAGTCTTCTTTGACCTGAATCTGGTCCCAGCCGGTCGATTCACAGCCCGCTGCTTTCATGATGTCTATTTCCTGCATGCTCAGTGCTCTGTACATTGGTATGTTCCTCTGTGATTGATATGGCTACAGTGTACACCACTGCCGCGACCAATGCAATCAGAAGGTCCTGCTAATCGAAATAGCTCGTATGGATGTCACAGGTTATGACCTCGGCAAGTTCGAAGAACCGGTAGGGTTTGATCAACGCAGCATCGAACCCATAGCGTACCGGGTAGGCCATGACGGGATCCTTGACGTACCCGCTCGAGGCGATGATGCGCAGACGGGGATACTGCTTACGCAGCTCCCTGATGATATCCTGACCGCCGAGTGCGCCGGGTACGGTGAGATCCAGGATCACCGTATCATACTGAAGACCCCGGTCCTCTGTAGCTGCACAGAGCCCAAGGACCTCCTCTCCGCAGCTTGCGGTATCCACCTCATAAAGCAGCTTGTTGAGCATCCCCTCTACGAAATCCCGTATGGCCATCTCATCATCCATGACCAGAGCCCGTTTCTGATGGGGCTGCTCCCCGACTGCCGTATCGGCGGTCGGGGAACTATGGTCATCCAGTTCCTGGCCATACTCATGCTCCACAGCAGGGAGATAGATATGTACCTCGGTACCTTCGCCGAGCTTCGAGGTGATCTCTATACTGCCGTTATGCTTCTGGATGATCGAGTAGGCAGTGGTAAGCCCCAGCCCCCCGCCGGTATCCCAGGAGGAGAAGAACGGGTCATAGACCCGCGAAATATCCTGCGGGTCGATGCCTACCCCGGTATCGCGGACGATGATACAGATGTAGTTGCCCGGGGGCAGGACCGACTGCAGATCGGCATAGATACGGGCATTGCGTACCTGCACATCGATCATGGATTCACCGAAGCGACTCTTCTGCGCCTCTACCGCATACACTGCATTATAGAGGACATTCTCCAGGACCTGTCTGATCTGATCGGCATCGAAACGGCTTTTCCACAGCCCGTCTTCTATCCTGCAGCTGCAGGGGAACGGAAGGTCCTTCAGTACCGAAGCAGTGACCTCTTCCGCCAAGGCACCCAGATCTCCCTGGTGCCGTTCAGGTTCACCGCCTCGTGAGAAGGTAAGCAGCTCTTTCGTCAGTCCCCGTGCCCGATCGAAGGGTTCCATGGCCCGGTTGAGCAGTTCACCGGCACGGGTATCAGGCGGGCACTGATCCCGTGCCAGTTCGATGAACCCGAAGACTCCGCTGAGCAGGTTGTTGAAATCATGTGCGATCCCCCCTGCCAGGACTCCCAGTGATTCCAATCGCTCCGAACGCCTGGCATGCTCCTGCAGCAACTGCTCATGCTTCAGATCGTGGATCACCAGGATCGCTCCGCGCATCTGCCCATCAGAGGTCATCAGGGGCGAGGCACTCACGGCGACCGGCTGCAGATCCCCGAACTGGTCATAGAGAAAGGTGTGTTCATGTTCATGGCTCACAAGACCCGTGATCAGCACGGTAGTGACAGGGTCAGTGAGTCGATCGCTGGTACGGTCATCATAGAGTCTGACCACCTCTTCCACCGGCGTACCGACTGCATCCTCGGCACTCATACCGGTCACCTGCTCGGCAGAGAGGTTCATATCGACCAGACAGCCATCCAGATCAGCGGTGATCACGGCATCTTCGATGCTCCTGAGGGTGAAGGCAAGCTGCTGTTTCTCGTGCTCGAGCAGATCCCTTGCTCCCTCATGCTCGCGGATCTCCTGCTCGAGCCTTCGTGTCCTGCGGGCGATCTCACTGCGGAGCAGCTGATTACGGCGCATGATCAGGAACACGATGAACACCAGCGCTGCAGCGAGCAGCCCTTCGATCACCCTGATGCTCTGCAGCTGTTCAGCTACCCGTGCCCCCCAGCCTGCCGAGGGCATACCGGCAAGCTGCCACCGATCATCGATCAGATGTACCGCTACCACTACCGGTGCAGCTGCTGCTGCAGCTTGCGTGAACAGAGACTGATCCCCGGTGATCATCGTCCCGGAGGAGGTCCGTAATGCCAGAGCGAGGGGGATACGATGGAACAGCTCCTCTTCAGTACGAGCATCTTCTGCTGGGTCGAAGACGCCGAGGTCAGACAACAGAGAGGGCATATCGATGACCATACTGACAAGACCCCAGAATACCGGATCGCTCCCGTCCTGAGGGTCATGGAAGACCGCTGATCGGACGACCAGGCCGCGGCCTCCCTGACGCAGGTCATAGGGCCCGCTGAATGCCGGCCGGACACTGGAAATGGCCCTCTGGACATCTGCTGCGACCTGCGGTCGTGTATCGTGCAGGATGTCATGGCCAATGGAAGCCTCGTTGCCTGCCAGGGGGTAGACGTACTCATATGCCCCCCCGGTGCTATGATCATGTTCCGTATGCTGTCACTGCCGCTGATCAGCTCCTGACACAGGAGGGAGAAGGAGCTCTGGTCAAGAGGGAGGCTCTGTTGTACATGGATGTGGGTATAGGCACGCAGTCCTTCGAGCAGAGAAAGGCGCTCGGCTATGAGGATCTCAACCATGCCCGAGATCTGATTGAGTGAATCCGTGACAAGCAGCCGTTCGTTCTCAAGGATCTCTTTCTGCTGCTGCATATCGATCAGTACGACGAAGATCAGACAGAGAAGGACCAGAAGCATTGCTGTGATCATGGGAAGATAGCTGTGGGAAGCCGACCTGTATTTCACTTTTCCGACCTTGGAGGTGATACACATTAAGTATACTCCCGCTCCTACAGCAATGCAATATTCGCTCTTTCAAGTACATCTAATCGGTATCAGCGCCTTGTCAGAACCTGCTTACCGGTCTGAGATACACATACGACAGGAGGTCTTTTCTCACTTCCAGGGGATCATGGTCCTCCTCGCCTGCGACCAGGGCCTCTGTGTCACTGACTTCGTTCGATGACCAGTAGTAACCCCCTTCTGCAAACCCGCCGAGCCCATCGAGGACCTCCAGCATACAGGTCAGCTCATCGATGGAGGGCAGGAACCAGCAGCTGCATGCACCTGTCTCACAACTGCTGCACAGTTGTGCTGCAGTCTGCAGCGAGAGGCCGTCTGCGAGGGTGCAGATCACTGCCGTGTTCGTCGATCCGTTACCGATCTCCGTGTCCGTAAGCCCGGTCTCTATCCCGGCGAGTCCCCATGACCCCTTGGGATCACCATCTGGTGCATACCAGTTCGCAGGGGCTGCCTCCAGATACCGCCAGCCGCTTTCGATCCACTGTGCATTGGCCTGTTCATGGAAGATATGCCCGGTCCCCGGTCCGGTCTCCAGCAGGCTGTAGCCCTGCTGTGCGGTGATCTGCACCAGTGCATCCTGCTGCGCGGTGATCATCTCCATCCCGTACCAGCGGGTCTCCTCCTCACTGCTCACCACAGCACCGATGACCACCTGCTGTCCATCCTGCAGCTCGAGAGACCCCTTCCAGCAGCCTGACTCCTCACAGTAGAGCAGCTCACAGACCAGAGGATCACCCTCTGCTGTGGTCAGCGGCACGGCTCTTCCCTCTCCATCCTGTCCATAGACTTCAGCCTGACAGCTCTCTGTGTGCGGATCCGGCAGCGTACCACCTCCCTCACCTCGTTCCTGATTCGTATTCATACTCATTTCCACATCGACCCGTACCGGACCGGCGACTTCAGCGCCGTTCGGACATCCTGTCATCAGCAGCAGAGAACATGCTGCTATCCCCGCAGCCCGTGCGAGTCTCGATCCTGCTCGATCCTTAGTGCTTCGTTTCATACAAGCTCCTTTGTCTGATTGTTCGGCTTCACCCTGTAGAGTTGTTTACATATAATTACATACACTCTACGTAATATAGATGCTACACCCTGATATGGAAGATGACAAGAAGTATTTCTTATAATTTGTATATATTACCCATAGTAATGCACATTATTACTACTGGTAAGGATAAGAAAGAAGACGCTATACGGCATATGACAGGGTGGGTTCGGCATTCTCTCAGGGCAGGTTGAACCCCCATCGAGCAGGTGCAATCAGGGGGCTTTGCATGAAGGGTAATGGTACTTCTGTGTCATGGGACCCGGAGGAGCTACCACTCGGCTGCTGATCCCATCCCCCGGAGCAGCTTCTCGACAGCGCCATGGTCAAAGAAGACCCCGTTGACATAGCAGCACTGCACCTCGTAATGATCGAGGGTGGTCAGATAGAGGGCATCCAGATCGAACTCGATACTCTCTGAGAGAGCATGGCCCTGAGCGATGATGCTGATACTCATATCCATCGAGGAGAGTGCTCCACAGCCATCGAGTCCCATAGCCATCTCACAGGATCCCTCATAGCTGATCTCCGTCCGCGGTGAGCGATACTGCTCACAGAAGACCGTAAGGATCAGCGTCCCGTCCTCTTCTACCTGCGCCGTATACTGCAGATGCTCATCATCAGGGAGGGTCCCTGTCTCTGCTGAGCATGCCATGAGCATCGAGAGGTCTTCCATGATCGCTTCAAGGTCGCTGATGTCAACAGCAGGAAGGGCTGCTTCAGACGGGGGCTCTTCTGTCACCGGAAGTATGGTAAGACAGCCGGAGATCAGGAGTATCAGAAAAAGGCTCAAGATCGCGACCGGAAGTGTTCTTCTATTCATCATGCATGCTCCTTATGTGCAATGATCCCTGTGATCTCGAATGAGACTGCTGGGGCCCGTCTTACAGCTTGCATCAATCGAGTCTCGGTAGTACCGGTATGTGGATACAGCCCTCCCGGTTCAGAGAGAGGGGCCCTGCTGCGATCCTGCTCTCTTTGAGCGGTCCGGTGGGAAAGCTCATGGCATCTACGAGACAGCGATCGAAGTCATAGAGGGTCTTGCCGTACTGCTGATGGCCGATACGCATGATGATCTCGATCATCAGGGGATCAGCCCCCACCGATGCTATGCTCAGCGATATGCCATGAAAGATCACCGACTGTTTTTGCCGCAGGGTATAGGTCCCGGTGATGATCAGCTGCTCCTTCTCTGTTTCATAGGCATCGAAGGTACAGCAGAAGATCCCGGTCCTACGGTCAGCTGATACACTGATACCCTCGGGGATGGGAAGGACCTCCTGTCCCGATGACCCGTAGACCTGATCGATCAGTTCGTAGGAGGTGCGATAGGCCGCATTGATCCCCTGAAGCACCCGATCGGTGAGATACTGCTGCTGCCCTCCACAGACTCCCAGCAGCATGGCCCCTGCCCTGCAGGACAGAAGATACCCGCAGACCCCCGATAGCAGTACCACTGCGATCACCAAAGTCAGTACCCTGCTCTCATTCATGAGCGACCCTCCCCTCCGATCCGTTCTCATCACAGCCGATCGTATCTTCACACCGTCATACCAGCATCGCATCAGGACATATGTCGTTCCCTTTTGTGCGTTCTCGACCCTTGTACTCCTACTATATTTACATTAGTTTACATTCACAAGATATTATAAGGATAAATACTCTATACTATAATACTCGTTACCTCTGTACGCATGACCATACGCTTTTAGTCTTCCCTCTATCGAGCACACCGGATCTGCCTCTCCATCCGCATGCTTTCAAGCTGCCCATCTCCTCTACCAGAGTCGCAGCAGCGGCATGGGGGAAATCCCTTCTGAGGGGACAGGTTATAAATTGACACTCATACACTATTGTGTAAGAATAAATCATGAGAACAGATGAGATCATCAGCAGAGCCAGAGAGGCGAAAGACAGGCAGATCACCTGCATCGACTGCGGGACCATCGCGTACGAGCAGGCTCTATCCTTGCAGAGGACCCTGCAGCAGCTGCGCCTGGGACAGGAGATCTCCGATGTGGTGCTCATCATGGAGCACCCACCGGTGATCACGCTGGGCATACGCAAAGAGCACAATGTGCTCCGTGCACGTACCGAAGAGCTCACCGAGAGGGGGATCTCCATCGTACCCATCCAGCGCGGGGGAGGTGCGACAGCCCATAATCCGGGACAGCTGATCATCTATCCGATCATCGCCCTGCAGGAACGCAAGCTGCACGTGGCACCCTACGTACATTTCCTCGAAGATATGGGCATAGCACTGCTGCAGCAGTTCGGTATCACCGCATACAGCAGAAAGAGGTATCCGGGGATCTGGGTAGGAGAGAAGAAGATCGCCTCAGTGGGGGTCCAGATCACCAGAGGGGTGAGCATGCACGGGATCGCCCTCAATGCGTGGAACGACCTCTCGATCTTCTCCCATATCGTCCCCTGCGGTATCGATGGTGTGATCATGACCAGCATAGCACAGGAGTGTGGAGCCCCTGAAGATATGCCTCAGCTGGTCGCCTTCTCTGCAGACTATTGTATCGACTATTTCTCCACACAAGGAAGACCGACAGATGAAAGAGACTAAGAGACTCCCTGCATGGATCAGAAAACAGATGTACTACCAGGGATCGTTCATGCATACCGAGAAGATCATCGCACAGCACGGGATCACCACGATCTGTTCTCAGGCCAAGTGCCCCAACCGGGGCGAATGCTGGACAAGGGGAACTGCTACGGTACTCATCCTGGGGGAGATCTGTACGAGGAACTGTCCCTTCTGTGCCGTCGGCCACGGCAAGCCCGAACCCCCTGATCCAACTGAGCCCGAAAGGATCGCACAGATGGTCCTCGATATGGATATATCGTATCTGGTGATCACCAGTGTCGATCGTGATGACCTGCCTGACGGCGGGGCATCCCACTTCCGTGATGTCATCCTGGCATGCCGGGCGGCAAACCCACTGATGCGATTCGAACTCCTGGTACCGGACTTCAAGGATTCTCAGGATCATTCGCTCGATATCCTCTCTCAGGCGCTCCCGTTCGTCTTCAGCCATAACATCGAGACCCCGGCACAGCTCTATGCGACAGCACGCCCGGGAGGCGTCTATTCCCGATCCCTGCAGCTGCTTGCGAAGGCCTCTGAGCGTTGGCCGGAGGTACCGATCAAATCATCGATCATGCTCGGACTCGGAGAGAGTGAGCAGCAGGTCATGCAGACCCTCACAGATCTGCACGATGCAGGCTGTGACCGTCTCGCCATGGGTCAGTATCTGAGACCTTCTGCAGAGTCGCTGCCTGTGGCAGAGTTCGTGACCCCGGAAAAATTCACCTGGTGGGAAGAGCAGGCACGGAGTATCGGTTTTGACTGGGTGATGGCATCCCCCTTCACCCGCAGCAGCTACCATGCCGATGCATAGCTGATCAGTGGCCTACGAACGTATCACGCATCCTGAAGCTGAGGACCAGCGCGATCACCGGCAGGACACTCATGATCGTCACCCCGGTCTTCAGGGACCCTGTGACATCATTGATCGCCGATAGGAACAGCGGCCCGAGAGCACTCATGATCACCGTCAGAGAGGTCACCAGACCGTTGATACTCCCGAGATGCAGACGACCGAAGACCTTGGGCACCACAGCAGACTGCATGGTCCCCATCAGACCGCTTGCAAGACCGAGACCCAGGATGGTTAGCAGATACCCTGCACCGGTGTCAAGGAAGTAGATAGAGAGGAACCCCAGCAGCTGACTTGCCGCCATGAAGGCTACCAGGTAGTTGGCCTTGATGCGTTCGGTCAGCATGGCAGAGAGAAAGCTGGTCGGTATGGCGATGAACGAGATCGGTATGAAGATCGCTACCGCCTGTTCGATGCTCATCCCCGACTGCATACCGATCGCCTGGATATGGAAGGTGATACCGGTCATCCCCAGAGCACTGGTCGCCAGGACCAGCACGATAGCCCAGAAAGCCTTGGTACTGACCGCTTCCCCGCGGGAGAGTCCTGAGAGAGCAGAGGATCTCATCGACTCATGGGCATGATGCAGGGCGACGCCACCGTCGACGAGCAGACCGCAGGACTCAGGGGTGTCACGGTAGAAGATGTAGGCAGTGACAGTCATGCCGAACCCGACGACCGATGCCAGGAACAGCCAGGCACCGCTCCAGCCCATCGCAGCGACCAGGGCAGCCATGACCGCAGGGGTGGCTGAGAAGGCGAAGGTGTTGACCACCCCGAGTATGGCGATCGCCCGCCCGCGCTTCTTATCGAACCATTTGCCTACCATGGTGTTCGCCGTCATCGTCAGCAGTCCCTGACCGAAGAAGCGCAGAGAGAAGATCCCCAGCGTGAGCAGGACGATATGGGTATACAGCGGAGGTATCCACGAAAGGGCCTCTACGATCGCTGTCAGATTACTCAAGAAGAAGAGCGTGACCCCCATCATGATCGATGCGAACATCATCATCTTACGTGAGCCCAGGCATCGAGCAGACCTCCCATCGCAGGAAGGAGCATACCGCTTACGACCGTCCCGATCATATAGAGCAGCGACAGCAGCGTACGGGAGAACCCGGTCACGACGAGCAGCGGCTCGATGAAGGCGCTGAACCCGGCGGTCTGCCCGGGAAGACTCATCAGGACCCCGACCACAGCCAGCGGGACGAGCAGCCAGCCGTAATAGAAGGGAATCCCTTGTGGATTGATAGGTTTAAAAGGAGAGAGTTTCATGAGAAGAGCCTCTGGGATTGCAGATTAGTGTGTAGTACATACAGACTGAGCAAGGTGAGAGCGATTATCTCATGAATCGCATCGAAGGTCTAGAGCTCCGCACAGGGACGAGCCCGCCGAACGAAGATGACAGGACCGGGTAAATCAACCGTGATCGACTCATGGGCTTCGGGATGATGGGTCCTCAGACGATCGCGGAGAGGGGTTAGTACAGGATGGTGCATCGATAGATCTCATGAGTCATGCAGTGGGTACATCGATCGTTCGAGAGGACGAGTGAGCGATCGGGGTCCTGAGCTGTCTCCGGCTGGAGAGAGCTCAGGGTCCTCTCATCTGGCAGTATAGGCTGCAAGACCTGCTTTCAGGATTTCCATGGCTCTGGTGAGATCCTCTACGTTGAGCACATAGGCGATACGGATCTCATCAAGCCCCAGCCCGCGGGTGGCATAGAAGCCTGAAGCAGGGGCGAACATGACCGTCTCACCATCAAGCTCGAACTCATTGAGCAGATAGATGGCAAAGTCCTCAGCACTGTCGACAGGCAGCCGGGCTACGATATAGAAGGCCCCGTGAGGATGAGAGAACACGACCCCCGGGATCTCAGAGAGGGCTCTTGAGACGGTATCCCGTCTCTTCTGGTATTCAGCAAGCACCTCATCGGTATACTCCTGAGGTGTGGAGATGGCAGCCATCGCAGCGATCTGCTCGATATGGGGAGGACACAGACGTGACTGGCCCAGCTTGAGAGCCGCAGCGAGGATCTCATGATTACGGGAGACCATGAAGCCGATCCGTGCCCCGCAGGCACTGTAGCGCTTGGAGATGCTGTCCACCATCACCGCACGATCAGCGATCTCGGGGAACGAGAGGATACTCGTATGCTCCAGACCGTCATAGACGAACTCCCGGTAGACTTCATCAGCGATGAAGAAGAGATCATGCTCCACTACCAGAGCTGCCAGCGCTTCCATATCTTCCCGGGTGTAGACATGTCCGGTGGGATTGCCGGGATTACAGATCATCACCGCCTTGGTACGGCTGGTGATCTTCCTGGCAAATGCATCTATGGAGGGCAGCTGGAAATCATCCTCGAGCTGTGCGGTGACCGGGACGAGGGTGACCCCTGCCATACGGGCGAAACCGCCGAAGTTGGTGTAGAAGGGTTCGGGGATGATGATCTCATCACCCGGGTCACAGAGGGTCATGAAGGTGAACAGGATCGCCTCACTGCCTCCGGTGGTCACCATGATATCTTCCGGCTGCAGGCTGATCCCGTGCCGGGCATAGTACTGCGGCAGGGCCTTCCGGTATTCGGTCAGGCCGTCTGACGGGCCGTACTCGAGTACGGTGAAATCGATGTTCTTCACCGCCTCGATAAGAGCCGGGGGAGTCTTTATATCGGGTTGCCCGATGTTCAGATGATAGACCTTCCTGCCCTGAGCGATAGCATGATCGGCATAGGGTCGCAGTCGTCTGATCGGGGAAGCTTCGAACTTTTCGATACGTTGGGAAATATGCATAGGTATCCTCCTGATGTGATCGTAGGCAAACGGTACTAGCTTGTGGGTTGAAAGAAAGATAGTATTAGCGGCAAGCCGCTGCCGCATACAAGGCCTGTGCACCTTCTACTGCGATCACCATAAGACTGATCTGAATCAATATGTTCTTCATCTCCATTGCTCCAACGAAAGAACCAGCCTTCAGCCGCGCATGGGGCTGTCACAGATAAGACCGTATGCGTATAGTATCGCAAGTTCGCTATCTAGTAAACCACAAATCTCTTCGATTCATAGAACATATGTGACTCTTCACATTAAGTATGGTCGTATACCCTACCTAATCACTCGGTAATACTGTTTCTTATTACATCTATCACCTAATCAAACTATCTGTTTTTACGGCAAACCGTAGTATACTGAAGGTACGGGGGAGTCATGTGTGATACGATCACGCTCAAGGGAGAGACCTGTACACTGATAGCGAAGAACTCTGACAGACATACCAGAGAGAGGCAGTATATCTGGTATGCTGCCGACCCGTTCGAGGAGTACCGCCATCCTGAACTGCTGGAAGACCATATCAGCTACAGTGCGACCTCCTGGAAAGAGCTGCAGCAGGTACTAAAGCGTTACGACCACCCCTACCCGGCTCTGGTCTCCACCCCGAGCTGGATGTGGGGGGCGGAGATGGGGGTGAACACGCAAGGGGTAGCGATCGCCAGTGAGCCGGTCTTCTCCAATTCCCGGGCACGGTATCAGCAGAGCGGACTGCTCGGTGATGATATCCTGCGTATCGCACTGCACAACAGTGCCACTGCAGCACTGGCCCGTGATCTGATCATAGACCTGATCGTACACCATGGCCAGGGCGGGAGCAGTGGGTACCTCGGGAAGCTCCACCACCACAGCACCTACCTCATCACCGATGCACAGCAGACGATCATTCTCGAGAGTGCCGGCAGCCACTGGGCCTGGAAGCAGGCACACCACTCCACCTCGCTGTCAGACTGCTATTCACTGCGGAGTGACTACGACAGGTCTGACCAGATGGATCTGCCGGATGACTTCAAAGGCTCCTATCAGGATCTCTTCCATTCCCGCATGGTAAAGGGGGACTACCGGCTGGCCTATACCAGATCGGCGATCTATGGACGCAGTGCGGACCTCGATACGGCACGAAGCATCATGCGCTCACACATCTCAGCGTACAAGCATTCCGGTGTCGGATCGATCTGTATGCATCCTGATCCGATATCACAGCTGCAGACCACCTCATCGATGATCGTCGGCTGCTCGAAGGAGACCGGGATCAGTCAGGCATGGGCGACCTGTGCCCCATGCCCCTGCAGTGCCATCTACTTCCCGCTGCCGGTCCCCGCCTCAGAGAGCTCACTCTCCCTGCTCGAAGAGCGGGGCTTCCCAGTCGGTAGAGCTGCCGGGAAGCGCTTTGCAGCCCGTGCACGCCATATAGCCCCGAAGGTCGCAGCCCTGCATAGGAGGCATGAGGATGTCAGGGCCATCCTCGCGATGACTGACCGGATCATGGATGAGAAGACCCTGGGGTGGGAGACGCTCTCCTGGGAAAATGCTGTCGATATCGCAGATATCTGCTATACTGCTTGTAATGCAGCATACGCTGAGATAGCACACATACTGGGGGCGCGCTATGATGAGAGATATCAGATTGGAGATACCTGACGGCAGGATCCTCACCGTTCCGTTCGGGATGAAGGGTTCTACGGTCATGACCCGATACATGCAGTACGATCTTGAACAGCTGAACTACGACGATGATCCGATCGTCGGGATCCTGGCGAACAACGAACTGCTCAGTCTCTCCTCTCCCCTCGAGACCCATGCCCGTATCGAACCAGTCAAGCTGTTCTCTGAACACGGCAAACGGATCTACCGCCATTCACTCTGTTTCATCCTTGCCATGGCTTCAAGCCGGGTGTTCCCCGATCGCCGTCTGGTGGTCGGGCATTCCCTCGGGGACGGCTACTATTACAGCTATGATGATGACCTGCCTGTGAGTGCAGCTGATGCACGTGAGCTCTCAGAACAGATGAGAACCATCGAGCAGGAGGCGATACCCATCAACAACCTGCTCTACTCCTATGAGGATGCCCGGGAGTTCTTCGAACACAAGGGCATCTCCGATACCGCACTGCTGTTGACCTATCAGAACGATCCGAGGATCCCCCTGTATGAGTGTGACGGGTTCCTCGATCTTGCCTACCAGCCGCTGGTACCCAATACCAGCCTGATCGACAAGTTCGAGATCAAAGAGTACGGTGGCTACGGGGTCCTGCTTCGCTATCCCCGGCAGGAGGACTATACGAAGATCGGCCCCTTCTCCGACAACCCCGTACTCTTCGGGATCTATCAGGAGTACAAGCAGTGGGGATCGGTGGTCTCTCTCAACTGTGTCGGACAGCTCAACAGGCTCTGTGACCAGAGGAAGGCCGCTGATTTCATCCAGGTCGCCGAATCTTTCCAGCAGAAGAAGATCTCCCGGATCGCCGATGAGATCGCCTCGAGAAAAGCAGAGGTACGGGCAGTGCTCATCGCAGGTCCCTCCTCTTCGGGGAAGACGACCTTCACCAAGAAGCTCGGGATAGAGCTGAAGGTCATGGGGTTCGAACCTATCGAGATATCGCTCGACAGTTATTATCTGCCTCCGGAACTCGCCCCGCTCGATGAGTACGGCAGACCGGATCTTGAGGCACTCGGTGCCATCGATGTCGCACAGGTCAATGAAGATCTGCTCGCCCTCGCCGAAGGCAAGCCGGTGGAGCTCATCGCCTACGACTTCAAGACACATCAGCGCATCCATACCGGTTCGTTCATCACCATGAAGCAGAACTCTCTGATCATCATGGAGGGTATCCACGGGCTGAATCCTGACCTGACGTCCCACATCCCCTCTCAGATGAAGTACCAGATCTATATCTCAGCGCTGACACAGCTCAATCTGGATGATCACAACCGTATCTCCACCACCGATAACCGGATGATCCGCAGGATCGTCCGGGACCATCAGTTCCGTGGTATGTCTGCCAGAGATACGATCGATATGTGGGATTCTGTGCACCGGGGAGAGAAGAAGAACATCTTCCCGTATCAGAACTATGCTGACAGTGCCTTCAACTCGGCCCTTGATTATGAGCTGGCGATCCTGAAGGTCTATGCACAGCCTCTGCTCAAATCGGTCAAACCATCAGATGATGCCTACACCGATGCACAGCGGCTGCTTGCCTTCCTGGAGAACTTCTATCAGATCCCGCCAGAACTCGTACCTGACCGGTCGATCCTGCGGGAGTTCATCGGAGGAAGCAGCTTCAGTTACTGATCTACCCGGCATGAGGCTGCCCAGCAGAGCAGCCTCATGTCAGGGATCCTGCCGGTCCCCCTGCTCTGAGGTGCTGCTCTCATCACTCCTGATCAGGGAGACGGAGCGTCAGCCAGGTGTCAGGATAGATCTCTTTCGCTGCCTGCCAGTAGGCCGCACTCTTTTTCGCATCATCCTTTCTGAGATAGACCCCTGCCATCGCATGGTTGACCTTGAACTTCATCACCTCCGAGGTCTTCCTGTCTCTGATGATGCTCTGTGCGATCCTCTCTCCCTTCTTGAAATCCCCGCCGAACAGCCGCGGCGCATTGATCTTGCTCATCGAATACTGGTAGAGGATCCTCGCATCTTTGGGGTAGGCCTTGATCGCCCGGTTCATCAGTGATCCGATCGCAGCCCCTTCGGTGATGAACGCTGCGGCACCTCTGCCGATCAGATTACGCAGTCTCGCATCTATGAGCAGTCCCTCATAGAGCGCATCATCAAGGGAGATCGTCTTGATCAGCTCATTGGCCTGCCGGTAGTACTCCAGAGCAGCAGGGGATTCTGTGGATTTTCGTGCCTCATAGTCTCCGGCGATCAGCAGCAGCCCCACGGCGATGAGAGCATCTCCTGCCGTTCCTGCAGCCATGTAGCGTTCTGCCTGCTCATCGATCTCTGTGATAGAGAGCTCTCCGGCATAGAACGGACCTTCATAGCTCTCAAGTCTCTCGCTGAGCGTCTGTGCCGGCAGAAGTGCCGCAACAGCGAGCAGCAGCACGATCAACATACCGACCCTCTTCTGTACTCTGTTCATATATGACCTGCTTTTCATGGTGTTATGACTACCAATATACTCATAAACACTATACGATACCACAAAAAATTCACAGAAGTGCCAGAAAGGCTTCCCGTTCGATCTCCACCGCCCCCAGACTCTCAGAATGGGGGTTGGTGACCTGGAAATCGATGAAGTCCAGTCCCTCGTGGCTGATCAGATCGGTATAGAGGGTATGGAATGCCAGTTTCGAAGCATTGGAGACGCTGGTGAACATCGACTCCCCACAGAAATAGTGTCCCATATGCAGCCCATAGAGCCCACCTGCGAGCTTGGCACCATCCAGACCTCATAGGAGACGGCATACCCGAGTTCATGCAGGAGCTGGTAGGCTTCTACCATATCCTCGGTGAGCCAGGTGCCGCTCTGTCCCGGTCGGGGGATCTCCTTGCAGGCACGGATGACCTGCTCGAAGGCCGTGTTACGGGTCACTGTCAAGGAGGTCCGGCGGATGAATCGTCTCATGGAATGGGAGAGGTGGTAGTTTCCCGGGAACAGGATGCATCGCCGGGGAGGGTTCCACCACAGGATGGGCTGATGGGGATCGAACCAGGGGAAGACCCCTGTTCATAGGCCGACAGGAGGATCCCGGGAGAGAGGTTCCCCCCGACCATAACGATCCCGTACTCGTCCAGCGGGTCGGGTTCGGGGAACGTTATGCGATACTGGTCGCTCAGATACGGCAGATCATCACCACTACAATACATCGATACAGGGCCCCTTCCAGTGTACTCAGGGATTGATGACCGTCTCTCCGGAGAGAAAGACCAGATCCACCTTCGCCGGCTGTTCAGCGATGATCTTCATCAGAGCCGCATGATCTGCGGCCTTGCCTTCGGTCAGTTTCACATCGACAGTGATCAGACCTCCCTGCTTCAGGTCGCCGAAGAGGATGCTGTCCACAAAGTAGTCTTTCAACCGGTCCTGGATCACACGTGCGATATTCCTCGCGCCGAACTCAGCAGAGTACCCGAGGGAAGCGAACCACTCACGTGCAGCTTCGGTGACGGTGATCGTCACCCGCTTCTTCTGCAGCTGCACTTCGAACTCAGCGATCTCCTTGTTGACGATCGAGAGGATCTCCTCATGTCCCAGTCGCCTGAAGGTGACGATCTTATCGAGTCGGTTCCTGAACTCAGGAGAGAATATCTTCTCCAGCGCGATACTCACCGAGGAGTCATCCACGCGATTATCGACGAACCCGATCATGCGCTTGCCCAGGTCCCTTGCCCCGGCATTACTGGTCATGATCACGATCACATTCCTGAAATCTGCCTTCCGACCGAGGTTGTCGGTCAGGGTCGCGTAATCGAGGATCTGCAGCAGCACGTTGTAGATGTCTGCGTGGGCCTTCTCGATCTCATCGAGCAGCAGCACTGCATGAGGCTGTCTTCGGACGGCATCGGTCAGCAGTCCCCCCTCATCGAAGCCGACATAGCCGGGAGGTGAACCCACCAGACGGCTGACGGTATGCTTCTCCTGATACTCACTCATGTCAAACCGAAGGAGCGGTACACTCAAGGTCTTGGAGAGCTGCACACACAGTTCGGTCTTCCCCACTCCCGTCGGTCCGACGAAGAGGAACGAGGCTACCGGTTTCCGCTCTTTGGTGAAGCCGGCACGGGAACGCTTGATGGCGTTGACCACCGTCTCGATGGCAGCATCCTGTCCGAAGAGGTTCTTCTTCAGCTCAGGCTCCAGCAGTTTCAGCCGATCGATCTCGGATCTGCTGATACTCTCGACCGGGACCCTCGCGATACCTGCGACGATCTTCTCGATGAACCTGGCATCGATCCGCTTTCTCGGTCCTTCCTGTTTCTGCTTCCCGAGTTCGGTATCTATGGTACTGTGACCTACCCCCTCTTTGTCGAGGTAGATGATATTCCTGTGTATGTCATCGGAGATGGTTATCTTGTGGTCCTTCTTGAAATCTGCAGACCCCGCGACCCTCAGCTGCATGGCCGCTCCCGCCTCATCGATCACGTCGATGGCCTTGTCCGGCAGCGCACGGTCATTGATGAACTTGCCTGAGAGTTCTACGGCACTCTTGAGCGCCGATTCGGTGTAGTGGACCCCATGATACTGTTCGAACCTGCTGCGCAGCCCTTTGAGGATCTTGAGGGTCTCATCCTGACTGGTCTCGGGTATGTCGACCTTCTGGAATCTTCTTGAGAGGGCTCCATCCTTGCTGAAGATCTTCTTGAACTCATCATCGGTGGTCGATCCGATACACCGGATCTGGCCGTCGGCAAGGGCTGGCTTGAGCAGGTTCGCCCCGTCCACAGCACCTCCTGAGACGGATCCCGCACCGATGATGGTATGGATCTCATCGATGAAGAGGATGGCATTCCTGTCACTCAGTTCGTTGAGGATGGCTTTCAGGCGCTCCTCGAAGTCACCACGATACTTGGTCCCTGCAAGCAGGCTTCCCATATCGAGTTCGAAGACCTCAGCGCCGCGCAGCCGCTCAGGGACCTTCCGGAGATGATCCTGCTGGCGATCCCTCCTGCCATGGCAGTCTTCCCCACTCCCGGATCCCCCACAAGCACTGGGTTGTTCTTCACCCTGCGGCACAGCACCTGCAGCGTCCTGTCAAGGATCTGCTCTCTGCCGATCAGCGGGTCGATCTTTCCCTGCTCTGCAGCGAGGGTAAGATTCCTCGTATAATGGGCAAGGGCACTGTTGCTGTCCTCTTCTTTCTCTTCTTCGTCCTCTTCATGTATCGGGGAGGTCCGTCCGGAGGGTCTGGGCAGATGTTCTTCTCTGGCCTGACCGGGCAGGTTCTTCTCTCTGAAGGTGGGCAGTCTGTGACTGATCACATCGGTGAGGTTGTACCGGGTGAGCCCGTTCTTCACCAGATAGTAGTTCCCGTAGGTCTCCGGCTCATCGAAGATGGCCACGAGCAGGTCTGCCAGCTCGAGGGTCTCTTTCTGTGCGGTCTCTGTGTGGACCACAGCCTGTTCGATGATATCCTGGAACCCGACGGTCTGTTCCGGTTCCCGGTCACTCTCGAGGTCCAGCACGGGTATGCGCTTCTCGAAGTACTCCTCAAGGTTCTCCTTGAGCTGTTCGAGCTCCACCCCACACTCTCTCAAGACGAAACGGGTCTCATCATAGAAGAGCATGGCATAGAGCATATGTTCGGGTGTTATATATTCATGTCTATGTTCACGGGCAGTGAGGTACGCTGTCCCCAAAGCTTCCTGAACGACTTCTGATACTCTCATCTATCTCCTCCCTGCAGGAGCGGCTTTATACCTTCTCGACCAGGCACTTGAGAGGATAGTTCTCCTCGAATGCCAGGTGCATGACAGTCTCTGCCTTCGTTCGTGCGATATCGCGGGTATAGGTACCTGCAATACCCTTTCCTTTCGTATGGACTTCCATCATGATCCGTGAGGCCTCAGCCGGACTCTGATGGAACACATCCCGGATGACCGATACCACGAACTCCATGGTGGTATAGTCATCGTTGAGCAGGACCACATGGAACAGCGGTGGTTCCTGTATCTGCTCACGAGTCGCTTCGTGCTGACCATACATGATCCTCAATGCTCTTTTCTCTGCCATCTCTTCCTTTCCTGTCGTGGTGCGGTACCTCTATCTACAGTATAACAGAACGGCCGGTTTTCTGCAGTAGCTCATCTCCTGAAAAGAAAGAGTTCCTGCCAACCGGCCCTGGTGCTGCTGACTGCCTCGGCAGTCAGCCTTCGATCCGGTATTACTTACCGTACAGATGCATCAACTCATCGAGCAGTTCGCCGGCAGTACCTTTGCACTGACCGCATACCGTCCCGAGCCCTGTCTGCTCCTGCAGCTGTTCGAACGTCTTGACATCCCCGCTCTTCACCAGTGCCTCTATCTGCTGATCGGTGATGTTCTTACACTCACAGATGACTTTCGCCACGCTCTTCTTGAAGGGGTTCTCCCTTCCCTCTCTCTCCAGATAATCATCGATCGCCGCCCGCAGGGCCTTGTCTCCCAGCACCGAGCAGTGGAACTTGTGGGTCGGCAGTCCGCCGAGCCGGTCGGTGATCATGGAGGGCGTGAGGTGGTAGGCCTCATCGAGCGTCATGCCGATCGCCATCTCAGACATCATCGAGGTGCTGGCGATGGCACTGGCACAGCCGTAGGTCTTCCATTTGAGATCTACGATCACATCATCTGTCACCTTGATGACGACCAGCATCTGGTCACCACAGGCCAGAGACCCTTCCAGTCCTCTTCCGTCTTCCTGATAATCCGGATCGCTGAGGATATTCCTTGGATTCATGAAGTGGTCTTTCACCACATCGGTATAGACCCACTCCTGTATGAAGCTATTACTACTCATAATGTTGACATCTCCCTGATCTTCTTGATGATTGGCGGCAGTCTCTCCAGCACGTAATCGACATCCTCAACGGTGTTGTAGGAACCGAGACTGAACCTGATCGAGCTGTGAGCCAGCTCAGGTCCGAGCCCGAGTTCGGTGAGCACATAGGAGGGTTCGAGGGAGCCGGTAGCGCAGGCTGATCCGGTCGAGACGGCTATGCCCTCAAGATCAAGATACAGCAGGATCGATTCTCCTTCAGCTCCGGGGAACGAGACGTTCAGCGTACCCGGGAGGATCGCCTTCTGATTCCCATTCACCGTGATATCGGGTACAGCTGCAAGGAGTCCATCTCTCAGGCGGTCCCTGAGTGCTCCTTCCCGTACCATCTCTTCGGCCATGGTCGCTGCAGCGAGTTCTGCCGCGGTCCCCAGGGCTATGATCCCTGTATTGTTATAGGTCCCGGCTCTCCTGCCGGCTTCCTGATGACCACCGTGGATGAGGGGGCAGAATGCTATGCCTTCTTGATATAGAGAGCTCCGATCCCCTTCGGCGCATAGAGTTTATGGCCTGAGAGGGAGAGGAAATCGACATCGAGCTCACGGACATCGACGGGGATCTTTCCCACTGCCTGCACGGCATCGGTGTGCATCAGAGCCCCGCAGGCATGTGCCAGCCTGGCAGCACCAGAGACATCCAGGATCGTCCCGATCTCATTGTTGGCCATCATCACCGATACGATAGCCACATCATCTCCCATCGCTGCAGCCATGTCGTCCATCTTGAGGTTACCCTGCCCGTCCACATCGATGAAGGTGACTTCGATACCCTTGTCGGTCAGCGTCTGTACCGTCTCATAGATACTCGGGTGTTCGATGCGGGTGGTGACGATACGGTTGCGTCCGGTGTTGTTGAAGATGTCTGAGAAGACCAGGTTCAAGACGGTGTTGTTGGATTCAGATCCCCCGCCGGTAAAGACGATCTCTTCAGGCTGTGCTCCTATGAGCGATGCCACCTTGCCTCGGGATTGTGAGACTGCTGCACTTGCCAGCCGCCCCGGACCATGCATGCTCGATGCATTGCCATATATATCCAGAGTCTGGAGGATGACCTCCTTGACTTCCGGGGCTATCGGCGTGGTCGCATTATTATCCATATATACGATACGTTCATTCATCTATTGTTCTATTCCTTACCTTCAGCAGCATCATCTGATCCTGCTGTATGTTCGATAAGTATCACCAAATCATTCAGATACTCATATAGTGATACTAACATACTGATTGGTTACCGCGCCGTCAAGTTCTATGGTAGGTAACAGGGACGCGTATCATGAGGTGGGGAATCGGGGTCGGGATCCTCGCCGCAGTAGTGGATCCTGCGATACGGGGCGAATCTGAGGTGATGCGAGACTGCCCACTGGACATAGCCGCAGGTCGGGGGAGATAGCTGGCGAACATGGCCCTGAAGAGATTGACCGACCGGCAGCGGACCTCTTTGGAGAATCTCTGGGCATAGACGGTACAGGTACGGGTCTTCGGGTCATAGAACCTGCACCAGGAATCCATGTCGTACCTGACCAGACTGCCTGAGATCGTCTTCTCATGACAGCACAGCCCGCACCGGTTGCAGTGGCCTTCCCACTGCTCATGCTTCAGGGCTCTGTACTGTCTGACCCGTACGATCAGCGGCTGATCTCTCACTTCCGTGTACCTGTACTACCCTTCGCATGGAGTCCCTTGAATCGAATCAGCTGATCGGTATCGGCAGCAGGGTGCAGCTGGATCGGGGAGACGGAGATCCTCCCGCGCTGCACCACATCCATGTCCGAGCATCGCTCAGGGGTGAACTCATCGGTCGTGGTGTTCCCTGTGGTCAGAAAGTAATAGATCACATGTTTTCTCGCCTGATAGGGTTCTATGGAATCACCGTAGGTCCTGCGGTCCGGGAAAGAGACTTCCCAGCCCTGGATGGGACTGGCCGGTACGTTGATGTTTATGAAGATATCGGGGGTCCACAGGGCTACAAGATCCTCCAGATGCTCTGCGGTGAACTCGGCGGCTTCGGTGAAGGGGAACGGCGGTGCGAACCCTTCGGCCGAGAGGGCTATGGCCGGGACCTGGTGGAGGGCTGCCTCCCGTGCTGCACCGGCGGTGCCTGAGTAGATGATATCGGTACCGACGTTGTAGCCTTTGTTGATGCCCGAGATGACCACATCCGGGGTCACCGGGATCGCCCCTTTGAGTCCATAGAAGATACAGTCAGCAGGTGTCCCGCTGCAGGTATAGGTTCGTGATTCTATCTCATGGAACTGCACAGGAGTCCTCAGGGTGATCGCATGCGAGAAGGCACTACGTTCTGTATCAGGAGCTGCTATCCAGACATCGTGTCCTGCTGTACGCAGCACCTCAGCCAGGATGTGCAAGCCTTCACTGTGAATACCGTCATCGTTCGTAACTACTATCTGCATGATTGGTGTTATTGGAGCAGGTGAGCTTTCCCTTTCGGAACATAGGTGAAGAGTTCCGGGTGAAAGCCGAAGATATGCTCGTATTCCTCCAGACGTTGTTGGTAATCAACACAAGCCTGTTTGGACATCAGTGATATCGTGCTGCCGCCGAACCCGGGACCGATCATATTCGATCCAAAACACCCCGGGTCTCCAGCGCTCGTTTGGTCAGCCAGTCGATCTCTGGACACGATACTTCGAACTGATCCCGCAATCCGGCCTGCGACCGATTCATGCACCTACCATACGCCATGGAGTCCTTTTGTTCAAGGGCACGGGCAGCCTCTTTCACACGTTGGCTCTCCTCGAGAGCATAGAGACAGAACCGTTTCTGCTCTTCGGGAAGCATGGCAGCCGCTACGGCGATCTCCCCGATGGAGTACTCACGAATCAGTCCGCCTGAGAGTTTGCTTCGTATGATCGACAACCCCTCCTGGCACTGTTCCTCACGATAGACGATCTCCTCGCGAACCGGGAACGGCGGTACATTGCTCTCGGTGATCATGAAGCAATCCGGGGTCATACTGATGGGAATATAGGAGTAGTCGAACGAATGCAGATCGAAGAGCATGACATGGCCCTCACGGGCATGGAGCATGGTCATGATATCGACCAGACGCGATTTCGACTGAAGGAACGAGGTCTCTGCGAAGTAGACGGCCTGGATGAGCTGATTGTCATCGATATCGAAGGAGAACATCTCTTTGAGTGCCAGTGCTGCAGAGGCACAGATGGCCGTAGAGGCACGAAGCCCCACTTTCTGCGGGATGTTGGACTTGACGGTGATGTTGAGACCCTTGAAGAGGAAGTTCCTGCGGTAGGTCTCATAGAGTACGCCTTTGATATAGTTGGCCCACCGATCTTCACGGCGATACTTCAGGTTGGGGATCGTCGTACGTTTACGCTCATTCAGCTCGGCAGAATAAAACCGTAAGGAATTATCCGTTCGACGTGAGATAGCTATCTCTGTAGTTCTATCTACAGCTCCAGTAAGGGCATACCCATCACACAGGTCTGAATACTCACCCATGAGCGTGATGACTCCCGGTACTGAGACTGCTACTTCTGGAACTTCACCATACTCTTCAGTGTGAAGTTCTTGAATCCTCGCCATACATGCTCCCCTAGTCAATTGTATGGTAAATACGAACTTATTGCAAACAAAATATGTTCACAGGCAGAGGGCGAAAAAAAAAGAGCAACCATCTTTCTGGCTGCTCTCACATACGTTGCTGACACACCGAGGTGTATTAGCCTTTGATACCGTATTTCTTGTTGAATCTCTCTACTCTACCAGCAGTATCAACCAGTTTCTGTTTCCCGGTGAAGAACGGATGGCAGGCAGAACAGATCTCAACTTCGATCTTCTTTGCAGTTGAACGTGTCTCAATCACATTTCCGCATGCGCAGGTGATTGTCGTCATTTCATATTTGGGGTGTATACCCTTTTTCATAGTATCCTCCAGATAGTCTATATCAAATCCTCTGCTTCTGTACAGAAGACTAACAATCAAATACAAGTCAGAAGAGGCTAAAAGAAGCTCTCTTCCGGCTACCATCGAACCATATTCCCCCTGCCTTTCGCAGGAAAAATATAATAAATCGACCTCTTTTAGGCAAGCCGTATCAGAACGCGAAGTAAAAATACCTGCCGGGTCGAAAAAAGACACCTTATTTCATGGTGTTCATCGATCGTAAGAATGCCTCATTATTCTTTGTTTTTCGCATCCTGTCAATCAGCATCTCGGTCATTTCGACATCTTCGAGTGGATTTAATGCATTTCTCAGGATCCACATCTTGCTGATCTCCCCTTCTGCGAGCAGAAGTTCCTCTCTTCGGGTCCCTGAACGCTTCAGGTTGATCGCAGGATAGAGCCTTCGATCAGACATCTTCCGATCGAGGATGATCTCATTGTTACCGGTTCCCTTGAACTCTTCGAAGATCACCTCATCCATCCTCGAGCCTGTCTCGATCAGAGCAGTCGCCACGATAGTGAGACTTCCCCCATGCTCGATGTTTCGTGCGGCACCGAAGAATCTCTTCGGCTTGTGCAGTGCGTTGGAATCCACACCACCTGAGAGGATCTTTCCCGAGGTCGGGACGGTCTGGTTATAGGCACGGGCAAGACGGGTGATGGAGTCCAGCAGGATCACGACATCACGTTTATGCTCGACAAGACGTTTGGCCTTCTCGATGACCATCTCAGCGACTGAGACGTGACGGGTGGCCTGTTCATCGAAGGTGGAGGCGATGACCTCGCCCTTCACGTTCCTTCTCATATCAGTGACCTCTTCAGGTCGTTCATCGATCAGGAGGACGATCAGTTCGACTTCGGGATGATTCTCCGTGATGGAATTGGCGATCTTCTGCAGAAGGACCGTCTTACCGGTCCTCGGTGGCGATACGATCAGCCCTCTCTGTCCCTTTCCGATCGGACAGAACAGATTGATGATACGCATCGAGACATCAGCGTTCTCGGTCTCCAGATTCAGACGCTCATCAGGATAGAGCGGTGTCATGCTATCGAAGTTCACTCTGGTCTGTGCGACGTTCGGATCATCATGATTGACGGTCTCGACCCGCAGCATGGCAAAGAACCGCTCAGCCTCTTTGGGAGGTCGGATCTGCCCGTATACGGTATCACCGGTCTTCAGGTTGAACAGTCTGATCTGTGACGGTGAGATGTAGATATCATCCTGTCCCGGCAGATAGCTGTTCTGGGGGGATCGCAGGAACCCGTACCCATCAGGCAGGATCTCCAGGGATCCGTAGGCGACGATGATCCCGCCGCCCTTGGTATGCATCTTCAGGATCTCTACGATGATCTCCTGTTTCTTCATTGTCAGAAGCGGTTCGAGCGGCAAGCCCTGTTCCTGAGCTACATCACGGAGCTGAGGCACGGTCATCTCAGTCAGATCGTTTATGCTCAGTTTCACCCCATGGACCTCGAGCAGGTTCGGGACATCGAACAGATCCGGTTCCCGATCATTCTGTATCGGTTCCGGTCCCGGGTTGTTCCGTCGTTTCTGATGGGTATTGGTCCGTGTCGTACGCTGGAACTTCTTCGCACTGCTGCTGTTCGTGCTGTTGGTGTTCGAAGCAGAGGAGGTCCTGCGGGACTGCCCTCTGGAATTGTTCGACGCCTCATGGGCTCTGGGTTTCTGCTGCCGGTTGCCGGTATCATTATGCTGGTCCTGTTCGGCAGCTGTCTGTCTGTTCATATCTTTTCTGTTATACTGATCAGAGGGTGCAGATCTCTGCTCATCTGAACGGCTGCGGTGTTCCTGCTGCCTCTGCTCCCCTGCCTGACCGGCAGTATCCGATGGACTCTCAGCCGCAGCACGCTGTGCCGGTTCGCCCTTCTCTTCAGATGCCGCTTCCTGATCAGCTGCCTGATCCGCCGACTTCGTACGTGCAGAGCTCTTCGCGACCCGTTTGGCAGGTGCCTTGCGTTTCGGTTTTGTCTCGGCAGAAGGGGATGCCTCTTCTGTCCTCTCAGCTGGTTCGGGATTCTCGGAATCTGACTTGGTTCCTTCCACGGTAACGACCTTTCGAGGTTTTCGGCGTGTGACTACTCGTTTTTTTAGGATTTTCTGATGCGATCTCAGATGGTGAGAACAGTTCTGAGTTCTCGTTTGACGGGGTTGCAGATGCTGTGCCCTCTGCAGGAGTGATTGCTTTCACATGTTTTGGTGTGGATTCAGGTTGCTCTGCAACCGTATCCGAGCCTTGAATTTCTGTTGACATGAAACTCTTTTCTCCAACTATTTCACGTTTGATTGTGTTAATAAAATAAGATTGTTATGCAGTATGATTAACTTAGTTAAGAATAATCAAAGACAAATCGTTTATATACAGGATGGGAGATGTCATCACACCCCCATAGGTATAATTAAATATATTGCCACTGACTGACAATGTCAAGAAGGTTTTCTCCTATAATATACTGTTCCAGCAACAAAATAGCAGAAACAGCCGCTCGACGGCGTACCGAGTCCCTTGAGAAGGGTCTGAAAGACAGACAGACATGCTGTGTCCCATGCTCGGGGGAGGCGAACGCGAACCATACCGTCCCGACGGGCTTCTGCTCGCTGCCGCCTGAAGGCCCGGCGATCCCTGAGATGCTGAAACTCACATCACAACCAGAGAGCCTGAGTACCCCTTCAGCCATCTGATCGACACAGGATGCTGATACAGCCCCTTCCTGTTCAAGCGTCTCGTGAGAGACCTTCAGCACCCGCTCCTTCGCTTCATAGGCATAGGTGACCATCGACCCCAGATGTGTTGAGAACTTCCCGGGCGATCGGTCAGCAGCTTGGCGGCCAGTCCCCCGGTACACGATTCGGCCCCGGCGACGGTCAACCCCTTCTGCTGCAGCTGCAGATAGAGATCATCAACGAGCTCACGATCGCCTTCACGCACCCGCGACGGTCCAAGCAGTCCTTCGAGGGTGTGGAACACCTGCTCCCGCAGAACCGCAGTACTGCCCTGCAGATAGAGACTGATCCGGTAGAGCTGCACACGGGTACCCCAGAGGGGCATCTGCGACAGCGGCTGATCGAACTGTGCTGAAGTCATCTGTACGGCCAGAGCACAGGCCTCCTCCAGCTGGGATTCGGGAGTGAGGAACACCGAGAGTTCCAGTCGTTCTTCAAGAGTGCCGTCACCGAGCAGCCTGATCAGGTCAGGAAGGATCGCACCATGCCACATGGCGAGCATCTCTTTCGGCGGCCCCGGCAGCGTATAGATCTCACCTGATCTGCAGAACCCGGGGGCAGTACCTTGTGTATTGGGGATGACCGTGAACCCCTCGGGGATCATGACCTGCCTGAGGTTCGCCTCATTGAGCCGGTCACCCACGATCTCGAAAAGAGTCTCTCTGGCTGCAGGATCGAGGACCAGCGGCACCTCGTAGATCCGGGCAATGGCATCGCGGGTGATATCATCCGAGGTCGGCCCCAGGCCGCCGGTGGTGATGATCAGATCCACGTTCGAGACCAGACGATCGAGGACTTCGACGATCGACCCGTCATCCGGGACGATGGTGATCTCCTGTACCCGGTAGCCCAGGCGGGTGAGGTCCGAGGCCAGAGTCTTCGCGTGCCGGTCCTGGATGATGCCCCGTACCAGTTCACTGCCGATGATGCATAGTGCTGCCTGTCTCATGCTCCGGTATCCTTGTGTCGATAGCGTTCAAGCAGCGTACTGCCGATCCCTGCGGCAAGGAGCAGCAGAGAGAGCAGGATCATCAGCTTGGCGAACCAGTCCACATGACTGGTATAGAAGGTGTCACGGTAGGTGTAGATCGGGACCTCCGTATTCAGATACCCCTTGACGAACGGTTCCATCATCACGAGGATCCTCCCGGTGGGGTCGATGACCGCTGACATACCGGAGTTGGTCCCCCGCACCACAGAGCGTCTGTTCTCGATACCTCTGAAGACGGCCATGGCCAGATGCTGCATCTGTGCAGCGACCGATCCGGACCAGGAGTCATTGGTCATATTGACGATCACATCGGCTCCGGAGGTGACGAACCCTGCAGATATATACCCGAAGATGTCTTCGAAGCAGATCGGGGTAGAGAATCTCACCCCATCATTGGCCTCGAAGACCTGGGACTCGGTACCCTTCTCCCAGAAGTTGTAGTCATTGGCCTCAGGAAGGCATACAGTCGCGGGAAGATATCTTTATAGGGAAAGTGCTCGGTCATCGGGACCAGGTGCTGCTTGCGGTAGGTATCATCAAGCTCACCGTCCTCATAGAGGATGACGGCATTGTAATCCACCCGGTTATAACTGCCGTCAGGATTCACCGCGGGGAGAGACTCGTCCTTCTTCCTCCCATCGTCGTTCCCAGTGAGCAGCGGTACCGGCAGCTCTTGTGCGAAATCGATGAACTCACGGACCAGTCCGTACATCTGCGGATCACTCTGGTAGTTGTCATGCCAGTAGACTGCCGGTACGAAGGCCGTCTCAGACCAGATGATGATCTCAGGGTCCCCGTCTGCGAGTGCTGCATAGGAGAGCCGTTTGAGATCATAGAAGTTCCGCTGGTAGGTGGGGAACCCGCCTTTCCAGGAGTCGGCATTGTGCTGGACGAGGCTATACGCCATCTGCGGTCCGGTTCCTGCTGCTCATGCATGCTGATACTCACATAGCCGAAGATGAGCACGGCGATAAAGAGCACGATATAGGAGATCCAGGAGATCCTGTGTTTTTTGAAGAAGGAGAGGATCTCCTCCCGTGACCAGATGATACTGCCGTTGATCAGATCGCCCAGAAGATTCCCGAGCAGGATCGAAGGGAACACGGTCATGAGGGTGACCCCCATATGCCGAAGATCGATGAGATCTGGATGAACGGCAGGAACTGATACTGGGAATAGCCGAGGATCCCATAGGCGTACCCGAAGAACCCTTTGGTCCTGAGATACTCGTAGGCGATCCAGATGACCGTCTGCACGAGATACCCGTAGGAGGGAAAGAGCCTGTCGGTGAGTTTCAGGAGGGGGAAGAGCACGAGCATATACGTGCTGAAGACCAGAGGCGAGATGAATATGGCCAGAGGGTGAAAACTCGCAAGCCAGTAGTTGAATACCAGATAGCAGGTCAGCCCGTGAAACCAGCCATAGAACCACACCACCTTCCAGGGGGCGTTCCTGATGACAGCGAACAGCGGGATCAGGGCGATGAACCCGAAGATACCGATACCATCGACCGAGAGGAACCCGGGGAATGCCGCTGCGAAGAAGAGGACTGACAGTAATAACAATAAAACCTCAGAACCATAAGTTCTGAGGTTTCTCGTATGTTGAGTCAGCCCGTTAGCATCATGAAACATAAGCACACTCTTTATGAATGAATTTTGTATGACCTAAAAAGCTATTTTCGAAGGTCCCAGGCAAGATCCTTGAGTTCCTTGCCGGGTCTGAACACTGCGACCCCATGGGTGTTGACCGCTACGATCTCTCCAGTCTTAGGGTTTCTGGCCCGCTCACGGCCCTTTCGTGTCCTGATCTCGAAGGTTCCGAACCCTCTGAGTTCGATGACCTTGTCATCCTCGAGTCCGGTCTTCAGTTCGATGAAGAACTCATCTATGACCTGATGCACATCAGATCTGCTCAGGCCGAGATTCTCATGGATCCGTTCGATGATCTCAGCCTTTGTCAGTTTTCGGGATGCCATAATCCCTCCTTGTCTTATCTAAAGTCGCTGACCTGCAGATGCCTGTACAGGGTGTGTCGTACGGCAACTGACAGATCATGTATCGATGTCAGTCACACATCTCCAGATCGAACAAGAGACGGACTATTCATGCTCTATCACCAGTTGAAGCGTATCTTACAGAAGAAGACCGCTGCAAACAGCTCGACTTTATGAAAGCTTGTTGTACAAAGCTGTAAGTCTGGACTTCTTCCTTGCTGCAGTGTTCTTGTGATAGAGACCCTTCCCTGCATATGTGTCGATCAGCTTCACTACCTGATTGAGTTCTGTCGCTGCTTTCTCTGCTTCCTTCTCTTCTACTGCGCTCTTGAATCGTTTGATCGCAGTCTTCACAGTGCTCTTCGCTCGTCTATTCTGTTCTCTGCGAGCGATGCTCTGCTTCTGTCGTTTCATTGCTGATGTGTTTCCAGCCACGGATGTACCTCCAAAAATATATCGTACCTATTAACGTATTCGTTATGTATTCCTGTGTTCAGGAGTAGAACTAACGGTTTCAAAAAATACCACACAGATAAAATGCTGTCAATAAAGTTATCTCATTATACTGACAAAACTTCTTCTATATAATCCTGATCGACGTCCCAATGTCCGGTATTCTCGTTGAAGATGACTTTTTCGAACGGTATCATCAGCATCCTGCCATCGAATGCCGTGAGATGATACATCTTCGAAAGGATATTCACCTCGCTGATCTTGAGCATCTCGTTCCTGATCTTCAACTTGCTTCCTGCAGAGGGAAGCCTGGACTTCTCCTCTTTATAGAAATCATACTCATAGGCAAGACAGCACAGCAGTCTGCCGCACGGTCCTGAGATCTTCATCGAGTTCAGCGACAGGTTCTGCTCTTTGGCCATCTTGATCGATACCGGCTTCAGATGGTCTGTGACCCCATGGCAGCAATAGTCTCTTCCACAGACTCCCAGACCACCGAGCACCCTCGACTCATCACGTACGCCGATCTGCCTGAGCTCTATGCGCATGCGGAAGACGGTCACGAGATCTTTTACCAGCGCCCTGAAGTCTACCCGATTCTCTGCGGTGAAGAAGAACAGCACCTTCGGTTCACTGAGCAGATAATGGGCATCGACGAGCTTCATGTCGAGGTTGTGGGCAATGATCTTCTCTTTGCAGACTCTCACCGCTTCAAGGGCTTTGATGCGGTTCTCTTCATAGTGCTTCCGATCGTAGGCATCAGCTACGTGATCTATCCAGTCGATCGACCGCAGCTCCTCATCACGTTTCTGCCGCTCCTGCTCCAGAGCTTCGAGAAAGAGCGCCTCGCGCTCTTTGGCGATCGAGGCTCTCTCTGCTTCTGCTTCTGCTGTTTCTGATGCTGCTTCTGACTGCTCACCGGTCACTCCCGCAGGTGCTTCGGCTTCAGCGGTATCTTCAGCGGCCGCAGCATCTTCAGCAGCTGCAGGTGATTCAGCCGGGGTCTCCCCCTCGCCTTCGCAGCCACCGCAGGTGGTGCAGGGGCTCGCCTGGTCGATGAACGGTACGACTGCAGCTTCTGCCTCGAGCTCCTTCACGGTAGTCGAGAGCAGCTTCGAACGGACCATCCCCAGGACCTTCCCCATATCAAGCCCGTATCTGGTAGGAGAGACTACGAACTCTCCCTGTGCGATCTTCTGATCACTCCCGCAGAGATAGGTCTCACTGGTCTTCTGATTCTTGACCAGATAGATATATGTGGGCGCCGAGGGCCTGCGCTTCTTCTCAGCACCTGCAGATGCAGGTGCTGCAGCAGGGACCGGTGCAGCAGCCTGCCTGTTCACCCCCTGATCCGGGGCCGAACCCTTCGGGGACTGCACGTTCTGTTTCGGATGACGTCTTCTGTCACCACTCTTATGTCTGTTGGAACTCTTCTTATTAGCCATAATGATGTATATCTACTTCCAACCATACGATCTGCAGCAAACCGGTCGTGAGGGTGATCCAATCGTCTTCGCACAGGATCGGACTGACCTTGCACTCTTTATCTAATTGGTTCCCACTCATCTCAAACAGGTGATCCTGCCGCTGCAGAGATCGTCGATCTTTTTTCTATTTTTTTTCATACAAATATGTTATACACATACGTAGGAAATTCTCTATACGCTATCACGATGAGAAATAATTGTCAAATATAATTGACGATTCAACCGCTAAGTGCTATGTTAGTTGTATGCCTTCATCAGGCAGCAAATCTTAAATATATCAATGGTTAGGTAACATGCAGTATTTTGATACTCACGCTCACATTGGTCTGATCCATGAGGATCAGATGGAACAGTTATTAATAATACAGAGGGCCAAACGCGCTCAGGTCAGACATATCGTCAGTATCTGTAACAGCTTAGGTGACTTCTTTCAAGTGTATGAGAATCTCAGGACCGCTACAGATGTCTATCATGCCGTTGGTGTCTCTCCCTCCGAGGTCGCAAACCCCGGTCTTGACTGGGAAGAGAAAGTCTTCAAAGGCTCCAAACTCGACCGTGTCGTCGCCATCGGTGAGATCGGGCTGGATTACTATCGCAAGTTCGGTGACAAGAAGTCACAGATCGAACTGTTCATCAGACAGATCGACATCGCGAACAGCCTTGAGAAGCCTATCATCATCCATAACAGGGATGCTGGACAGGATATCCTGAGCATCCTTCGTGACCGTCCTATCGAGCAGGGCGGTATCCTGCACTGCTATTCTGAAGACTGGGACTATGCCAGAAGGGCATTGGAGCTCAACCTCTACGTCTCCTTCGCAGGCAATGTGACCTACAGGAATGCCAAGAACCTGCATGATACAGCCGCACGACTGCCTCTGGACCGTATTCTCATAGAGACCGAGAGTCCCTTCATGGTACCCTCACGCTACAAGGGCAAGCGGAACAAACCCGCATACCTCAGCGAGGTGGCACAGGCTATCGCAGACATCCGGGAAGAACCGATCGAAGAGGTAGCAGAGGCTCTGTATGCGAACAGTCTTCGGATCTTCAAACTCCCTGCAGATGCCTGAGGCATCGTAGCATGATCACCCTATGAACACAGGAACACAACTGTATCATCCCGTTCAGATCGGGGATGTGAGAATCTCAGGCAATCTGTTCCTCGCACCCCTTGCCGGATTCACCGACAAGGGGTTTCGTGAGATCTGCCTCCGTGAGGGGGCAGACCTGACCTACTCAGAGATGGTCTCGGCTGAAGCGGTGGCCCGAAAGAACGGTAAGACCGAGCTGCTCATGGGTCGTGCGCCCTCAGAGCAGCTCTTCGCCATCCAGCTGTTCATGCCCGATGAGCAGGTCGCTCTGAGAGCAGTCGATGCGGTGATGCGGTTCGATCCCACGATCATCGACCTCAACTGCGGCTGCCCGGTCCCCAAAGTGGTGAAGACCGGTGCCGGTTCTGCCCTGCACCACCATCCTCAGACGGTACGAAAGATCGTCTCGGCTCTCTCCTCTCAGGCAAAGGTCCCGGTCACAGTCAAGATACGGCTTGGATGGGATGCACAGAGCATCAACTACCTGCAGATGGCAGAGGCCGCCATAGCAGGTGGTGCCTCTCTGATCACCATGCATGCGAGGACCCGTGCCCAGGGCTACTCAGGGACTGCCCACTGGGAACACCTGAAGGAGCTGAAACGACAGGTACCCATACCGGTGTTCGGATCGGGTGATCTGTTCACCCCTCAGGATGCCCGGACCATGCTCGAAGAGACTGGCATCGACGGGGTGATGTTCGCACGGGGTGCTGTTGGGAACCCCTTCATCTTCTCCAGGACACGTCACTACCTCCAGAGCGGAGAGCTGCTGCCTCTCCCGTCGATGGCCGAACGCTATGCTCGACTCTTCGAGCAGCTCGATGTCTGTATCGCAGACAAGGGTGAGGAAGTCGCCTGCAGAGAGATGAGAAACAGGTCTGCGCCTATACCAAAGGCCTTCCCGGCGCTGCTGCCCTGCGTGCTGAAATCGTGCATGCACAGACCCGAGAGGACTACCTGAGCATTCTGCATCTTGACCAAGACCAATCTGAATGATAGTGTTTTCTAACTGATAATCGATACCTACGAAGCTGCCACAGATGAGAAATCACGGTGTCCCATGACACAGAGAGGAGAGCCCATTCTTGAAAGTTCTAGTATTAGGATCAGGAGCGAAAGACCACGCGATCACCTGGAAGTTTTCCAACAGTAGACGAATCACAGGACTCTATATCGCTCCGGGAAATGCAGGAACTGCCAATCTCGGGCTCAATCTGCCTGATGTAGATATCTCTGATCCCCAATCGGTACTCGATGCCTGCCTCACCTACCAGATAGACTATGTCTTTGCCGGTACTGAGGCCCCTCTGGCCTCTGGGGTAGTCGATGTTCTGCTTGCTCAGGGGATCAAGACCTTCGGAGCGACCCGGGCTGCGGTACAGCTTGAAGGGGACCGCTCCTTCGCACGACATTTCACCTCCAGATACCACATACCGGTACCTGAGCACCATATGGTCAGCAACACCGACGAACTCGAGACCTATCTGCTGGAGAACCACAACAAACGCATGGTCCTCAAGAAGAACGGGCTGGCCCCGAGCCGGGTCATGATCGATTCGACGGATCTGGATCTGCTCATGGATTTCGGATCAGAACTGCTCAAGCACGATGAAGTGCTCATCGAAGAGCATCTCAAGGGCATGCCTGTCACGATCACCCTGCTGATCGACGGTGACCACTATCTGATGCTGCCGGTCTCCTCTGACTATACCAAGGCAGAGGAGCACGATATGGGTGCAGCGACTGGCGGTATGGGATCCATCTGCCCGGTCCCGGTGCTCAACAGCCATACCAGGCAGCAGGTGATCGAGAGCATCATCGATCCGACCCTCAGGGGACTGCGGGAAGAGGGGCTCTGCTATAAGGGCGTACTGCTGTTCAGCCTGATCCTGACTTCAGCCGGGCCGAAGCTGGTAGACTACCACGTACGATTCAACGACCCTGCCACTCAGGCGATGATCCCCCTGATCGACTCAGACTTCATAGACATCATCGAGGCCCTGGAAGGCGGCACTATCGCCGATTTCAACCTCAAGACATCGAACAAGACCGCGGTCGCGGTAGTCATCGCAAGTGCGGGCTATCCCGAACACCCGCAGATCGGCAAGACCATCACAGCCCCGGCCCATGCCCTGAGCAACATGATCATCGATCAGACGGTCATCTTCACCGGTGCGGTCAGACAGGACCACGGTCAACTGATCACCGATGGAGGCAGATGCTTCACCGTCGTCGGTCTGGGGACCAACATCCTGGAGGCCAATGAGATCGCCTATACCAACCTCGGTGAGATCTCGTTCGAGGGTTCCTGGTTCCGTATGGATATAGGGAACAAGTTCTTCGAGGAGTAGCGACAGCTATCAGCTGCAGCATACGAACGGTCGCAGCTGATCGATCCTGCCGGGATCCCGGAGATCCCTGCAGAAAGAAGAGGCCGCTGCATCAGTCGATCGGACTGCTGCAGCGGCCTCTTTGTATCTGTTCACCCTCACATCACATCTGTGATCAGGGAGGGTCTTAGAACTCCGTCCCTCTTCGTACTTCGTAGAGCAGGATCCCTGCTGCCACTGATACGTTGAGCGAATCGATGTGCCCTGCCATCGGGATGGCGATGATTTTGTCACAGGTCTCTTTGACCAGTCGTCCGATCCCCTCACCCTCTGATCCGAGCACCAGCCCTACACGTCCTTTCATAGTCACCGTATGTACGGGATCTCCGCCCATATCGGCACCATAGAACCAGAAGCCTGCTTCCTGCAGCTGCTGCATCTCTCTGACGAGGTTCTTCACCGAGATCACCGGGACATAGCGTGAGGCACCGGCTGACACCTTCATGACGGTAGTACTCTGCTGGGCACTGCGTCGCTCGGGTACGATGACCATATCGACAGCGAACAGATCGGCACTCCGGATGATGGCTCCGAGGTTCTGCGGGTCGGTGATACCGTCGAGGACGAGCACCAGCGCATCTTTCTTATCCTTGAGCTGATCTATATAGCCCTTGAGGTCAAGTTTGACTGAGGCAGCCGGTTTGGGACTGTAGACCAGGACCGCACCCTTGTGCTTGACCCCTCTGCCTACCATCTTCTCGATCTCAGATGCCGGTACACGTTTCACACGTACCGAGCCCTTGACTGCGAGCTTTTCCAGACTGCTGTTCCGTTTTACCGGTTTCTCATCGATATAGAGCAGTGATGAGGGACCTGCAGTCTTCAGGGCCTCTTCGATTGGGTGGTAGCCGATTACTAGTTCTGACATATATATTACAACTCTGATAGTGGTACAGGGTCCGGTCTGACATCTTCACCGATGACATCGGCAAGCTCTCTCAAGAGAGCCTTGGCCTTTGACGGTACCCGTTTGGGGATCTGGATATGCAGTTTGATGTACATATCCCCTCGTTTCTCTGTGCTGTGAAGGAAGGGGACCCCGCGGTTCTTGAGCCGCAGGATCTTGCCGTTCTGGACCCCGGAGGGGATCTTGATCTTCACTCTCGTATCATCGATGGTGTTCACTTCGATCTCAGCGCCCAGGGCTGCCTGAGTCAGGGAGATGGGAATGACACAGTAGAGGTCGTTGCCATCACGTTCGAAGTACTTATGCGGCCGTACGGTCACATAGACATAGAGGTCCCCTGCCGGTCCTCCGTTCGGGCCTGCATCACCCTGACCAGGGATATTGATCCGTTTCCCTGAGTCGATACCCGGGGGGATGGTCACCTTGATCTTCTGCTGCTTCTTCGTCAGTCCCGTACCGCGACAGTGGGTGCAAGGATTGTCGATGACGAACCCCTCCCCGTTACAGGTAGGACAGGTAGAGGCGATGGAGAAGAATCCGGAGTTCCGTCGCACCTGACCGGTACCGCCGCAGCTCGGACAGACTTTCTTACCGGTCCCTCCGGTCCCTCCGCAGGAGGAACAGGCTACACTTCTTGTATAAGAGATCTCAACCTTGGTGCCGAACACGGCATCCTTGAAATCGATATCAAGATTATAGCGAAGGTTCGAACCGTGAGGCGCCCCTCCGCCATAACCTGACTGACCTCTTGAACCACCGCCCCCGCCGAAGAAGGAGTCGAAGATGCCACCGAAATCGCCGAAGATATCGCTGAAATCCCGGTATACCGATGAGTAGTCATGAGCCCCGCCGTTCATACCGTCCACACCTGCAAAACCAAACTGGTCGTAGGTCTGACGTTTCTGCGGGTTACTCAGAACCTCATAGGCCTCGGTGGCTTCCTTGAATGAAGCCTCCGCCTGCTTATCATCGGGATTCTTATCCGGGTGATACTTTATCCAAGCTTGCGATATGCTTTTTTGATCTCATCACCGGAAGCCCCTTTCTGGACTCCCAGTACTTCATAATAATCTCTCTTACTCAAGGTTCAAGACTTCCTTTATTTCTATTTGTCGTCGTCAACCACTTCAAAGTCAGCATCTTCGACATTGTCGTCTGAAGAGCTTCCACTCTGACCTGAAGCATCTGCAGAGCTTCCGCCCTGGTCTGACCCTTCGGGTGCTGCCTGTTTGTAGACTTCCTCAGCCAGCTTGTATGCTGCCTGTTGGAGAGCTTCCATCTTCGCCTTGATATCTTCTACGTCATTACCTTCAAGTGCTGTCCTGAGCGCCGCTGTGGCCTGCTCGATGGCACTCTTGTCTTCTTCTGAGATCTTATCGCCGTAGTCCTTGAGGGACTTCTCAGTAGAGTAGATCAGATTGTCAGCCTGATTGCGGGTCTCGATCTTCTCACGTTCGGCCTTATCCTCGTCTGCATGCAGCTCTGCATCGCGTACCATCTTCTCGATCTCATCATCAGAGAGCCCCGAAGAGGATTCGATCCTGATCTTCTGCTCCTTCCCCGTGCCGAGGTCCTTGGCAGATACATGCACGATACCGTTGGCATCGATGTCGAAGGTCACCTCGATCTGAGGTACGCCCCGTGGAGCTGCCGGTATACCGATGAGGTCGAAGTTCCCCAGAGTCTTATTCTGTGAGGCCATCTCTCGTTCACCCTGCATGACATGGATGGAGACTGCTGTCTGGTTATCAGCTGCGGTGGAGAAGATCTGACTCTTGCGTGTCGGGATGGTGGTGTTTCGTTCGATCAGCTTGGTGAAGACTCCACCGAGGGTCTCGATACCGAGTGACAGAGGGGTCACATCAAGCAGCAGGACATCTTTGACGTCTCCGCCGAGGATACCACCCTGGATCGCAGCACCCATCGCTACGACTTCATCAGGGTTCACACTCTTGTTAGGAGCTTTCTTGAAGAGATCCTTCACCAGTTCCTGTACTGCGGGTATTCGTGTGGATCCACCTACGAGGATGACTTCATCGATGTCTGAGGGTGAGAGGCCTGCATCCTTGAGCGCTTTCAGACAGGGTGCCTTGGTTCTCTCTACCAGATCTCTGGTCATCTGATCGAACTTGGATCTGGAGAACGAGATCTGCAGGTGCTTGGGTCCTGATGCATCTGCAGTGATGAACGGCAGGTTTATATCGGTCTGCTGTCGGCTCGAAAGCTCGATCTTCGCCTTCTCTGCCGCTTCTCGCAGTCTCTGCAGTGCCATACGGTCCTGAGAGAGATCGATCCCGGAGTCATTCTTGAAGGTCTCGATGAGCCAGTCGATGATCTTCTGATCGAAGTTGTCTCCACCGAGGTGGGTATCACCGTTGGTCGATTTCACTTCGAACACGCCGTCACCGAGTTCCAGGATGGATATATCGAAGGTACCACCACCGAGGTCGTAGACTGCGATCTTCTCATCTTTGGTCATATCCTTACCGAAGCCGTAGGAGAGAGATGCTGCGGTAGGTTCGTTCACGATTCGTTTCACTTCAAGGCCGGCGATCCTTCCTGCATCTTTGGTAGCCTGTCGCTGTGCATCGTTGAAGTATGCAGGTACGGTGATCACCGCTGCGGTGACCGGTTCGCCGAGGTAGTCCTCTGCTGTCTGTTTCATCTTCTGAAGGATCGCTGCTGAGATCTCCTGAGGAGAGAACTCTTTCCCCTGGGCCTCGACTCGAACCTCCGTACTGGAAGCTTTCTTTACGGTATAGGGAACCATAGAGATCTCTGAGGGTACTTCACCATACTTCCTTCCCATGAATCTCTTGATGGAGAAGATCGTGTTCTCAGGGTTGGTGATGATCTGGTTCTTGGCAGGCTGCCCTACCAGGCGTTCACCCTTCGAGGTGAAACCTACGATCGAAGGAGTGGTTCTCTGTCCTTCTGAATTTTGAATAACGACGGGCTCCCCACCCTCCATTACTGCTACACATGAATTCGTTGTTCCAAGGTCAATTCCAATGATCCGTCCCATTATATCAAATCTCCTTACTCTATTGGTAATATAGTATATGTATGACTAGATGCTGCTGTCGCCGGCATCTGATGCAACTTCCACCGGTGGTCTGCCCACCTTGACTTTCGCATGCCTGATGACCCTGTCATGCAGGACATACCCTTTCTGGTAATCTTCGACCACGGTATCGGTATCGCACTGGGGGTCCTCTTCCATCATCAGAGCTTCATGCTTCTGAGGATCGAACTCCTTGCCCACAGCTTCCATTCGCTTCAGTCCCCAATTATGTTCGAGCATGCTGGCGAACTGTTTTTCGATCAGCTTTATCCCGGAGAGGAATCCTTCGAAATCGCTTGTACCCTGTGCAGAATCGATAGCACGTTCGAAATCATCGATCACCGCGATCAGGTCCTTGAGCAGACTGGTGTTCGCATACTTGATGGACTCTTCCTTCTCACGAAGCATACGTTTCCTGAAGTTCTCGAAATCTGCATGTTTTCTCAGGTACTGAGACTTATAATCTTCTACTTCTTTCTGCAGTCGCACTACTGTCTCCTTAAGCAGACTGATCTCATCCTCTTCGGTCTCACATGCATCGTCTTCTACTTCTTCATCCACGCCTTCTACTTCCACTTCTTCCATAACAAGGTCATCGGGAGCCTCCTGATCAACTGCATCCTTCGGTTGATCGGTCTCCTTTTTACTCTTCTTAGCCATATAGTCTCCTAGCTGTACATATAATAGGCCCAGGATGGTGTCCTGAGCATGGTGTTCTTCATGATCGGCTGCATGCAGGGAATCACTGCTATCTGATTCTTCATAGAGATAGTTTCCTCCCAACTGCAAACTTAACATACTAAGAGCGTTTTGTTTACGTCAAGAGTTTTCTGTTGTTTATCGTATAAATAATGGTCAGCTCGAGAAATCAGAGAGTTCCTTGATCAGCTCTATCTCCTTTCGGGATATCGGTCAGTTCCGCGATCTCCTGTACCGTAAATCCTTCTTTCAGATGCTCTTCCACTATCGTCCTTCGGCCCGGGGGGATGACCGGCTGAGGAGTCTGGTCTTCGGCCTCTTCGTCCTCCTGATCATCATCTTCATCATCGAATAGAATCTCTTCGTCATCTTCGTAGTAGATCTCATCAAGGACATCATCATCTGCTATCCCGTCTTCCTCACCGTCCTCTTCTTCCTCCGGTTCGTCGTCCTCTTCTTCATCCATCTCATCATCATCAAGATGGTCGAATTCCTCACCATCGAAGATCGATTCCAAAGGTACTCCATCAGCATCGTCGTCCTGCCCCTCATCGTCCTGAGCCCCGGAGGCGGGCTTGCCGGAGGCCTTCTCCATCAGCTCTTCGATCTCTTCGATCGCTTCGGTGACCATATCGTCATCGAGGATACCGAAGATGTAGGATGACTCCTCTTCTGTAATCGCCGCATCTGACTCCTCTGCTGCAGCCTGCGGTTGTTCAGCTGTGGATTGAACCGGGGCATCCTCCTCTTCGGGAATGTCGACGACGATCCCCCCGAGCTGCTGAGCCAGTGATGCTATCTCTGAGTCCATGTCCTTCAGCTTCGTGCCCAGACCCGGTTCGGGGAACGGGATCTTCTTGAAGGAGGGATCGATATAGGGGTCTGCGGCTCCGCCGACAGCACTACGACTATCGGTAAGCTGCTGTTCGATCCCGGAGACATAGGCAGCGGACCGGGCAGCGAACTCGGTCTCCGCCCGTGCGAGACTCTGCTCGAGGGTATCCTGTGCCTCGGAGACCGTCCGTGCGATCTTCGTATCCAGAGAGGAGATGATCTGGTCATATTCCTGCTCGAAGGCCTGCTTCACACGGTGGATCCTGCTCTCTCCGGCTTCAGCTGCCTGTGTGAGCTGTGCGGTGAGTTCTTGTACATACCCATGATCGATCTGCGCTATCTTCTCCTGACGTACGTTCTCGATGCTCGTATGCAACTCGCCCACTGATCGTTCGACACGCTCATGCTGTTCTCTCACAGAGATGAGTTCCTCTCTGATCTGATCCATGGCGGCATAGGACTCCTGCAGTGAAGCCAATCGCTTCTCTGCTTTCTCCGTCAACGCTGCAAGATCTTTCAGGATACGATGGTAATGGGTCATATAGCTCTGCAGCTCATTGAGCTCGGATGCATGGGTATCAAGCTCTTCAAGGGATCGATCGACCCTGGCGATCATGCTGCGTACCGAGCTCTCATGCAGTTCGATCGATTCGGTGATCTGGTCAAAGGAGCCATGGATCTCCTTGCTGCGTTCTTCCATCTGTGTTCGCATGCGATCCATATAGGTCTTCACCAGATAGATCTGCCGGTCTTTCCTGTCCTGGAAGCGAAACATCAGGATCACCAACAGGGTTATGAGAAACAGCCCGATATCGAGTAACAGATACCCCAACATATGCAACCTCGCCATACTGCAGAATTGATGTCATTATACAGGAATACTCCAGAGTTCATACTGCAGAGGACCTGCTGCACTGCAGTATCTGCAGATATTCTCGCCCACAATGAGCCTGCTGTCAATATACGAGATACACAGTATCACTTCTCCACGTCACCGAAGCGCTCAGACACCAGCTGAGGGAATCGCTCATAGGAGCTGAAGATCAGGTCAGCTGCCGGATAGGTCTGTGAGAGTCTCTGAGCAGAGGCTCTTCCCGGGTGCTGCATGAAGTAGGCAGTCCTCATACCGGCAGCCTTCGCCCCTTCGATGTCCTTGGTGTAGCTGTTGCCTACATAGAGCATACGGGAGAGGTCTTCCACCTGCAGTTCTCGGGCAAGGAGCATGAACGGTTCATCGTGAGGCTTGAGCTCCCCGGCATCCTCTGCACTGCAGATGACATCAACCTTCCGATCGACCCCCAGAGCCCGGGGTTTCCCGCCGGGCGGGAAATCTGAGAGCAGCCCGGTCTTGAGCCCCATCCCGCGAAGGTGGGCGAAGACCTCAGGGACTCCCCTGAAGGGTCTGATCACCGAGAAGCTTCTCATCCAGACCCCATAGATGTGACGGTCTATCCGATCGAGCATATCCTGCATGGTCTTCTGCGTGACCTCCCTGCCCATGGACTGCAGGATCAGACGAGCCTGTAGGGAGCGGAACCGGTCCCTGGGCAGCGCTACGGCAGCATCCGCGCCGCTTCTCGAAGCGGTGCGGACCTTCCGGCGCATCCTGCCGAAGTGATACATCAGCAGCGGATCACGCAGGAAGGAGGGGATCGAGCAGAAGTACATCATCGATTCCGGATAGAGCGTGCCGTCGATGTCGAATCCGACGGCATCAAGGGATCGGATCATTCATCTCTTCCTCTTCGATTCCTCTCACGTATCTCCACGTTGAGCGGTATCGAAGTGAAGCCCAGGTCTCTTCGTATGGCATTTGTCATATACTGCAGGTAGCCGGAAGGGAACCCCTTCGATCGGTTGACGAAGAAGAGGAACTCTACCGGGGCTGTGCGTGTCTGGGTCCCGTAGTAGATCTTATAGAAGGTCTTGGACCCTCTGGGCGGTTCGTAGTGTTCGAGCCACAGCTGGAGCGACTTGTTCAGCCGTGAGGTCTCCACCCGGGTATTGAGCTGTTTCCATACTCCCCAGCCTGCACTGATGAGTTTATCGATCCCCTCTCCGGTCTCAGCAGAGATAGGGACCAGAGGTGCGAAGGAGAGGATGGGGAACATGAAGCGGGTGCGGTCTTTGATCGCATCCATCTGATTGGGCAGGTCTTTTACCAGGTCCCACTTGTTGAGGACGATGACCACCCCTTTGCCTTTCTTCACGATCAGGCTGGCGATCTTCTTATCCTGCTCGACCAGTCCCAGTGCCGCATCGACCATGAGGAAGATGATATCGGCCTCATCGATGGTCTTGATCGCCCGGTTGACCGAATAGTATTCGACATCTTCATCCACTTTACTCTTGCGCCTGATACCTGCGGTATCAAGGACGGTATAGGCTGTCCCCTTATAGGAGAAATCCCCGGTCACCACATCACGGGTCGTCCCGGGGATAGCACTGACGATGGAGGCATCGCGTCCCAGCAGTCTGTTGGTCAGCGTCGATTTCCCGGTATTCGGTTTCCCGAGCACTGCGATGCGGATCTCCCGCTCTACAGTGGGTTCAGGTTCGATGCCTCGTAGGCTGAGAAATCGATCATCTTCTCAAGCGTCTCTTCCACCGTATCGATCCCCAGCCCGTGTTCTGCAGAGAGGCCTACCACATGTTCGTACCCGAAGGCGTAGTAGTCCCACAGCAGGTCTTCACGTTTGGGGGTGTCGATCTTGTTCACTGCCAGCATCGTCTTTCTGACGTAGGGTCGCAGTGCCTCTATGAGGGTCTCATCCTCAGGAGTCACATCGAGGATGTCCAGCAGCAGGATGATCACATCCGCCTCTTTGAGGACCTCGTAGCTCTTCGCTGTGACCAGGGCATCAAGCCCCTCCTGATCGAGTTTCACGCCGCCGGTATCAACCAGCTCCACCGCTCGGTCATTGATCGACCACTGGGCGAAGATCGGGTCTCGTGTCACACCGGGCATGGCATCGGTGATCGCCTGTCGTTTATGTATGAGCCTGTTGAACAGGGTCGATTTGCCGACATTCGGTCTGCCTATGATGGCTACGGTCGGCATGGTTCTATTCGTAATTGAAGACTTCGAATCTTTCATTCATCCAATTCCTAACATATGAGTTGATATCATGGTACGAGTCCATACCGATGATGACACTGACTAGTGCCTTTGCATCATCCATGCTGACAGATCGTATGATCCGTTTCACTTCAGGGATGGCTGCGGGACTCATGCTGAATTCATCGAGTCCCAGACCCAAAAGGACCACGGTGTAGAATGGGTCTGCCGCCATCTCACCGCACATGCCGACAGGGACTCCCGCCTCATGTCCTTTATCGATGATCATCTTGACCATACGCAGCACCCCGGGGTGGAGGGGCTCATACAGATATGCGATCTTCTCGTTGCCACGATCGACAGCGATCGTGTACTGGATCAGGTCATTGGTTCCGATCGAGAGAAAATCGACCTTCTTCGCTATGATATCAGCGATCAGTGCTGCTGAAGGGACTTCGATCATGGACCCTAACTCTATCCGATCATCGAATGCGATGCCGTCTCTCCGGCATTCACGTTTCACTTCTTCGACTATCTCGATCACCTGATCGAGCTCTTCGATCCCGCTGATCATCGGGAACATGATACGCAGCTTCCCATAGACCGATGCACGGAACATGGCACGAAGCTGGATCTTGAAGATGTCGGGCCTCGAGAGACAGAACCGTACCGCTCTCCATCCGAGAATGGGATTCTCCTCATCAAAGTCCTCGAGTCCGGGGATCATCTTGTCCCCGCCTACATCGATCGTCCTGATCGTCACCGGTCCATGATCCTTCATGCCTTTCATCACGCGTGAATACTCATGGAACTGCTCATCCTCAGAGGCATGTTCTCCCGGTCTCATGAAGAGGAACTCCGATCGATACAGACCGACTCCCTCAGCACCGTGAGAGACACTTGATTCGACCTCTTCAGGGATCTCTATGTTCGCCTTCAGCTCGACCCGTCTTCCGTCCAGGTCCTGGCTGAGAGGTCATTGAAGCTCAGCATCTCCGCTTCATGGAGCTCCCACTGCTCAAGGAAGCTCTTATACTCATCGATGGTCTGCCGATTGGGCCTGAGGATCACCTTCCCGTGATTCCCGTCGACGATCATCATATCGCTGTTGGCGACTTTCTGCGATACCGATGATAATCCGATCACCGCAGGTATCTCGAAGGCTCGTGCCAGGATAGCCGTATGGGAGGTCTTCCCCCCGGTATCGAGCACGATCCCCTTGATGAACTTCTTGTTCATCGTCAGCACTTCAGAGGGGAGCAGGTTATTGGCTACCAGCACCACCTCCTCGGAGATATCGGTAAGCGATGCCCGTTCTATGTACATGAGCTGATGGAGCAATCTGCTCTGTATGTCATACAGGTCCATGGTCCGTTCCCGCAGGTACTCATCCTGCGACTGTTCCAGAGAACTGATCATAAGCTGTATGGTATCCTCGATGATGCACTCGGCATTCATGAGTCGACTCTCTATACCATCGAGGATCTTATCTTCGAAGTCAGGGTCCTGGATCATCATGATATGGGTGTCCAGGATATCGAGGTCCTTCCCGACATGATCGCGTTCTGTCTTCTTCTTCAGTGCAAACAGGTCTTCTTTTGCACGTGAGAGGGCGTCCTTGAACCGGATGCTCTCCTGGGTGATATCACCATCGGAGATGATATACCTCGGTGCCTTGAGCGACTGTGTCGCATAGAGGAAGACTTTACCTATCACGATACCGGAAGAAGCGGCAATACCTTTCATTATTCTCATGGTAGTGATACTATACGTACTTTTATCCCTGATGTCAAATTCCAAGAAGACTCCTCATTAACCTTTCCGTTGTTTATTCTAAGCAGTTGCTCTGCTGCTGCGAATCCAGTATGCTGAAACAGGCATGCAGGACAACAGACAGCACAGCGGCAGCAGGATCCCCAACGGTATGTGGATCCTTCTGGTTATCATCATCATCATCTCTTCAGCATACAGCATCCCCAGGGCGCTCAGGGCGTACCGGGGATCAGAGCTGCAGCAGACGGTGCAGGACTACCGATCAGCACGTTCGGTGACCAGGAACTCCCAGGCTATCTACTACCAGGCGGTCCTCTACTTCCTGGCTCCCGAGGAGAACGGGACGCTCATCCTCTCAGGCTCCCCTGCGAAGGCCGACCACTCTCACGGGGTGGACGGGCTGATCCAGCAGCTGCTCGCAGGACCCACACTCGGGGAACTCACAGAGGGGAAGATCTCCCTGATCCCGCCGGAGACGATGCTCATCGGGAGCAGCATCAGCAGCAAGGCGGTGTATCTGGAGTTCTCAAAGGAACTGCAGTCGGTGAGCCGCTTCGGCCCGGAAGGTACTGAGTTCGCCTGCAGGCAGATCGCCGCGACGGCACAGAGTCTGAGCTTCATCAATGAGTGTATCATCCTGGTCGATGGGAAAGAGATCTACTATGATAATGGCAGCTTCTGATCGTCTTCGATGCTCCTTCTGAACCCGGAGGCACTGAGCTGTTCCTCCCTGCGGTCATCGGCCATCCTCATCTTTGCCAGATACTCCACGTTGCCCTTCGCCCCGCGTATGGGGGACCTGATGCAGCTGACTACCCCCACTCCTTCCTCTTTGAGCTGGGCGAACACCTTCATCATCACCCGCTGGACATCCTCAGGATCCCGAATGACCCCGTCGAATTCCGTAAGCTCATGGTTGAGCTCGAACTGCGGTTTGATCAGTGCGACCATCCACCCCAGGGTACACATCCCCAGGATATGAGAGGCTGCTCCGGAGATCGACCGAAAGGAGAGGTCAGCAACTGCTGCTGCAGGGGCCGGCTCAAGGCCGTCGACATGCATGATGTTCGTCTGTTCCATGCTGGTGACGCGCCGGTCGCTCCTCAGCGAATAGGCAAGCTGATTGTACCCCACATCCACAGCATAGACGGCTCTGGCCCCGTGCTGCAGCAGGGCATCGGTGAACCCTCCGGTCGATGCTCCTGCATCGAGGAAGACATTTCCCCGTATCTCGAGATCCCAGGTCCTGATGGCGTGCTGGAGTTTGATACCGCCCCGTGAGACGTAACCACCTTCGTGCAGTTCGATGAGCGCATCGATCGCTACCGGCAGTCTGGGATCGGTGATCCTCCCACCGTCGACAGCTACATCACGACACATGATCATGGCCAGCAGCCGCTCCCGTTCGATGTCGGGGTAGCGCTCACACAGAAGCTGAAGAAGGGCTCTGCGTCTCTTCTTCATATCGCGTAGAAGACCCTCAGCCGTTTGAGCTCGAGCGCCTTCCCGCTCTCTGTGTCGATAGTGACGATCAGTCCGTTCACCATCGCAGGGACATCTGCTATCTCGCTCTTGAGCGGCATCTGGGTGATCTGTCTGGCGATCGAGACGGCAGGGTCACTGCCTATGACACTCATCCCCGCCCCGGTCATACCGAGATCGGTGATATAGCCGGTCCCTTTGGGAAGGATCTTCTCATCAGCGGTCTGCACATGGGTATGGGTCCCCACCAGAGCGGTGACCTGTCCATCAAGATAGAGGGCAAGGGCCTCTTTCTCCTCTGCAGACTCTGCATGGAAATCGATGAGGATGATCTTCGTCTTGGGTCTGAGCTGCTTTACCAGCTCTTTGGCTGCTCTGAAGGGACAGTCGGTCACAGGCATGCTGTGCCGTCCTTGCAGGTTCACCACAGCGATCGGGATACCGTGCGCATCGATGACGGTGACCCCGTGTCCCGGGACGCCCGGCGGATAGTTCGCAGGTCTGAGGATCCTGCTGTCTGAATCGAGACGGCTTCTGATCTCTTCCTTCTGCCAGATGTGGTTGCCTGAGGTGATCACATCGACTCCTGCTGCGAAGCAGGTATCAGCATCTTCGGGCATGATCCCGAAGCCGTCAGCAGCATTCTCTCCGTTTGCGATGACGATATCCAGGTTGTGATCCTTGATGATCTGTTTGAGGCCTATAAAGAGAGCTCTGCTCCCGGGTTTTCCACAGATATCACCCAGGAACAGAGCTTCGATCGTCTTCTTTGACATTCGTTTCTATCTCTCTGCCCTGCAGCCATGCTGCAGAGCCTGACAGGAGGCTGTACGCTGGAGTACAGCCCTACTTCGCGTACTCGACAACTCGAGTCTCTCGTATGATTGTTACTTTGATGCGTCCGGGATACCGCAGTTCCGCCTCGATCCTCTTGGCGATGTTCTTTGCCAGGTCCTTGGCTTCGACATCGTCGACCGCATCATTGTTCACAAGTACTCTCAATTCCCGACCGGCCTGCACTGCATAGGACTTCTCCACACCATCATAACTGTTGGAGATCTTCTCAAGATTCTCCAGTCGTTTGATGTAGTTGTTCAACGTCTCTCGTCTGGCACCCGGTCTGGATGCTGAGATCGCATCAGCGATCTGCACGATGATAGACTCGATACAGCTTGGTTCGACATCATTATGATGTGACAGGATCGCATTGATGACTCGTGGATCCTCTCCCAGTTTCTTTGCCAGTTCAGCACCCATCTCGGCATGGTTGGCAGATCCTTCCGCTTCGATACCCTTTCCGATATCATGCAGGATCCCGCCTCTCATCGCGATATCGCGATCTGCTCCGACTTCCGCTGCGATCATCCCTGAAAGTACTGCTACCTCTTTGGAATGGTACAGGACATTCTGTCCATAGCTGGTACGATAGTATAATCTGCCAAGGGCCCGTACCAGCTCCTGACTCACGTTGTGGATGCCAAGGTCGAAGAAGACCTTCTCACCCTCATCCGAGATGACTCGTGATACTTCACGGGTCACTTTGTGTACGACCTCTTCGATCCGTGCAGGATGGATCCTGCCGTCCTGGACCAGTCGCTCAAGAGACTTCTTCGCGATCTCCTTCCGTACCGGATCAAAACAGGATATCACCACAGCCTCAGGGGTGTCATCGATGATGACATCGACACCGGTGAGGGTCTCGAGGGTCCTGATGTTGCGCCCCTCTCGTCCGATGATACGACCTTTCATCTCATCACTGGGCAAGTTGACCGAGCTGACCGTGATCTCAGAACTCACTTCAGTGGCGATCCTCTGGATCGTGGTCACCACGATATCTCTGGCGATCTTCTCCGCCTTGATGTCGGTTTCCTGTTCGATCTTGTTGACCAGTACCTGCGCATCCCGCTTGGCTTCGTTCTCCATGCTCTGGATGATCATCTGTTTCGCTTCTTCCGTACTCAAGCCGCTATTCTCTCCAGCTCGATCTTCCAACGCCCCTCTTCCTGTGCTACCGATTCTTCACGAACCGTCAGTTGTTCCTCTCGTCCTGCAAGCACTCTCTTGCTTTGATCGAGTGCTGCCTGCTTCTTTTCTAGATTTTCTTCTTTTTGCAGAATCCTCTTTTCATATCTCTGCAGCTCATTTCTTCTTTCTCTGTTTTCGCGTTCCTGTTGATGCCGCTCTTTAAGCAGCTGATCTCTAGTTTCAAGCTGAATCTCACGGCTTTTAGCCTCAGCTTCCTTGACCGCTTCTTCACTCAATCGCGCGGCTCTCTGCTCAGTAGATGAAAGCTGAAATTTCGCATACAGCCAACGAATTAACCAACCTAGAATTACACCGAAGAGAGGAAGAATTATGTATAGTGCTATTCTTGACATATACTTCCCCCAATATTATTTGTTTTCATAATATGCAAGACCCTCTGCAATGTCAAGCAGGTTCAGCGTGGTAATCGTATTTTATAATTAGTCAATACTCTTTCATTATGTGTATTGTGCATATATCATGTTCTAGAATGACACATATTGGATTATTGTAGGTTTCAGGCGACCCGTCCGGGAGATGATGAGAGCCTCAGACAGACATCGTAGAACAACGATCTCTTTCTCTTGTGGAGCCGGAACCCTGCCCGAGCGGATGCAGAGATGATACGAGGCCAGGAGGGAGAAGGTGTATCCGCAGTGCAAGAAAAAACCGCTGACCTGCATGCAGGAGAGCGGCTATGATGTTCGTCTCGAATGTGCTGTGAGAAGTGCTATTCAGCAGCAGCTTCAGCTGCCTTCTTAGGAGCCTTCTTCTTTGCCTTCTTCTTCTCTTCTTTCTTGTCCTCGGTCTTTTCGACCAGCTCAAGAAGTACTACTTCTGCGGCATCACCCTGTCGCTGCCCGAGTTTGAGGATACGGGTGTATCCACCTGCTCGTTCCTGGAACATCGGTGCGATCTCTGTGAAGAGCTTGTTGAGGACCTCTTTGTCCCCGATGTCTTTGGCAATGATTCTTCTGCTGTGTACAGTGTCCTCTTTTGCACGAGTGATCATCTTATCAGCGATACGACGCGCTTCCAGAGCTTTTGCCTTGGTAGTGGTTATGCGTTCATATCTGAATAACGATGTTACCATGTTTCGTAACATTGCCTTTCGATGACTTGTCTTTCTATCCAGCCTGTTAAAGCCAACTCTATGCCTCATTATCTTCTTCCTTATTCCCTGGGATTCTGATAGAAGTCTTAAGAACACTGTAGTCGGTCATACCAAGACTCAGATTCCATTCTTTCAACTTCTCTTTAATTTCGGTCAATGATTTCTTACCGAAGTTTCTAGTCTTTGCGATCTCTTCTTCTGTTTTTCTGGTCAGATCGCCGATAGATCGGATATCTGCATTCTTCAAACAATTACTAGATCTCACAGAGAGCTCCAGTTCCTCTACAGGAGTGTTGAGAATCTGCTGTACTTTCTCTTCTTCCTCATCGACCTCATCGCTGTGATTAATGATCGATTCATCGAAGTTTATGAATATGGTGAAGTGATCCTTGGCGATCTTCGCTGCCTCTGCCAATGCATTCTGAGGAAGGATCGTTCCATCGGTATAGATCTCAAGTATCAGCTTGTCATAGTCGTTACGCTGACCTACACGACAGTTCTCGATCGAGTACTTGACCCTCTGCACCGGTGAGAATACCGCATCGATCGGTATGGTCCCGATCTCCTCGATGTACTTTTCATTGAGTTCAGAAGGGACATACCCACGATTGAGGTCTATCTGGACCTCCATGTCGATGTTGGCATCTTCCATCCTGGTAAAGATGAGGAGGTCCTTGTTCAGGATCTCTACGGTATCTTTCTCAAAGTCTGCACCGGTCACTGTACCCAGGCCTTTACACTCGATCAGCAGAACCTTTTCTTCTACCTCTGCAGGCATCAGTATCTGAAGTTTCTTCAGATTCGCGATGATCTCGGGAGTATCTTCTACTACACCAGGCAGTGATTCGAACTCACTCGAGATCATGTGCGGATTTCCTTCACTATCATAGCTTGTGAACTTCACAGCAGTTACCGCGTACCCCTGTATTGAAGACAAAAGGACACGTCGCAGGGTATTACCTGTGGTAGTACCAAACCCACGTTCGAATGGATAAGCAACGAACTTACCATACGTGTTTTCTACGGTACTATGCTCAAAGATAATGCCTTTAGGCTTTTTGAATCCTTTCATTAAACTCTTACGCGCCATGATAACTCCTATCTTGAATAGAGCTCGACAATCAGCTGCTCATTGATGTTCGCCATTTCGGTGACTTCGCTTCGTCTTGGGAACGCAAGCACTTTACCGGCCATGGCATCAGGATCAAGATTCAACCATGCAGGAACACCTGATTTTGAATACTCTTTCAGGCTCTCTTTGATCACGACCATCTTCTGTGACCCTGCAACGACCTTGATCTCGTCACCGACTTTCACACGGTAGGAAGGTATGGTCACACGTTTGCCGTTCACAAGGATATGCCCATGTGAGACAAGCTGCTTCGCCTGATCCCTTGATGATCCAAAATGAAGTCTGAATACCATGTTATCAAGTCGTCTTTCGAGCAGGACGATCAGGTTCTCACCTGTCTTCCCTTCCTGTCTGTCAGCTTCGACGAATGTCAGCTTGAACTGTTTTTCCAGCATACAGTAGGTTCGTTTCAGTTTCTGTTTCTCTCTGAGCTGTATACCGTAGTCAGTCATCTTCTTTGAACGAGCCCTGGGCTCTTTTCCAGGTTTGCCTGATTTCTTATTGATCGGGCACTTGGAAGTATGACATCGTTCACCTTTGAGGAATAACTTAGTCTGGTCAGCCCGACATTTTCTACATTTCGGTCCAATTTCTCTTGCCATTTAGTGTTACTCCTTTAGACTCTTCGGGTCTTTCGCGGGCGGCATCCATTATGAGGTATCGGAGTCACGTCCCTGATACTCTTCACTGCCAGTCCCAACGCACCGAGTGCTCTTACAGCAGATTCCCTGCCGACACCGGGGCCCTTCACGAATACATGCACTTCTCTCAGGCCATAGTCCATGGCCTTCTTCGCAGCAGTCTCTGCTGTGGTCTGTGCAGCATAAGGAGTAGATTTCTTAGCACCACGGAACCCAAGCCCACCGGCACTAGCCCATGATACGGTATTTCCATTCAAGTCAGTCACGGTAACGATGGTATTGTTAAAAGTAGCCTGAATGAACACTTTACCTTCGTATACGGTCTTCTTGCTTTTTTTCTTAGCCTTCGCCAACTTCTTATCTCCTCTTATTTCTTCTTATTGGCAACAGTCTTTTTCTTACCTTTTCGTGTACGTGCATTGGTCTTGGTTCTTTGACCACGTACAGGTAGACCTCTTCGATGTCGCAATCCACGATAACAACCGATGTCCATCAGTCGTTTGATGTTCAGTGCGACTTCAGTTCGAAGACGTCCTTCAACTTTATAATCGCTCTCAATGATTTGTCGTAAACTATTCACTTCTTCCGCTGTCAAGTTATTGGCTCGCGTGTCAGGGTTGATACCTGTTTTTGAACAGATTTCAAGCGCTGATGTCCGACCAATTCCAAAGATATAGGTCAAAGAGATCTTTGTTGCTTTATTAGGAAGATCAATACCCGCAATCCTCGCCATGTAAACTGGCTCCTATAATATAATACTCGTTCGTTTTCGTACTGCTGAAGATGTCACTGATACAGACATCTTATCTCTGTCTCTGCTTGTGCTTGGGATTATCACACAGGATGCGTACTACGCCTTTCCTTCTGATCACCTTGCACTTCTCACAGATCGGTTTAACACTTGCTCTGACTTTCATGGTCTACCTCTATAAGTTCCTTGATTTGATTCTGCCCTTCTTGATCAGCCCTTCTGAGTGGTGCATACGCATATGACCCTCGATCTGAGACATGGTATCAAGATCGACTCCAACGAGGATCAGCAGTGATGTCCCACCCAGCAGCATTGCCACGGATGCCGGGAAGTTGAAGAACTGCTGTGCCAGTGTTGGGATCAAGGCGATGAACGCCAGGAACAGGGCACCAGGGAATACTATTCTATTCAATACTTTCGTCAGATACTCTTCGATCTTCTCTGATCTGATTCCTGGTATCGAACCACCATTCTCTCTGATCTGCCGTGAAATCTCGGTAGGGTTGAGAGATACCTGTGTATAGAAAAATGCAAACAAGATGATGAGCAGGGTGTAGATCAATAGATATGGGGTACCCTGGGGTCTCAACCAATTTGCAAATCTTGCCAGCCATTCAACCTCGGGTCCGAGTGAGGTTGCTATCTGTAAGGGGAATGACAGCAGTGCCGATGCGAAGATCACCGGGATGACTCCCGATGGGTTGATCTTGAACGGGATGTAGGTACTCTGTGAGCCGTACATCTTACGCCCGACAACTCTCTTTGCATAATGCACAGGGATCTTTCTCTGTCCCTGTTGCTCGTAGATGACCAGCGCGACTACCGCCACGAACATAGCCAGTACGATAAGCACCACTACCGGGTTCAGCTGTCCGCCCTGGACTGTCTTGACCAGAGTCACGACAGCACTCGGGATACGGGCAACGATACCTGCGAAGATCAGTAATGATATACCATTCCCGATCCCCTTCTGGGTGATCTGCTCTCCGATCCAGACCAGGAACATCGTCCCGGTCGTTACGGTAAGCATCGCTATCAACGTATACGGCAGGATATCGATCGTCAGTGCATCAGGGATAGACCTGGCGTAGATCGTGACCACATAGGACTGCAGCAAGCTGAGTCCCACTGTACCGTATCGGGTCAATTTCTGTATTTTCTTCCTTCCGCCATCTTCTTCCGAGAGCCGCTTGAGACTCGGGAAGACTACCAGCAGAAGCTGCATGATAATCTGTGTCGAGATGTACGGCATGATCCCCAGCATGAAGACAGAGAAGTTCTTGAACGCACCACCGGCAAAGAAATCAAGATAGTCTGTCAATCCGATGGCAGAGGAAGAACCTGCCGACATGAAATAGACTTTTAACGCATTCACATTTATGCCGGGGATCGGAAGTATGGCACCCAATCGGAAGATCACCAACATGAGTGCAGTAAAACCAATCCTTTTCCGGAGCTCTTTTATTCTGAAGACTTCAACTAAAGAGTTTGCCATCGATTCCCTCTTTTAATCTATTTTATTTCGCCACCGACCGCTGCAACTTTTACCGCTGCGCTGCCAGACACTTTAAGGCCTTCGATGATAACTTTCTTGTCGATGTCCCCGTCCGCAAGGATCTTGACCATAACGTCTTTACCTTTCACGATCCTCTTAGCCTTGAGGGCTTCAAGGGTAACCACATCACCATCTACGAAGTTGTTGGAGATCTCTCCGAGTGAGACGACCTGATACTCTTTCTTGAAAGGATGGTTCGAGAACCCCTTTCGAGCAAGACGTCTATAGAGGGGCATCTGCCCACCTTCGAACCCAGGTCGTACACCACCACCGGATCGTGATTTCTGTCCATCGTGTCCTCGTCCGGAGCTTCGGCCTTTCGAACCGTACCCGCGACCGACGATGGTCTTCTTCTTATTTGCCCCTTCGGGCGCTTTAATCTGTCCCATACTACTTTATCTCCTCGACTTTAACAAGGTGCGAAACAGTATTGATCATACCTTTCACAACAGGAGTAGCCTCTCGTACTACAGAGCTGTTTACTTTGCCCAGGCCCAGAGCTTTGATCGTTCCACGCTGCTTGGGTTTAGACCCGATAAGACTTTTCACTAGTTCTATGCGAACATTCACTACTTTTTCAGCCATGACTAACCCCACATCTCGTTGAGAGACTTGCCTCTGTTCTTTGCGACCTTGGGAGCATCGAACAAGTTCTCAAGACCATCAAAGACAGCCTTTACGATATTCTGTGTATTCTTGGAGCCTAAGGACTTCGCGAGGATATCATGGATACCGCAGGCATCCATCACCGCACGAACCGGTCCACCGGCGATGACTCCCGTACCGGGAGCTGCAGGTCGCAGCAGAACCTTGGCACTCTTGAACTCACCCTGGATCTCATGAGGTATCGTGGTCCTCTTAAGAGGTACTTCGATCATGTTCTTCTTAGCTTTTTCAATACTCTTTCGAATGGCCTCGGTGACATCATTGGCTTTACCAAATCCGTACCCTACCCGACCTTTCTGATCGCCGACGACTACCAGTGCGGAGAAGGAGAACCTTCTACCACCTTTGACGACTTTAGCGACTCGATTGAGTTTTATGAGTTTCTCAACAAATTCCTGATCTTTGGACTTTTCCACCATATCCCCCTAGAACTTCAATCCTGATTTTCTTGCGCCATCGGCTATGCTCTTGACGATTCCATGATAGAGATATCCATTCCTGTCAAACACAACAGCTTCGATCTTCTTGGCAGCGAGTCGTTCACCGATTGCCTGTCCGATCTTCTCCGCATCAGCGACATTATTCTTCAATCCCTTGAATTCAGCCTCGATATTGCTTGCTGATGCAATCGTAACACCCTTGGTGTCATCGATGACCTGAACATAGACATGCTTATTACTCCTGAAGACAGTAAGTCTTGGTCGTTCGGGAGTACCGGAGATCCGCTTTCTGATATGGATCTTTCTCTTAAGTTGTTTTCGTTTCTTATCGTTCACTCGTTTCATAGCACTATCCTACTTGACACCAGATTTACCGATTTTACGTCTAATGACTTCATCTTCATACTTGATACCCTTGCCTTTGTAGGGCTCAGGCGGACGAAGTGAACGTATTTCAGCACAGGCTTGACCGACTTTCTGTTTATCAATACCGGAGACGATGACCTTGTTCTGGCCTTCGCAGACGATAGTGACATCCTCATTGATCATAAACTCAATCTGGTTCGAGAAACCAAGGTTGAGATATAAGATATTCCCTTTCACTTCAGCTCTATAACCAACACCGTTGATCAGAAGAGCTCTTGTGAAACCGGTTGAGACGCCTGTAATCATATTCTGTACAAGCTGTCTATAGAGTCCATGATAACTTCTGGAACTCTTGGAATCATCCTTTCTATTCACGATAACCTGAGCACCTTCAACGGTGATGGTTACGTTCGGCATGAAATCCTGAACCAGTTTCCCTTTGGGACCTTCGACGGTCACCGTCGCATCTGCAACAGCGACTTTCACACCAGAAGGTATAGTTATCGGTAATTTACCAATACGAGACATAGTTCACCACCTTACCAGATCGTACAGATCAGCTCTCCGCCGACCTTCTGATCAGTTGCTTTCTTTCCAGTAATAACACCACTAGAAGTAGATACCACGACCACACCATGACCATTGAATACCCTGGGCATATCTTTATACCCGGTATACACTCTTCTACCAGGGGTAGAAACTCGTTTCAGCCCGTGGATGATGGGTTGCTGATCTTCGTCATATTTCAGGAAGATGCGAATGTAGTTCACATTCTCTTTTGTCACCTTCTTGAAATTCTTCACATAACCCTCGTTCTTGAGGATCTTCACGATCTGTAATTTTAATTTAGAAGTGGTTACATCCACTTTTTCATGTTTTGCTAGATTTGCGTTTCTGATTTTGGTCAGCATATCCGCAACAGGATCACTTATAGCCATCTCACTCTCCTACCAGCTGGATTTTGTCACACCAGGGATTTTACCTTCACTGGCAAGTTTTCGAAAGCAGATTCTGCACATCTCAAACTTTCTCATATAACCCCGAGGTCTACCACAAACCCTACAGCGATTCACTTTACGTGTGCTGTATTTCGGCTCTCTTTGGGCCTTCACAATCATTGATTTTTTAGCCATCGATCTCTCCCAACTATTTGCTGAAAGGCATGCCGAGCTTCTTCAGCAGGGTAAAACCTTCTTCGTCTGTTTTAGCAGTCGTAACAATAGCTACATTGAGACCACTAACTCGTTCAATATTATCATAATCGATCTCAGGGAAGATGATCTGTTCCTTGATCCCCAGAGAAAAATTACCATGCCCGTCAAAAGCGTGGGGATTGACTCCCTTGAAGTCCTTTACTCGAGGCAGCGCAACATTGACCAGTCTATCGTAGAACTCCCACATCTGTGCGCCTCTAAGGGTGACCATAGTACCAATTTCCTGGCCCTGTCGAAGCTTGAAGTTTGCGATCGATTTACGAGCTTTTGTCTTCACAGCATGCTGCCCTGTGATCTGCTCCAGTTCTTTTACTGCTGAATCAAGTAATTTCTTGTTGTCTATTGCTTCCCCGACACCTACACTCACTGAGATCTTCTCAATGGTGGGTATCTGCATGACTGATGTGTAAGAGAACTCTTTCATCAGTTCAGGAGCAACGGTCTCTTTGTACTGTTTTCTAACCCTTGGTATATACTTATCCATCAGAGCACTTCCCCGGTCTTCTTCGCAAAACGAACTTTCTTCCCGTCTTCGAATTTGTATCCAATCCTTGAAGTCGAACCATCTTTTGTCACGATAGCAACATTAGAGATGTGCAAAGGCGCTTCGATTTCAATGATTCCACCCTTATCCTGCTGACTTCTCTTCTTCATGGCCTTCTTGACCATGTTGACACCCTGAACGACTACCCTTCCGGCAGTCCGATCGATCTTGACGACCTTTCCAGTCTTGCCCTTATCTTTTCCGGCTATGACCTTCACAGTATCATTCTTCTTGATTCTTGTACTTGCCATTCTTTACTCCCTACAACACTTCCGGCGCCAGAGAAACTATCTTCATAAAACCGCCCTCTCGAAGTTCTCGAGCTACCGGTCCGAAGATTCGCTTTCCACGCGGGTTATTGTTGGCATCGATAATCACACACGCATTATCATCAAACCTGATATAGGTACCGTCAGGTCTTCGGTATTCTTTTCTCACTCGAACAATAACAGCTTTCTGCACGTCACCCTTTTTGATCTGGCCGTTCGGAAGCGCGTCTTTTACGGCAACTACTATGATATCACCGATACCTGCGGTCATTCTCTTACTTCCACCAAGCACCTTGATACATTGTACGCGTTTTGCACCGCTATTGTCGGCAACGTTTAAATACGTTTGCATCTGAACCATAACGCAACTCCTTTACGACTATTTAGCACGCTCGACAATCTGGGTCAGTCTCCAGCACTTGTCTTTGCTGAGAGGACGACACTCGACGACACGTACGGTGTCCCCTGCTTTTGCATCGTTGCTCTCATCATGAGCTTTCAATTTTTTGGTCTTCTTTACATATTTCTTATAAAGAGGGTGGAGCCTTCTAGTCGTGATCGCGACTACGATGGTCTTATCCATCTTGTCACTCACGACCTGTCCTGTATATGTCTTTTTATTTGCCTTCATAGAACACCAGGCCTCTCTTACTTAGTATTTTTTCGTATGCCTAAAGCATACTCATGAATAATAGTATTTACCCTTCCGATATCTCTTCGTACCGTTCTCAGTCTCAGGGGATTCTCAAGATGCCCTAATACTTTATCCATTCGCAGTTTCAGATACTCCTTATGGAGCTCTTCTTTTTTATTAACCAACTCTGTGTAGGTCAGATCATTGTATGAAACTTTCATATCACATCTTCTCCAGATCACGTCTTACTACAAACTTTGTCTTGATGGGCAATTTGCTTGCAGCGAGTGCCATTGCTTCCTGAGCGAGTTCCTGGGAAACCCCACCCATCTCAAACATGATCGCACCTTTTTTGACGACAGCAACCCAACCCTCGGGATTACCCTTACCTTTACCCTGTCGAGTCTCGGCAGGTTTCTTCGTGTAAGGCATATCGGGGAATATCCTGATCCATACCTTACCACCACGTTTGATGTGCCTTGTCATAGCGACACGGGCAGCCTCGATCTGGCGATTGGTGATCCATTTAGGATCAAGAGCCATCAGGCCGAAATCACCAAAGGCTAATGTATTACCACGATGTGCAACACCATCGACCTTGCCTCTCATTCTTTTTCTATACTTAACTCTCTTAGGACTAAGCATGACTTACTATCTCCTTGCTGAAGGTTTGCGCTCTCTGGTCTTTTTCACCAGAAGACCTGCATCCTCTTTTTGGGCTTTATCATAGATCTCACCATTGAAGACCCAAACTTTTACACCGATAAGGCCGAAAGTGGTGTTTGCTTCAGCAAACCCATAATCAATATCGGATCTCAGTGTATGCAGAGGGACTCGTCCGTCCTTGTTCCACTCAGTTCGTGCCATCTCAGCCCCGCCTAATCTACCGGAGACTTTGATCTTGACTCCCTGTACGCCTGCTCGCATCGCATTACTGACAGCCATCTTCATGGCTCTTCGGAAAGAACCTCTCATCTTGAGCTGCTTCGCGACGTTCAGAGCGATGAGCTGTGCATCTGCTTCAGGCCGTTTCACTTCTTTGATCTTGATCTGCACTTTCTTATCAGCAAGTCCCTGCAGTCTCTTTCCGAGCAACTCGACATTGGACCCTTTGGACCCGATGATGATCCCCGGTCTTGAAGTCTTGATGACGATAGTGATCCTCTGGGCTTTCTGATGATCTCGACGTCCGAGATATCAGCGCCTTTCGTCTCGGGGCAACTCTCTAGAGCCTTTCGAATACGCAGGTCCTCATGCAGGGTGTCTGCATAGTTCTTCGGATCCACATACCATTTTGATTTCCAAGTCTTATTGACTCCTAAACGGAGTCCTATAGGATTTACTTTCTGCCCCATCTACTCCCCCATGCTCGCTAATTCATCAAGAACCACTGATATATGACTCTCTCGTTTAAGTAGAATATCTCTACGTCCGTGAGACCTTGGCCATACACGCTTCAAACGAGGGCCTTCATCAATACAGATCGCCTTCACATAGAGCATCTCTTCATCGAGCTGCTTGTTCTGTGACAGCGCATTCGCTGCAGCTGACTGTACGACCTTCTTGATCAAACCAGCACCTTTCTGAGGCATTGCTTCAAGGATCGCAACAGCCTCAGTATACGGCTTCTTTCGTACAAGATTCGCGATAGGGCGTACTTTTGTAGGAGAAACCATCAGATACTTTGCTACTGCTTTGTAACCTTTCTTTGCTTCCATTACGACACCTATCTCTTCTTCGATTTTTGTCTGAATTGGCATGACCTCTGTAGAACCTGGTCGTGAGAACTCACCGAACTTGTGCCCTACGAGGTTCTCTGTAACATATACAGGGACCCATGTCTTTCCATTGTAGACTGAAATGGTAAAACCGACCATTTCGGGAATGATAGTCGAGCAACGGGAATATGTCTTAATCATGGGTTTCTGTCCCGCTTTGTTTGCTTCGAGAACTCTCTTATAAAGTGCTTTCTCTATAAAAGGTCCTTTTTTGATTGACCTAGCCACTTTCTACTCCTACTTCCGCTTCTTCACGATAAACTTACTTGAAGTCTTTCTCTTCTTCCTGGTCTTATACCCCTTAGTAGGCTGACCCCAGGGAGAAACAGGATGACGTCCACCGGAAGTCTTCCCTTCACCACCACCATGCGGGTGATCGACAGGGTTCATGACAACACCACGGACCTTCGGTCTACGACCAAGCCATCTTGCCCGACCTGCTTTACCAAGACTGACATTCATATGATCTTCGTTTCCGATACTGCCGATCGTCGCGAAACAACCGGAGAAGATCATTCTCATCTCACCAGAAGGCAACTTAAGGGTAGCGAAATCACCCTCTTTAGCCACGATGGTAGCTACCGTACCGGCTGAACGGACAAGCTGCCCGCCTTTGCCGAGCTGCAGCTCCACGTTATGGACTGCCATACCAAGAGGGATACTCTTCAGCGGCATCGCATTCCCGATCTCAAGAGGAGCTTTCTCTCCACTTATGATCTTCACACCGGGCTTGAGACCCTTTGGTGCAAGAATATATCTCTTCTCGCCATCAGCGTAGACTATCAAAGCAATATTGGATGATCTGTTTGGATCATATTCAATAGTGGAGACCGTTCCGGGAATCCCATACTTGTTTCGTCTAAAATCGATCTCTCTATACTTTCTCTTGTGTCCGCCACCGCGTCTTCGTACACTGATCCGGCCACCGGCTCCACGTCCGGCATTCTTGCTTATTCCCTTTGTCAGCGTCTTTTCACTCTCTGAAGTCGTTATCTCTTCAAAAGTCAAAGTTGTCTTATACCGAAGACTCGGGGTTCTCGGATTATATTTCTTTATACCCATAATACCCCTTCTCCTACACGCCTTCTATAGCGCTGATTGAATCGCCTTTAGCTACTGTTACGATCGCCTTCTTCCAGGGAGTCGTAGATCCAGCACGAACGCCGGACTTGGTTCTGGTGAACTTAGGCTTAGCCTTCACCATCGACACATTACAATTCAGAGCCTTCACAGAGAACAACTCTTCCACGGCTTTCATGATCTGGATCTTGTTAGCCTTGGATCGACTTTGAATGTGTATTTCTTCTGGTCTGACTCTCGCATGATATTCGATTTCTCAGTCAGCACAGGTGCTATAATTACTTGATCTGCTCTCACAATCGACCCCTTACTCTTCACCGTAGAATTTGTTCAAATTCTCGGCTGCTGTCTCTAGGAGAAGAACGTTCTTGCCGTAAAGCAGTTCTTTCGCGGACAGCCTGTTGTAAGAATTGATCCTGACCCAGGGGATGTTCTTCCCTGCTCTTCGAATCATCGCATCCTCATCACGAATAATGATAAGGGTCCTCTCTCCGTTAACCAGGTTCTTGAGGATCTGGGCAAGATCTTTGGTCTTACCAGTCTCCACTGCAAAGTCTTCAACGACTTTCAGACACTCTTCGTTAACTTTCATCGAGAGCAGCGACTTCATTGCCAGTCTCTTCATCTTCTTTGGTAGCTTGTAACTATAATCCCTTGGTTTCGGACCAAAGACAGTTCCACCACCAACCCAGACAGGAGATTTCTTATCTCCAGATCTTGCATTACCAGTTCCTTTCTGTCTCCAGGGTTTAGCGTTACTGTAGTTCACTTCACCCCGTGTTTTGGTACAGGCGGTCCCGACTCTGCGGTTAGCTAATTCGTTATTAACGGCGTAGTAGATCGACCCGTCACTCACTTCAGTGGCAAACACTGAATCGTTGAGTGTGATCTCTTTGATCTCCTCACCTTGTATCGAAAAGACTTTCGCTTTCATGTCTCGCCTCTATTTCTTCTTTGATTTTTTTACAATCACTATGCTTTGACGCGGGCCGGGGATCGCACCCTTCACCATGAGAACTTTCTTCTCCGCATCAACTTTCACGACTCGTAAATTCTGTACTGTTGTTTTCTCGCCACCCATTCTACCAGGCATCTTCGTACCCTTGAACACTCTAGAAGGAGAAGCGGCCATTCCTGTACCACCAAGACCTCTATGGAACTTTGAACCGTGTCCAGCAGGACCACCAGCGAAGTTATGTCGTTTCATAACACCCTGGAACCCTTTACCTTTCGAAGTCCCTTCCACATCCACAAATGCTATATCATCAAAGGAATCAACCCCGAGAACATCTCCGATAGAGAGTTCCAGACCGTGGTCCTGCATCTCTACAAGATATTTCTTTGGATCACAGATATCCTTGAATTGCCCAGCATGCGGTTTTGTGATGTGATTCTTCTTCACATCAACAGCACCGATAACACAAGCACTGTAACCGTTTTTCTCGGCGGTTCTCTCCGATATAACAACATTGTCTTCTATCTTGATAACCGTAACGGGGGTCAATACCCCTCTATCATCAAACACTTGTGTCATTCCGACTTTTTTGCCGATAAGCCCTAACATCTCTTACCTCAACTGTTTATTACTGTTTAATCTCTACATCCACACCGGCAGGAAGCTCAAGCTTCATTAGGGCATCCATAACTTTTGATGTAGGATCGAGTATGTCAATAAGTCTTTTATGGGTTCTCATTTCAAACTGCTCACGAGACTTCTTATTGACATGAGGTGATCTGAGCACCGTAAATTTATTGATACGTGTAGGAAGCGGAACCGGTCCTGAGACCTTTGCTCCAGCTTTTACTACTGTCTGCACGATTGCCTTTGAACTCTGTTCAACAAGGTCGATATCAAAACCTCTCAATCGTACCCGAATTCTATCTTTGGTCATCATTCCTCCATAAAGCCAGTCTCGTTCCCGGTGATACCGGAAACGAGACTCTCTACTGTCTTTATTCGATTATCTCTGTAACCTGACCACTTGCTACAGTTCGGCCACCTTCACGAATTGCGAATTTAAGACCTTTTTCCATAGCGATCGGGTAGATCAGCTCTACGATTACTTCCGTGTTGTCACCAGGCATGATCATCTGCTTATCTTCAGGCAGGTTCACAGTACCGGTAATGTCAGTCGTTCTGAAATAGAACTGGGGTCGGTATCCTGAGAAGAATGGTGAGTGTCGTCCACCCTCATCTTTGCTCAGTACGTAGATCGCTCCCTTGAACTTCTTGTGAGGAGTGATGGTTCCCGGCTTAGCGAGCACCTGTCCTCGAACGACGTCTTTCTTGTCAACACCTCGAAGAAGAGCACCGATGTTATCACCGGCCTGACCTTCATCAAGCAGCTTGTTGAACATCTCGACACCGGTACATACGGTCTTTCGAGTGTCCTTGACTCCGACGATCTCGATCTCCTCACCGACTTTCACGATTCCTCGTTCGATTCGTCCTGTTACGACAGTACCACGTCCCTGGATCGAGAAGATATCCTCGATAGGCATCAGGAAGGGCTTATCGACAGCTCGTTCGGGCAGTGGAAAGTATGTGTCCATTGCTTCGAGCAGCTCTTCGATACACTTCGTAGCTTCGGGGTCATCGGGGTTTTCCATTGCCTGGAACGCAGAACCCTTGATCACAGGAGTCTCATCACCAGGGTATTCATACTCTGTGAGGAGGTCTCTCATCTCTTCTTCTACCAGTTCGATCAGGTCCGGATCATCGACCTGGTCACATTTGTTGATGAAGACGATCAGTGAAGGCACACCTACCTGTCGAGCAAGAAGGATGTGTTCTTTCGTCTGAGCCATAGCACCGTCAGTCGCAGCGACGACGATGATAGATCCATCCATCTGAGCAGCACCGGTGATCATGTTCTTGATGTAGTCGGCGTGTCCCGGACAGTCCACGTGAGCGTAGTGACGTTTTTCAGTCTGGTACTCAACGTGTCTTGTGTTGATCGTGATACCTCGCGCTTTCTCTTCAGGAGCGTTATCGATATCTTCGTAGCTCATTACCTTATCACCCATCTTACGTGCACTGTGCATGGTGATAGCCGCAGTAAGAGTAGTCTTACCATGGTCGACGTGTCCGATAGTACCAACATTGATATGTGGTTTCGTCCTCTTGAATTTCTCTTTAGCCATCCGTTCCTCCTTGTGACCAAATCACAAATATAGTTAAATAATTAAAAAAAATTAGTATTATCCACTAACCATTTCAACGACTGAGATCCATTTCCGTATGTTGTATGTTTGCATAGAGATACGTCAAGTAAGGATCCAGAGGTCAGAAAGGTAGAAGGATTCTCCCAACTGACATAGTACAGATTAATCTGTGTTACGTCTGGAACCACCTAACCATCCACAAACTCGTACGGACGATGGGTTTGGTTCTAACCAACCGGCATCAGGAGGCACAAAGTGCTTTTACTGAACGCCAGCTTGTCGAATATAGGATGTATTCACTCTTTAGTCAATAGTATCTTATTGTTTTATAAGCAAAAACACACAAACTAAGAGACATGTCCACCGATCGCTCGGGAGACATGTCTCTGCAGGTTCCTTGCAGTCTACCAGCGGTAGTGAGAGAACGCCTTGTTGGCATCAGCCATTCGGTGCGTATCTTCCTTCTTCTTGAATGCAGATCCAGTCGAGTTGAATGCATCGACCATCTCTGAAGAGAGTTTCTCACTCATGGACTTTCCGCTTCTTGAACGTGCTGCCTGGATGACCCAGCGCATGGCAAGTGCTTCTCGTCTGCTCTCCCTGATCTCGACCGGTACCTGATAGGTAGAACCACCGACACGTCGGGACTTCACCTCTACGACCGGCTTCACATTTGCAAGAGCCTTCAGGAACACATCGAGTGCCGGCTCTCCGGCCTTCTCTTCCATGATGCTCATCGCATCGTAGATGATCTTCGTACTGATCGACTTCTTACCATCGATCATCATGCGTCTGATGAACTTCTCAACGACCGTACTGTTGTACCGTGGGTCAGGAAGCAATTCTCTGACTGGTGCGACTTTTCTTCTAGCCATGTCCTACCTCCCTATGCCTTCGGTCTCTTCGTACCGTATTTAGAACGTGACTTCCTTCGATCGTTCACACCGAGGGTATCTTTTGCTCCTCGGACGATGTGATAACGAACACCTGGAAGGTCCTTCACTCTGCCGCCTCGAAGGAGTACGACTGAGTGCTCCTGCAGGTTATGGCCGATACCCGGGATATAGGCTGTCACTTCTATACCATTGGTCAGTCTGACCCTGGCGACCTTTCTCAAAGCCGAGTTCGGCTTCTTGGGGGTGACAGTCATGACACGAGTACATACTCCACGCTTCTGTGGACAACTGTCCAGAGCAGGTGAGTCTGTCTTCTTCTTCTGGGATTTACGTCCCATTCGTACTAGCTGATTTATAGTGGGCATCTTTTCGATACACTCCCTTTTCCGTTCACATTTTTTCACACTGTGCACCACTGCACAGCACCATCATGTATATCATCATCTGAAGTCAGCATGGAGACCGGTTCCTGTTCCAGACCGTATGGTTCACATACAGCCATTCACCCTAAGCCTCACCTCCAGATAGTGCATTCACATCTTCTTCTTCGATCTCGTCTTCATCATCATAGAATTCGACTTCATCACGCTTTCGCGCATCACGTACCGTCTGTACTGAATCATTGAGCGTATCTTCATCCTCATTGACGAGGGTGATGTCACGATACTTCTTCATTCCAGTACCTGCCGGGATAAGGTGTCCGATGATAACATTTTCTTTCAATCCACGCAAGTCATCTCTACTGCCTGCGATAGCAGCATTTGTCAGAACTTTCGTGGTCTCCTGGAACGATGCGGCAGATATGAAGGAATCGATGCTCAAAGAGGCTCTAGTGATACCGAGCAGCAGGGGCTGTGCGATCGCAGACTGCCCTCCCTCTCTCATCACTCGCTCGTTCTCCTCATTGAACCGGTACTTGTCGATCTGCTGACCGTAGATGAAGCTGGTATCTCCGACCGATATGATCTCTACCTTCCGCATCATCTGTCTCACAATGACACCGATATGCTTATCATTGATATCTACACCCTGCAGTCGGTAGACCTCCTGCACCTCGTCGACCAGGAAGGACTGCAGTGCATTCTCTCCCAGGATATCGAGGATATCATGTGGGTCAGTGGCTCCGTCACACAGCTGTTCACCGGCTTTCACCAGGTCTCCGTCTCGTACCAGAAGGTGTTTACCCATGGGGATCAGATGCTTCCCTTCGTTGCCGAACTCATCCTCTACCACGACCACACGCTTGGCCTTGACGATCCCCTTGAACCTGACATAACCGTCAAGCTTGGAGAGTACGGCTGCGATCTTCGGCCTTCGAGCCTCGAAGAGCTCGCCGACACGGGGAAGACCACCGGTGATATCACGGGTCTTCACACTCTCTTTGAGCAGCTTGGCAAGGATCTTTCCCTTCTTCACCACTGCGCCGTCTTCTACGTTCAGGTAGGAGGCTCCCGGCAGGAAGTAGGTGGACAGTTCGTTATCATCCTCATCGACGATGGCGATCCTCGGTTGGAGAGTCTCCAGCGTATACTCAGTGATCTTCTTCTCGACGTTCCCGGTCTCTTCGTTCACCTCTTCCTTCAGGGTGGTCCCGAGGAGGATATCGATGAACTTGAGCTTCCCATCCTGTTCTGCGATGATCGGTTCTGAGAACGGGTCGAAGGTCACAAGGGCTTCGTTCGCAGGGATCAAGGTCCCCATGGCCACGTGCAGCTCCGAACCGGTCTTGATATCTATCTGCTGTTCCTGTGTGAGCAGCAGGATCTCTCCATCCTGCAGCTTGACATAGGCGATCTCTTCTGCAAGCAGTTCCTTCCCGTCCTTGACCGCCAGCGGCATCCCGTTGACGACCTTCTCACCATCTTCGACCAGAAGTCCATCATACTCCGAGGCTGCTATGGTACGCAGCACCCGCGAGATACCGATGAGCCCCTTTCGGGTGAAGACCACGGTCCCGTCACTCAATGTGACCGTATTACCGACGAGAGACTGGAGGATCACAGGATAGCCAAGAGAGATCTTGTTCTCCTCACTCGACTTCATGGCGGCCCCTCCGATATGGAAGGTACGCATGGTCAGCTGTGTCCCGGGCTGCCCGATCGACTGTGCGGCGATGATTCCGACAGCCTCTCCGATGTTGACCGTCTTGTTCGTGGCAAGATTCCTGCCGTAACACTTCTGGCATACACCGTGCTTTGATTCACAGGTGAGCACCGTTCGTATACGTACGGACTCTATCCCGGCCTCTTCGATCGCCTTGGCGGTATCCTCGGTCACCTCTTCGTTCACTTCGATCATCACCTCATCGGTGATGGGGTGTTTGACCCGTTCCAGGGTGAATCGACCGACGATACGATCGCTCAGGGATTCTACGATATCCTCACCATCTTTGATGGCTCGGATCGATATACCGTTGATCGTCCCGCAGTCCTCTTCATTGATGACCACATCCTGTGCGATATCGACCAGACGCCTGGTAAGGTACCCGGCATCTGCGGTCTTGAGTGCGGTATCGGCAAGTCCCTTTCGGGCACCATTGGTCGAGATGAAGAATTCGATGATCGACAGACCTTCCTTGAAGTTCGATCTGATCGGCAGCTCGATGATGTCACCTGATGGTTTGGCCATCAGACCACGCATACCGCCGAGCTGTCTGATCTGGGTCCTGCTTCCTCGAGCACCGGAATCTGCCATGAGATATACGGAGTTGAACCCCTGCTGATCCACCTTCAGGATGTCCATCAGCTCATTGGTCAGGTCCTCGTTGGTCTTACTCCAGACCTCGATGACACGGTTGTACCGCTCTTCCTGAGTGATATGGCCCTGCTGGTACTGCTCCTGGATCTGCTTCACCAGCTCATTGGCATCGTCGATCATCTCCTTCTTTCTGGCAGGGATGATGATGTCCTGAACGCCGATGGTAGCACCGAAGAGCGTAGCGAACTTGTATCCGATATCCTTGATCGCATCGAGCATCTCAACGGCAACGGAGTTGCTGTGTCGCGAGAGGGTCTCACCGACGAGAGCTCTGAGCTCTTTATCACCGAGACAGCGATTCTGGTAGCCGATCGTATCAGGCATGGCCTCATTGAAGATGACCCGTCCACCGGTCGTTTTGATCTTCGAGCCGTCAGCCATCTTATAGGTGATCGTGGCATTATAGCTCAGAGCGCCGTTGTCGATCGCCATGAGGATCTCATCGATATTATCGAAGAACTTCCCTTCACCCTTCACTCCTGCCTTCTCACGGGTCAGGTAGTTGATCCCAAGGACCATATCCTGTGACGGGAAGACGACCGGATTCCCGTTCGCCGGGTCAAGGAGGTTGTTCGTCGAGAGCATGAGTGTCCAGCACTCGATCTGTGCAGCCTGTGTGAGAGGGACGTGAACAGCCATCTGGTCACCGTCGAAGTCAGCATTGTAGGCATGACATACCAGGGGGTGAAGCTTGATGGCCTTACCCTCTACAAGTACCGGCTCGAACGCCTGGATACCCAGTCTGTGGAGTGTCGGTGCACGGTTGAGCATGACAGGGTGTTCTTTGACCACCTCATCAAGGATCGCCCAGACTTCCTGGGTCTCCTGCTCCACAAGGCTCTTGGCCTTCTTGATATTATAGACGACACCCTTCTGCACCAGGCGTTTCATGATGAACGGTTTGTAGAGTTCCAGCGCCATCTTCGAGGGCAGTCCGCACTGATGGAGTCTCAGTTCAGGACCGACGACGATGACAGAACGACCCGAGTAGTCGACACGTTTCCCAAGCAGGTTCTGTCTGAAACGACCCTGCTTACCTTTGAGCATATCGGAGAGCGACTTCAGCGGCCTGTTTGAGGCACCCTTGACTACCCGTTTCTTCTTGGAGTTGTCAAAGAGTGCATCGACTGCTTCCTGCAGCATGCGCTTCTCGTTCCTGATGATGATATCAGGAGCATTGAGCGACATCAGACGCTTGAGACGGTTGTTTCTATTGATCACTCGTCGATAAAGATCGTTGAGGTCGGAGGTGGCGAACCGTCCACCGTCAAGCTGGACCATAGGGCGCAGCTCCGGCGGGATCACCGGAATGACGTTGAGGATCATCCAATCAGGTCTGTTCTTCGAGTCCCTGAAGTTCTCTACGACCTCGATCCGTTTGAGCAGTCGCTTGTCTGACTTCGGTCCCTTCTGGAGCATCTTTGACCGAAGCTCTGCTGAGAGTGCCTCAAGGTCAAGATTCTCAAGCAGGTTCTTGACTGCCTCGGCCCCGATCCCTGCAGTGAAGGTCTCACCGTATCGATCGCGTGCTTCGTAGTATTCCTCTTCACTCAGCAGCTGCTGATACTTCAGATCGGTATCACCGGCATTGATGACGACGTACTTCTCATAGTAGAGGATCGATCGCAGCGCAGCCATGGTGAGGTCAAGTAACAGTCCCATCCTTGATGGCACAGAACGATAGTACCAGATGTGTGACACCGGTGCTGCAAGTTCGATATGACCCATACGTTCACGTCGCACCTTGAAGTGTGTGACTTCCACACCACACCTGTCACAGATAACACCCTTATACCTGATAGACTTGAACTTACCGCAGTAACACTCCCACTCCTTGGTGGTACCAAAGATCCGTTCACAGAACAGACCGTCCTTTTCCGGACGGAGGGTACGATAGTTGATCGTCTCCGGTTTTTTCACCTCACCGTACGACCATGCTCTGATCTGCTCCGGGGAGGCGAGTTTTATCATAATACTATCGAAATCCTGAATTTCTCTCATTCGACGAGTTCTCCTGCTTAGAATTGATTACCTTTTTTGTTAATCAGCTCTTCATCACGTTCTGTCAACGGGATCTGCTTGCCTTTCGAATCGTATATACTCATCTCAAGTGCAAGACCCCGTAGCTCCTGTACCAATACGTTAAATGATTCGGGCATCCCGGCACTGGTTGCCGGCTCACCCTTCACAATACTCTCATAGATCTTCACACGACCATTCATGTCATCTGACTTGATCGTCAGCAGCTCCTGCAGAGTGTTCGCAGCACCATAGGCCTCAAGAGCCCAGACTTCCATCTCTCCCAGTCGCTGCCCACCGAACTGTGCCTTACCACCGAGCGGCTGCTGTGTGACCAGTGAATAGGGTCCTGTAGAACGTGCATGCATCTTGTCATCGACAAGGTGAGCAAGCTTCAGCATATAGACATAGCCGCAGAACACCGGATTGACGAACGGTTCACCCGTTCGACCGTCCCGCAGGATCGTCTTCGCAGACTTCGGGATCCCGGCTTCTTCAAGCTTGTTCTCGATCTGCTCGACTGTGGCAGACTGGAACACCGGGGTGGAGTACCACTGATCGAGCACGGTAGCAGCCCAACCGAGTTCGGTCTCGAGCAGCTGTCCGATGTTCATTCGTGAAGGTACACCAAGCGGGTTCAGGCAGATATCGAGAGGGGTACCGTCTTCCATGTACGGCATATCCTCTTCTGCAAGCACCCGTGCGACGACACCCTTGTTCCCGTGTCGTCCGGCCATCTTATCACCCTCTTTGAGCTTTCGCTTCCGGGCGACGAGGACCTTGACCACCTCATCAACGCCTGGAGGAAGATCATCCCCCTCAGAACGTTTGAGACGCTGTATATCGATCACCGTACCTTCGGTACCATGGGGCACCTTCAGGGACGTATCACGTACCTCTTTCGCCTTCTCACCGAAGATCGAGTTCAGCAGTTTGAATTCCGGTGTGGAATCTGCCTCCGACTTCGGAGTGACTTTACCCACAAGGATATACCCTGACTTCACCTTGGCGCCTACACGGATGATACCGTCGGCATCAAGCTGCTCGAGGGACTTCTCGCTGGTATTGGGAATGTCTCGTGTGAGCTTCTCAGGACCGAGCTTGGTCTCCCGCACATCGATGGTGAATTCCTTGATATGGATAGAGGTGAAGATATCTTCTTTGACCACCTTCTCAGAGATCAGGATCGCATCCTCGTAGTTGTATCCGTTCCAGGGAACGAACCCCACAAGGACGTTCCTCCCCAGAGCAAGCTCTCCCTGATAGGTCGAAGGACCATCTGCGATAGCCTGCTGCAGCGCGATATGCTGCCCTTTGCTGACGATCGGTTTCTGGGTGAAACAGGTGTCCTGGTTGGTCCTCTGGTACTTCTGTACCGTATAGACATCCCGGTCCTGGTCATCAGCTGCTTCATCAGGTATGATCACCACCTCTTCAGCGGTGACATAGTCAACGACCCCCGCCCGTCTGGCCTTGATCAGGACTCCTGAGTCATACGCCGTCTTGGCCTCCATACCGGTACCGACACGTGGAGGTTCAGGGAATACCAGCGGTACAGCCTGTCTCTGCATGTTCGATCCCATCAGCGCCCTGTTCGCATCATCATGCTCGAGGAACGGGATGAGGGAGGTGGCCACGGAGATTACCTGTTTCGGCGATACGTCCATATAGGAGATACCGGCAGGGTCCTTGGTGATATAGTCACCCGATCGTCTGACTGACACCTGATCTGCGAGGAAGTTACCCTCCTCATCGATCTCAGCGTTCGCCTGTGCGATGAAGTGTTTCTCCTCATCGATCGCAGAGAGATACTCGATCTCTCTGGTGACCTTACCGTTCACTACTTTTCTATAGGGGCTCTCCAGGAACCCGTAATCATTCACACGGGTATAGTTCGCCAGAGAGACGATCAGACCGATGTTCGGACCTTCAGGAGTCTCGATCGGACACATACGCCCATAGTGGGTATAGTGTACATCTCGCACTTCGAAGCCCGCACGGTCTCGGGAGAGACCTCCCGGTCCAAGAGCGTTCAGTCGTCGTTTGTGAGTCAGTTCCGCAAGCGGGTTGATCTGATCCATGAACTGACTGAGCTGACTCGATCCGAAGAACTCCTTGATCGCTGCCACCACGGGTTTGATCGAGATCAGATCCTGTGGTTTGACGGTCTCGGTCTCCAGGTTCATGCGCTCCTTGGCAATACGTTCCATCCTGGTGAATGCGGTCTTGAGCTGATTCTGCATCAGTTCCCCGACCGATCTGATACGTCTGTTACCTAGGTGGTCGATATCATCGACGTTGGCATCACCCATATAGACCTTGATCAGCTGTGACATGGTATTCACGATATCCGTCTTGGTCAGGACCGGTTCTTCCATCGGCACATCATAGTCGTACTTCTTGTTGAGTTTATACCGTCCCACACGACCGAGGTCATACCGTCGGTAGGTGAAGAACATGGTGTTCAGATCCTTCTCAGCACTCTCGAGGGTGATAGGTTCTCCGGGCATCAGTACCGAGTAGACAGCGACGAGCGCGTCTTCCTTCGTCGGTTCATCGAACCCCTTCTCCACACGGGTGTGTTTCGCATCTTCGATCTCGAAACATCGCAGGACCGTCTGTGCATGCAGGGAGTTCTCAGACTCCATATCGATGACTTCGACCTCTGTCACACCTGAGTGGATCAGTTCATCGACCTCATGCGGATGGACTCGGTCTCCTGCACGGTAGAGTTTCTTGCGTTCTTCACCTTCATTGATGAAGATGTCTTTGAAGAGTACGATATTATTCAAATTCGCTGCATCAGATAATCCAGCTAATGATAGTTTCTTCGAATCGTAGTAGAGCTCAAGAATCTTCTCTCTGCTGTCATATCCGAGGGCACGCAGGAAGAGGGTCCCGAGGATGCGTTTCTTTCGGTCGATCTTGGCATAGACGAGGTCTTTCTTGTGATCGATCTCGAACTCGAGCCAGGAACCGCGATACGGGATGATACGAGAGGAGTAGACACCCTTCTCGTGGGAGAAGATGACCCCGGGTGATCGGTGGATCTGGCTTACGACCACACGCTCTGCACCGTTGATGATGAAGGTACCACGGTCGGTCATGAGGGGGATATCACCAACATAGATATCCTTCTGCCTGATCTCGCCTGTCTCCTGAAAGATCAGGTTGATCTTGGCCTTGATCGGTACCGAGTAGGATAACCCCTTCTGCTTGCACTCGATCTCACTGAATTTGATGTTGGCCTCATCTAGAGTATATGCCACATACTCGAGTATCATGTCGCCGCTGGGACTCTCTATCGGAAAAGTCGATTGAAACACCTCTTCCAATCCCTGCAGCTCAAGAGGTTCATGTGTTATGAGCTTCCCGCGCTGGAGAAACTTATCGTACGATGAGAGCTGAATATCTACCAGATTCGGCAGTGCGAGGACTTCCTCGACCTGTGCTCCCACATACATTCTTTCTATAGCTTTGCCACTGGCAAGCATCGTTACCCCCTGGATCATATCTCTGGAAGAACGACCTGGACTCGCTTCAGACCCCTGTCTGATCTGCGTGTCGACCCCCGCTCTTCTTAACAAACTGCTTGCACAGGACTACCTGTACAACATCCATCCCATAAGGCTGTGTTGCATCCGGTAAAAGACACAACAGGCCACCGGAACAAAAAACATGTCCGGTGGCTGTTACTCCTGCTGCTCTACCTGAGCAGATCAGCAGAAGTCTTCATGTGATATACGTCTTGGGAAAAAGTGTTATTTAACTTCAACAACTGCGCCAGCTTCTTCAAGTTTCGCCTTAACTGTTGCTGCTTCTTCCTTGGATACGCCTTCTTTGACTGCCTTATCGCCCGCTTCAACAACGTCTTTCGCCTCTTTCAGTCCAAGACCGGTGATAGCTCGAACAGCCTTGATCACGGGGATCTTCTTCCCGTCAGCGATGCTCTTGAGGATGACATCGAACTCTGTCTGCTCTTCGACTTCTTCAACAGGTGCAGCAGCAGCGCCGCCGGCAGCTACAGCTACGGGAGCAGCTGCGGTCACGCCGAACTTCTCCTCCATTGCTTTGATCAGTTCTGAGACCTCAAGTACAGTCATGTTTGCGATAGCTTCTAAAATTTCATCTTTGGTAGCCATATTATCTTCTCCTTCTTCAATAAATTTGTATGTTGCGACAGTAGCATGCTACGAACAGAAGACTAATGTCGCTTATTCTTTTGCTTCTGCAACTGCTTGCAGAGTACGCACGAGTTTGGTCGGTACCGCGTTCAGCACGTATACAATATTCTGTACCGGTGCACGCATGGTACCCATGAGGGATGCCAGCAGCTCGTTTCGTGTCGGCAGTCTGCTGAAATCTTCGACTTGCTGGGCATTGAACACATTATTGTTCAGAATACCACCCTTGATCGTCACCACTGAGGTCTTGGCGAACTCGACCAGGATCTTTGCCACCGGTCCTGATTCTCCCGTAGGGAGCACCATGGCCGTAGGCCCTTTCAAATACTCATCGACAGCAGGTCTGTCCAGGTTCTGAAGAGCGATCTTTGCGAATCGATTCTTCACGACTTTATAGGATGCATTATGCTCTCTGAGCTTCGCACGCAGATCTGAGATCTGTTCTACCGTGAGTCCACGGTAGTCGGTGAAGATGTAATCACTCACCTGTTCGAACTCGCTCTTCAATGCTTCGATGGCATCGACCTTGGACTGCTGCACTTTTATCTGGTAATCAGCCATATTATACCCCCTATCCTACTGCAGAGCCCGTGCGTCAAGTTTGACCCCGGGTCCCATGGTAGAAGAGATTGCGACGCTCTTTACGAAATCGCCTTTTACATCGCTCGGTTTCTTACGCACGATCTCTTTGATCACAAGCTGTACGTTCTCAGCTACCTTATCAGCTTCCATGGACACCTTGCCGATAGCCAGGTGGATCACACCGGTCTTGTCGGCCCTGAACTCCACTCGACCTTTCTTCAATTCAGCAAGAGCTGCCTTGATGTCGAACGTCACCGTTCGGGTCTTGGGGTTAGGCATCAGTCCTCGACGACCGAGGATCGGTCCCAGACGACCTACATCCTTCATCATATCAGGGGTAGCGACTGCGACATCGAAGTCCAGCCATCCGCCTCTGATCTTCTCGACCAGATCGACATCCCCGACATAGGTGGCGCCGGCTTCTCTGGCTTCATCAGCTTTCTCGCCTCGAGCGAAGACCAGGACCTTCTTCTCTTCTGAGACTGGTTCGGCAGTACGACGGTATCTCGGACAGACTGGCTTCTCTTGATGTTCAGCTTCACAGCCAGTTCGACGGTCTCGTCGAACTTCGCGAAGGACATATCCTTGAGCAGTGCAAGTGCGTCTCCAAGGCCATAGAAGGCCTCACGGTCGACTTTCGTAAGCGCTTCTTTGTATTTCTTTCCTCGCTTCATAACTACCCCTCCACCTCTACGCCCATACTTCTTGCAGTACCGGCGATGATCTTGATACCTGCATCGATGTCGTTCGCATTCAGGTCCGGCATCTTCAGTTCAGCGATCTCTTTGAGCTGGTCGTGAGTGATCTTCGCGACTTTCACTTTGTGGGGTTCCCCGGAACCTTTGCTGATTCCACAGGCTTTCTTGACAAGTACAGCTGCAGGCGGAGTCTTGATGATAAATGTGAAACTTCGGTCTGCATACACCGTGATCACGACAGGGACGGTCAAACCTGCTTCGAGGTTCTTCGTCTTGTCATTGAACTGCTGTACGAATTGTGGTGCACTCACACCGTGGGGTCCAAGAGCTGGTCCCACTGGGGGTGCTGGTGTAGCTTTCTGTGCTGGTACCTGCAATTTGATGATCGCAGTAACCTTTTTCTTAGCCATAACAGTTCTCCTTCACATGAAGTAGATCTTCATGCTGGTTCAAACGCTTGTCAACGACAAGCTCCCTACACTTCCCAAGGCGATACGAAGACCCCTCGGGAAGGGGCACTATATATGTTATTAAACAGTATATATGTCAAACATCAGACGGGAACATATCCCGTTTTGGTACACTCAGGCAAGAGGCCTACGCCTCTAGATCTTCTCCACCTGAAGGAAATTCACCTCTACCGGTGTCGAACGACCAAAGATACCGACCATGACCTTGAGCTTACCTCGGTCGAGGTTGACCTCTTCCACCGTTCCGGTGAAGGTATCGAACGGACCTTCGATGATCTTGACCCGCTCTCCAATAGTGAAAGACTGTCTCGGTCTGGCTGCCTTGTCAGATTTGATGTCCCCGGTCTTCTGGAAGATCCGGCGAGCCTCTTCATCCGATATCGGCTGAGGTTTCGATCCATCACGCGAACCCACGAAACCGGTCACGCCCTGGATCCGGCGGATCATCGAACACGGATATTTCCATCCGATATTCGGGAGATCCATCTCAAGCAGGATGTATCCGGGAAGGATCTTCTTCATCGAGGTCTTTCGTTTCCCATCTTTGACTTCTACCACCTCTTCCGAGGGGACCTTGATGTCGAAGACGGTCTCTGCGATCTTAGGATCTTCCATCAGTTTCCTGATGGTCTTCTCAATCTTGTTCTCATACCCTGAATAGGTGTGAACTACATACCAGCCTTTGGCCATACTTACTCCATGTATTCTAATACAGTGATCATACTAGAAGATAAGATAAAGACCCTCAAGCAAGAGATAATCCACCAGGCCCAACACTACGGCAAAGATGAGAGTCGATACTAAGACTACCTTCGTCGATGAGACCACTGTTTCCGGTGTCGGCCATACGACCTTCTTCATCTCAAGGTAGCTTTCTTTCAGATACTTGATCAGTTTTTTCATTACTAACTCCGACGGAAAAAAGAAAAAGCAGGTCAGGAAGGATTCGAACCTTCAACATCCGGTTTTGGAGACCGGCGCTCTAGCCGTTGGAGCTACTGACCTATAACATTCGCAATTCACATATGTCGACTATTTGATCTTCGTTTCCCGATGAAGCGTGTGTTTCTGGTCGAACTTGCAGTATTTCATGAACTCAAGTTTTTCCTGAATGTTCCTTCGGTTCTTCGAAGTCGTATAGTTTCTCCGTTTACACTCGGTACACTGAAGAGCAATCTTCTCTACAGGACCTTTCTTCTTACTTGCCATCATCGTCTCCCAAACTAACTGATCTCGGGTACATCAGCCAAGTTATAACAACCATATGATGCACTGCACAGATATAACCCGCTTTGCAGTACCACATCGAGCCCCCGATCGGATTTGAACCGATGACCCCCACCTTACCATGGTGGTGCTCTACCGACTGAGCTACAGGGGCGTTTGGTGCGCCTTCTCACTGCTGTTCGAAGACAAAACCACGTAGGCTGAAAAGTACCAAAGCAATCTCTTTTTGTCAATAGATTTTATAGCTAGTATTGAAAATAGTCTCATGTTATGTGTATAGTTGATGTAGAGCTACTAAACCGGTTTACAAGGGAGGGATTATGGATCCTACGCATATTCGAATGGGAAATGAGGTCGAATCGATCAAATGGGACTATGCTGAACATCTGAAATATTCTATTGGAAGTGATCGTTATTCAGCTACGGACCATGATCGATTCATGGCTTTGGCATATACCGTACGGGACAGGATCATGCATCAGTGGACGCATACCCTGCAGACGCATCATGACAGACATGTCAAACGCATCTACTATCTCTCACTCGAGTTCCTCATGGGACGGGCGATGACCAACAATGTCATCAACCTGGGACTGGAGAAGGAGGTGCGCACAGCGCTCAATGAGCTGGGCTACACCTATGAGGAGATCATAGAGCATGAGGTGGATGCCGGTATCGGAAACGGAGGCCTCGGCAGACTGGCAGCCTGCTTCCTTGACTCCATGGCTACCATGGACCTCCCTGCCTACGGATACGGTCTTCGCTACAACTACGGGATCTTCAGACAGAAGATCGAACTGGGCTATCAGGTCGAACAGCCTGACAACTGGCTCCGCCACGGGAACCCCTGGGAGATCGAGAGACGGGATCTGACCTTCCAGGTCAATTTCGGGGGACACACCGAGACGATCACCGAGCACGGCAGGACCTACTATAAATGGCTCGATACCAAGCAGGTCATCGGGGTCGCCTACGACATGCCGATCGTCGGGTTCGGCGGGAAAACCGTCAACACGCTGAGACTCTGGAGTGCCAAGGCCGCAGAGGACTTCAACTTCCAGGACTTCAACGAAGGCGATTATGTCGAAGCGGTGAAGTCCAAGGTGATGGCAGAGAACCTCACCCAGGTCCTCTACCCCAACGACAACCTCTATCTCGGTAAGGAGCTGCGGCTCCAGCAGCAGTACTTCTTCGTCGCCTGCTCACTTGCCGACATCATCAGACGATTCAGGAAGACCGGCAAGTCCTGGATGCAATTCCCCGACTATGCCGCGATACAGATGAATGACACCCACCCCTCCCTCGCGGTCCCCGAACTGATGCGGATCCTCATCGATGATGAGGGACTCTCCTGGGAGCAGGCCTGGGATGTGACCGTCCGGACCCTCGGGTATACCAACCATACCCTCATGCCCGAAGCTCTGGAGAAGTGGCCGGTCGAGATGCTCGAGCGGAACCTGCCCAGACATCTGCAGATCATCTTCGAGATCAATCAGCGATTCCTTCAGAAGGCGATCACCTTCTTCCCCGGAGACCATGCGACCTTGCGAAAGATCAGCATCATCGAAGAGGGGTTCACCAAAGAGGTCCGCATGGCGAACCTCTGTATCGTGGGTTCACACTCGACCAACGGTGTCGCCGCCCTGCATACCCAGCTGCTCAAGAGCACCATGTTCCCCGAGCTCGCCAGCATCTTCCCCGAACGGTTCAACAACAAGACCAACGGGATCACCCAGCGCAGATGGCTGCTCAGTTCGAACCCTCCCCTGGCCGAGCTGATCACCCGGACCATCGGCAGTTCCTGGATCACCGACTTCTCCAGTCTCACCGCTCTCAAGCCCCATGCTGAGGACCCGGCCTTCCTGGAGGCCTTCGATACGGTCAAACTCACGGCGAAGAAGGAGGCTGCAAACTACCTCAAGGCAGAGTTCGGCTGGGAGATCGACCCCTACAGCATCTTCGATGTGCAGGTCAAGCGTATCCATGAGTACAAGCGACAACTGCTCAATGCGCTGCATATCGTCATGATCTACAATCGCCTGAAAGACGGTATCCCCGAAGACTTCACCCCGATCACCTTCCTCTTCGGCGGGAAGGCCGCCCCTGGCTATATGATGGCCAAACTCATCATCAAGCTGATCAACAACATCTCCCAAGTGATCAACAGCGACCAGGCCATCGGGGGTGCACTGAAGGTCTACTTCATGCCCAACTACCGGGTATCGATGGCTGAGAAGATCATCCCCGCGACTGATATCTCAGAACAGATCTCCACCGCAGGCACCGAAGCCTCAGGTACCGGGAACATGAAGTTCATGTGCAACGGGGCGCTGACCATCGGGACCCTCGATGGGGCGAACATCGAGATCGTCGAGGAGGCGGGAGAGGAGAACGAGTTCATCTTCGGCCATACCGCCGAGGAGGTCAGCGCTCTGCGTTCCTCCTATGAACCGTATGACTGGTGTTTCCGGGATGCGGAGATCAAGCGGGCTGTGGATCTGATCACTACCGGGTTCTTCAACTTCGCCGAGCCGGGGATCTTCGAACCGCTGCGCAAGATGCTCTTCGATGAGGGTGACCGGTACATGCACTTCGCTGATCTGGCCTCGTATGACAAGGCCCACAGCGCTGCGATGGAGCTCTACAAAGACCGTGCAGCCTGGAACCGCAAGGCGGTACTGAACATCGCAGCATCAGGCAAGTTCTCGTCAGACAGGACCATCGGCGAATACAACGACCAGATATGGCGAGTGAAGCCCTGCCCGATCAGTGAACCTGCTGCCTATGATGCGGTACTCGATGAGGCGAAGAAGTATACGAAGTGACCCATCGGCACCTCTGCATCCGGACACCTCACCGCTTTCGCAGCCTGTGTCCGGACCACTGCCTCACGGTACGCTCACAGGCTCCGTGAGGCAGCCAGGCAGAGACTGCCGGTACGGGCCATACGACCCACCGTACACACGAACGAGGCGCTCCTTCTCAGGAGCGCCTCGTTCGTGTGTGTGAGTGCATACCATCTGACCCTGCCCCCCTCTGGTACGACGATAGGCCGTCAACAGAGCATGCAGATCCTTCCGGTGTCGCTTTCAGCTGATGACCGAGAGATAGAACTCTGAGATCCAGGGAGAGATGGCAGTGAACAGCAGCACGAACAGCAGAGCGGGCAGGAAGTTGGCAGTCTTGAACTCTTTGATCGACAGCAGATTGAATCCGATCATCATGACCAGGACCCCGCCGACAGCGGAGAGGCCGTTGAGCCCCTGCTCTCCGAGCAGCGGTGCAAGAGAGCCTGCAGCGAGGGTGATCCCACCCTGATAGATCAGGATCGTCACGATGGAGAAGAGCACGCCCGGCCCGTATGCGGCGGCGAACATGATCGCCATGAACCCGTCCATGACAGATTTGATCAGGATCAGTTCATAGTCCTGCATGGTCCCGGCATTGATGGCCCCGACGATGGTCATGGCCCCTGCACAGAAGAGGATCGATGCATCGAGGAACCCCTTGGCGAAGTTCTTCGACTCATCGAGCACCGAGACCTCAGGGCCTCTCCTGCTGGAGATACGCTCGAAGAAGATCCCCAGCCGGATGAACCCCTGCTCGATATCGAGCAGATACCCGATACCGCCGCCCAGAGCGATGGACAGGAGCATGATCAGATAGCTCTCGGTCTTCAGTGCCATGCTGAATCCGACGAGCAGCGAGATGAGCCCGGCACTGGCGAAGATCACCGATTTGAGGTCATCATGGATCTTCTTCCGGAACAGCAGCCCCAGCAGCGATCCTATGAGTACGGTAAGACAGTTTATGTATGTTGCGATCATGACTGTCGATTATAGGGATATTGGCAATCTTATGCAATCATGGTAAGGTTCTCCATGATCGATTGCATCATCCCTGCAGCAGGGACCTCTTCGCGTATGAACTCCTGGAAACTCTTCCTCCCCCTCGGCGGCACACCGGTGATCGACCATGTGCTCGAGAGCGCCGCACTGGTCGCAGATCATCTGATCGTCGTCTCGGGATACCGCTCACAGGCACTCGAGGAGCACCTGAGGAGCTCCCCGCAGAAGCAGAAGCTCTCTGTATGGGAGAACCCCATCTATCATGAGGGGATGTTCTCATCGATCCAGGAGGGCATCAGACACAGCAGTGCCCCTCTGCTGTTCATCATGCTCGCAGACCTGCCTCTGGTGACCGCTCAGACCTATACGATGCTCCTCGATCGCTTTCTGAGCACAGAGAATCCCCCTGAGATCATCCAGCCCTCTTTCGGCGGGGTCCCCGGTCATCCGGTCCTGCTGCAGAGGTCTGTACGGGAAGTCATCCTGAGCCTTCCTCCCACCGCTTCGATGCGGGAGGTCTTTGCCGCCTGCAGCGTAGATCACTTCCGTGCGGCCTCGAGGAGATCATCATGGATGCCGATACCCCCGAGGCCTATGAGGCGATCCGCTCACGCTATCTCATCGGATCGTGAGTTTCCCGTCCTCATAGCCGAGATGGATCTCCTTCTGTTCATGTGCGAGCAGGAAGACCGAAAGCGGGTTCTCCACCACCGTCTGGATCGCACGTTTGACCGGCCGCGCGCCGTAGTGCGGATCATACCCCTGCTGTGCGAGCTGATCGATCAGCGATTCATCCACATGCAGTTCGATAGATCTCTGTACCAGCCGCTTCCTGAGCCGATCGATCTGGATCCTCACGATGGTCCTGATCGCATCCCGGTCGAGCCGTTCGAAGAGCAGCTGCTCATCGATCCTGTTGAGGAACTCCGGTTTGAAAGTCCGGCTGATCAGCTCCTTGATCTGCGGGCGGACCTGATCGAGGTCTTCGCTGCGCAGGATCAGATCACTGCCCAGGTTGCTGGTCATGACGATGATGACGTGACGGAAGTCGACGATCCTCCCCTGCCCGTCAGTCAGTCTGCCGTCATCGAGCAGCTGGAGCAGGATGTTGAAGACATCAGGGTGGGCCTTCTCGATCTCATCGAATAGGATGACCGAGTAGGGACGCCTTCTCACCGCTTCGGTGAGCTGTCCTCCCTGCTCATAGCCCACGTACCCCGGAGGTGCTCCGATCAGCCGTGATACGGTGTGCTTCTCCATGTATTCACTCATATCGATACGGGTGAGGGCCCGCTCGTCATCGAAGAGGAAGTCAGCCAGGGTCCTGGCGAGCTCGGTCTTCCCCACTCCCGTCGGTCCTATGCACATGAAGGATCCCAGAGGTCTGTTCTCATCACTGATCCCGGCCCTGTTCCTTCGGATGGCGTTCGCCACAGCCCGGATGGCCTCCTTCTGTCCGACGACCCGCCTGGTGAGGATCTCCTCGAGCTTCAGGTACTTCTCCAGCTCCGAGGAGAGCATCTTGGTCACCGGGATACCGGTCCACTGGGAGACGACTGCCGCGATATCGTCTTCAGAGACCTCCTCACGCAGCAGAGGACGCTCATGCTGCATATCCTTGAGCTCCTGGCTCTTGGTACTGATCCGCTCGACCAGCTCCGGGATGGCCCCATGCTTGATCTCTGCAGCTCGAGTCAGATTCCCGTCCCTGATCGCCTGTGCCTCTTCTGCCTTCAGGCTCTCCACCGTCGCCTTGCTCTGTCGGATCTCATCAATGATCAGTTTCTCACTCTTCCACTGCATATGCATCCCGTCTCTCGTGCTCTGCAGACCTGCCAGTTCCTGTTCTATCTTCTTCCTTCGTTCCACAGCAGCCGCATCGACTTCCCGGGTGAGGGCCTGCTTCTCGATGTTCAACTGCAGCATCCGCCGTTCGATCTTGTCCAGTTCGGTCGGTTGGCTCTCGATCTCCATCTTCATCCTGCTCGCAGCCTCATCGACCAGGTCGATGGCCTTATCGGGAAGAAATCGTGATGAGATGTACCGGTCAGAGAGGGTCGCCGCAGCGATGAGCGCCTCATCCTTGATACGCACACCGTGGTGGACCTCATACCGCTCCTTGAGTCCGCGAAGGATCGCGATGGTACTCTCCACGCTGGGTTCTGCGGTGAAGACCGGCTGGAACCTTCGCTCGAGGGCAGCATCCTTCTCGATATAGGTGCGGTACTCTTCCAGGGTGGTAGCTCCGATGGCTCTGAGCTCACCCCGTGCCAGGGCAGGCTTGAGCAGGTTCGAGGCATCGGTCGAGCCCTCTGCAGCTCCGGCCCCGATGACTGTGTGCAGCTCATCGATGAAGAGGATGATCTGCCCGTCAGCCTGTTCCACTTCGGTGATCACTGCCTTGAGTCGGTCTTCGAACTCACCCCGATACTTCGCTCCGGCGACCAGAGCCCCCAGATCGAGGGAGAGCAGCCGTTTGGACTTCAGCAGGTCAGGGACGTCCCCCGATACGATCCTCCGTGCCAGTCCTTCAGCGATGGCCGTCTTACCGACTCCCGGTTCGCCGATGAGTACCGGATTGTTCTTGGTCCTTCGAGAGAGCACCTGCATGACTCTCCTGATCTCCTCATCTCGGCCGATGACCGGATCGAGCTTCTCCTGTCTGGCCAGTCTGGTGAGGTCTCTGCAGTACTTGTCCAGCACCTGGTACTTTGCCTCGGGATTCTGATCGGTGACCCGCTGAGAGCCCCTGACGTTCTTCAGGGCCTTCAGCAGGTTCGCGGTGGTGATCCCGGCACGCTGGAGCAGCGTCGCTACTGCAGCCTGTCCTTTCACCGCGGCAAGGAGCACGTGTTCGGTACTGGTATACTCATCATGCAGGGCTGATGCCTCCTGCTCTGCCCCGTGCAGGCACGCAGAGAGTTCCGGGGAGATCGTCAGCTGCGGCTGGGTATCGCCATAGCTTCTGGCCATGGAGTTCAGCCGCTCGTTCAGCTGCTGCTGCACTGCATGGACATCCACGCCGATCGTCGAGATCAGCGGTCTGACGATCCCGTCCTGCTGACTGAGCAGGGCATGGAGCAGGTGCTCAAGTCCGATAGCCCCATGATGGTACTCCCGTGCCAGTGAATCTGCCTCCTGCAGCGATTCCTGCAGCTTGACTGTCATCTTATCTATTCTCATCTCTTACCGCCTTCGTATACCGGGATGAGCCCCCCGCAGGTGAGATGCACCCGATGGCTGGATCCCGGTTGGTCTATGTGTTCGTAGCCTGTTTCCCATACCATAAGATACCCATAGAGGTACTCTGACGGCAAGTGAGCAGAGCGAATTCTCACAGCTGCAGCACACGAGGTATCATCTGTCATGAAGATGTATGATGAGGAGAACGACGGATCCGTCGATACCGGAGAGCTGCGGGCCAAAGGCCCGCCCTGCCGGAGCAGGGACTCTGCAGCTTACCAGGCACGAAGGTTCTGATGCGCTCTGCTGATCGTCATCGGACCAGGCGCGATCAGACGACGGGCAGGGAAGAGTCGGACCGATCCCAGCTTCTAGGGAAGGCGCTTGTTCATGATCCGGTCAGGATGCAGTCGCTGCTTCAGCAATCCGGTATACTTCAGTCCGCCGTACATCAGGGCAGGGAGGATGAACAGTGTTGCCAGCAGGGTATTGAACAGGGCGATGGAGATGAGGATCCCGAAGAACCGCACCGGCATGAAGCTGGCGAAGGAGAGGACCATCAGTCCTGAGATGATGGAGATGGAAGTGAGCATGATCGGACGACCGGTCTGCACGATGGTCTGGTGGATCGTCTCTTTGAGGCTCTGATCCGACTCCCGTGCGATCTCCCTGTACCTGAGGATGAAATGGATCGCATCATCGATACCGACCCCGACGGTGACACTGGAGAATCCCATGGTGATCATATCGAAGGGAATGTTGAACAGGACCATGAATATGTAGTTTGCCATGATCCCCACCGCGATCGGGATGATCGAGAACAGGCCGAACCCGATCGAACCGAAGGTCACAGCGGTGATGAGAAAGACCACCAGGACCGATGCGGTGGTCGATCTGCGCTGATCACTCTGGATCATCTCGCTGAGGGCCAGATAGCGTTCACCGTTGCCCCAGGTGATCATCTGGACATCAGAGGGCAGCAGCTCACTGCTGTGATCGATCGCAGCAAGGACATTCTGTGTATTCTCCAGTCCGGTCGTCGCCATATTGGCCGTATCACGGTATCGGAAGGTGATCGTCAGCTCGGTATGGTCCTCGTTGATCAGCATCCGCAGTTCTTTGTTGTTGGTATCCATCTTGGAGATGAGTCCGAGATACCGCGAGAGCAGCATGATCAGGCCGGGAGAATCAGGGATGTCCTCCTTCCCGTCCATGACCCCATCAAGGAACTTGACGTAGCTGGCAAAGGAGAGATCATGGGTGATATCATCGGTCAGTTCGATCGTATTCATCTCGAACTCATCGACGGCCCTGAGGATCTCAGGGCGCAGGAAGTACCCGCTCTCCCCTTCAGGAGCCTGCAGGGTGACAAAGATCTGATCCACTCCCCCGATACGTTCGGTATAGCGGTTCGAACTCACCACCAGCGGATCATCTTCGGCGAAATACTTGGTATAGTTGGTCTCGAACTCGACCAGCGGATAGGCGAAGGCAAAGCCGATGATCAGCAGGCCGAACAGTCCCAGGATATAGTACCAGTGGGCGACGACCACATCCGCGATGTTGATGACGATCTCAGTGAGCTTGCCCTCTCTCACGTGCTTCTTCTGAGACTCCTTGGGATTCGAGAGGCGGTGCAGTGCTGCAGGGAGGTAGAAGAGTGTGAGCACGGCACAGACGGAGATACCGATCGCTGTCGATATACCGAACTCACGGAACTGCTCGATCTGCGTGACCAGCAGGCTGAGAAAGCCGGCGACCGAGGTCAGACAGGCAAGGATGATAGTCTTGTTGATGTGGGAGACAGCCCCGGCAAGCCAGGTCTTATCGTTCACTCTTCTGATCGTCTTGCTGCTCCTGTAGTACTCGTTGAGCAGGTGGATGCTGTAGGAACTCCCGAGGGTAAGGACCAGAGGAGGGGTTATGATGTTGAAGATCGTCAGGTCATAGCCGAGCAGCGAGATGATCCCGAGACACCAGATGACTCCGAAGACCACGACCGTGAGAGGAAGGAAGACCGAACGCTTTGCCCGGAAGCTCAGGTAATAGACGATCATGATGACCAGGAACGATATACCAAGAAGGGTGAACAGGTCCCGGACAAGGAAGAACATGACCCGGTCATTGATCGCGATCGTCCCGTTCAGGGCGGCGGTGCCGTACACATGCAGGGGTTCGATGATCTGTTCGATCGCTGCGAACTGATCCGCACTCGTTGATGCATCTACGGTGACAGGGAAGTAGAGCAGGATCATCTGGCCGTCCTCGGAGACTACGAGGTTCCGCGCTACCCGGTCTGCGAGTATGCGTGCTTTGAACAGGGAGGCCTCTTCCTCACTCCATGGCTCATCCCCGGTATGGGGATTGGCAGGGACGATCACCAGGCGGGTACCCTTCTTCACTGCGGTCACCAGAGAGAACGGGTGTGTTCCCACCCCGATGTTATCGAACGCTTCTATCTTCTCCACGACCTGCTCCAGTGCAGAAAGCACCTCAGGAGTGAAGATCTCCTCAGCCTGAAAGGTAATGATCAGGTTATCTCTGACATCTTCCCCATCCCCGAGTTCCTGGTACATCAGGTTGCTCTCATCATCGGGAGGAAGCAGAGAAGAGTAATCGGCATTGAGCTGTATCGTCGCTGCAGAGAAGGCAAAACCGATCGTGATCAGGATCGTGAGACCGATCACGATCCTTGAATGTCTCTGGGAGAACCGTACGATCGTATAGAAGATGTTCTTACGTTTCATCAAAAATGTCCCATATATGTTAATAGTTATAGCACGTACCGTCACCAATACTGCATAGTTTGAGTTAATTACTCAAGTGATAAACACCTGAAAAGAGAAAATGTAACTTTGAAAAAGTTCTGAGATTCTGTATAGTAGAGATACATACTTGGATCGGCCCGTACTTCCCACACCTGCCTTCCGGTATTCGATCTTTCAACACAGACCTGTAAAGGAATAGGATTCATGATAAGAAAACCTGCACATACCCTCAGATATGTGATGCTGCTGCTTCTCGGATCGATTGCACTCTCTTCCTGCACCATCGAGCAGGAGATCTTCATCGATATCGATTCCTCCGGTTCGGTCTATTTCGATGTCACCGTCGAAGAGTTCTTCAATGCCGTAGTGGAGGACTTCACCGTCTTCCTCCCGGAAGAGGAGTCTGATGTCACCGATATCAACATGAAGGAGCTGCAGGATTCGATCAACGAATCTCCCTATGCCTCCCGTGCTGAGCTCTTCGAGCTGGAGAAGAACCGCTATACCGGGACCTTCCAGTTCGGGAATGCCGAGGCCTTCTTCAACGATGTCAACGATGAGCTGAAGCTCGAGTCACTGTTCGACTTCTCCACACGAGGGGACCTGCATACCCTGCGTCTCTATCTCGATATCGATAACTACGGCGAACTCACCGAGCTGATCCCCCTGTTGAAGGACCCTTCGTTCTCGATCTTCGGTCCTGAGGAGAATATCGGGGTCTCTGAAGCAGACTACCTCGATATGATCAGCTATCTGCTTGGAGAGGAGGGACCCGGGGCCATAGAGCGTTCCTACATATCATTGATCATCAATACTGAGACGCCTGTCGTCTCGGTGAAGAACGGTACGAAGCTCTCTGCCAGGCAGGTGGAGTTCAGGATCCCGATCATAGACTTTCTGCTTCTTGCGGAGCCGGTCGATTATTCAGTGACCTGGTAGCGGTCCCTGAACGCAGAAGAAGCCGGTATGCTACCGGCTTCTTCCCGCTCTGGATCGAACTGTCTCTATGAAGCGAGTTTGATGGCGATCTTCTTGGGTTTCTCTACAGGGGTCTTCGGGATGGTCAGAGTCAGGACACCGTTCTTGAACTCACCTGTGATCTGCTCTTCATCTACCTGCTCCGGCAGTGCGAAGCTTCTCTGGAAGGAGCTCACAGATCGCTCTTTCATCAGGTACTCACCCTTCTCTTCCTCTTTGGTCTCTTCCTTCTTGGAAGAGATGTGCAGGATGTGTTTCTCCACATTGACTTCTACATCGCCTTCACCGAATCCCGGGAGTTCTGCTTCGAGCACATATGCATCATCGGTCTCTCTGACGTCTACTGACGGCACTCGTGCGGCAGTGATGCCTTTCGATGGAAGATCCCAGAAGTTCCCGAAGAATCTGTCGAACTCATCCATGTAGTTCAATCCGTTTGGTTTTCTTGTCACTACGTATTTCATATCACACCTCCGTGTTTATTGTTTGTTGTTTCACTTACATATAAGCATAAGGTGTGCCAACTTTTCAAGAAATGTGATATTTTCTTTTATATTGTTTCTACATATATAATTAATAATCTTCAAGACTGTAGCAGAAAAAACAAGCTTGCTGGGTCAAAAAGACTTGTTGTTTCTTTTTGACCCAGTTCGATTTTCAGGCCTTGACCTTGTGTAGTTTTGACTCATTTCGCTGAGAATGCTGGAGAAAATGTTTACTTTGTGCCAATCGGGCAAGGACCTGATCGATCTCCTGCGCCGGTACCGGCTCACTGAAGAGGAACCCCTGCAGGTAGCGAAAGCCGATCGATTCAAGCAGCTGCCGCTGTTCTATGGTCGAGACCCCTTCTGCTATGATATCCACATCCATGATCGAGGCAAGGTGATGCAGCCCTTTGAGGATCAGGCCTGTGGCATTGGAGTACCGGGCATCCTCGATGAGGTGTTTGTCGATTTTGAGACGATCGACTTCGAGTTCCCTCAGGAAGGTCAGAGAGGAGTAGCCTGAACCGAAGTCATCCAGGATGATGCTGAACCCGAGGTCTTTGAGCTGCCGTACCGACTCCTTGCCTTTTTCCAGATTGAGCATGGATACCGCTTCGGTGATCTCCAGTTCCACCTGGTGCTCCACCCCGGGATACTGCTTGAGCAGCCGGCGCAGCTTGCCTATGGTACCCGGCAGTACCAGCTCCTTGGCTGAGAGGTTCACCGTCACGGTGAAATCATAGCCTGCCTGTTTCCACCGGTATGCCTGTTTGAAGGCTTTCTTCAGCACCAGAGTACCCAGGTCGTAGATCAGTTGTGAGTCTTCGGCGATCTGGATGAACTTCGCAGAGGAGATCAGGCCCTGTTCCGGGTGGTCCCATCTGCACAGCGCTTCGAAGGAGAGCACGGAGAAGTCTTCCAGATCGATGACCGGCAGATAGTGCAGCAGGATCTCATGAGGCCGCTTGAGGGCCGCAGAGAGGCTCTGCTCGAGCTGCAGCCGCTCATTATACTGCTTGCTCATCTCTTTGCTGTAGTACCGATAGGGGACGTGCTGTTTCTTCGCCGTGTACATGGCTATGTCGGCGAAGCGCTGCAGTTCCTTCACCGAATGGCTGTCTTCAGGATACCCGGTGATCCCTGCTGCGGCACCAATGAACAGGCGCTGCCCGTTGATCATGAACGGGTTCTCTAGGACCTGGTGGATACGTTCGACCACACGGTAGGCCATCTTCCTCGGGGTGTTCGGCAGCAGCAGGACGAACTCATCCCCTCCGATCCTGGCAAGGAAGTCATGTCTCTTGATGTTCCCCCTCACACGCTTGCTGAAGGCGATCAGCAGGGCATCTCCATATTCATGTCCCAGGGTGTCGTTTATATGCTTGAACCCGTTGAGGTCCATGAAGACGAAGGAGAACTGGGTATCACGTCCGTCCATCTGGATCTCCGCTGCTTTCGATTTGAGCAGATACCTGTTCGGCAGGCCTGTCAGTGAGTCATAGTAGGCAAGCTCAGAGATCTTCTGTTCTTTCTGCACCATCTCCGTGACATCGGTATACTGTGAGCAGATCACATGCTTCTCGCCTTCGAGCGTGGGCATCGAGACGGTGAAGGTCACTACTTTCACGATGACCGGGTCTCCGTTCTGCTTGATACGGATGGTCTCATAGGAGTCGTTATCTGATTTGATCAAGGCTTCATGGGTAGTGTAGTTCGGGCAGGAGACGTCAGAGAGGATGTACTGATACAACGGCTTCCCGTTGAGCTCCCCCTCTGCGAACTCGAACATCTTCAGGAAGCTGCTGTTGACTTCCCTGATGGTATAGTCCATATCCATGAGCACCACACCATCGGTCGTATGCTCAAGCAGGCTGGTGTAGAGCTGCCGCTCAGCAGCAAGGGAGACCGCCAGGTTATGCTCGTTCTCCCTGATGACCTGATCATATCTTTTCAGATACCGCTTACGGGCGCAGTACCATGCTGTCATCGCTGTTACGACACAGGCAAAGAGAAGCAGAGACAGCTGCCCTGTACTGATAAAGAATCCTGTCATACATCATCACCACTTTTTTTATTATACGTTTTGTTCTGCTGCAGGTACGCATCATGGTGCAAAGCACACAATCAGGTCTTACTTAGAATTGTAGCATTATAGGATGAGTTTTTCCATAGCGCAAGGAGTGAAAACATAAAGGGGCAGAGCCTATGAGAGAAGGAACCCCATGAAGGATCAGCAGGCCTCCCTTCCCTTCCGGGGGTGGTCCAGAATGCCTGACAAGCACCTCTGACACGGCCAGTGTAATAATTCGGATCAGAACCGCTTGACTCTTTTTTAATAATTCTATATGTTTTGCAAGTCGTCGCAGGGTAGAGCAGTTGGCAGCTCGTCGGGCTCATAACCCGGAGGTCGCAGGTTCGAGTCCTGTCCCTGCTATTACAAAGCCATCAGAGAAATCTGGTGGCTTTTTTCATTTATTAAAGTCTATTTCTACTCTTTCCGGAGGGTAGCTACATCCTGTTTATCTGTTCTTCCAGATCAATTAAAATATCGAAAATCTCGGTTATAGTCGGCTTATACCCGAATATCATATCCTGCATCGCTCTATAATCCTTTATCACCGAATTTCTTATTTCTTCTGACGGAATCAATTTCAGAGAACCAGGAACAGCTATCTCATAATGAGCCCATCCGACCGGATAGAATTTCCTTTTGAAGTCAACCACATCTTCAAGCAGCTCCAGATCAGATAATGCCTGTTCCCGGATTTCTGAGGATGCAAGCATTGCCAAATCATAATAATGTCGAGAATACCGTGCAGGCTGAAGTTTCCCCTCAGGACGATGAGCTTCCTGGTGGAGAATGGTCGCCTTCTCCCAAAACGTCCGTTTCCCTTCTATACATGAGTTTTGCACCATTTTGTACTATTTATTTTTCGACCTGAGGTTTTTTAGGTCGACCACGCTTTTTCTTCGGTTCAACTTTTCTGATCTCATACTCGAGTTCGCAGCCTTTTGGGGCCGTGAACCCGAAAGCTTTACAGATCTCACGCTGCCGACCGATAAACGGTGTGATGTGTTTTGCTTTTCCTGCATGTTCGATGCATCTGATAGGCTTCATTTCATCGAGCATTTCAAGTGATGAAGAGAATACAGTATGTAATTTCTGCTTCCAGGTGCTGCGCACTTGCGATGCGAGGATGAGAGAAACAAACAGGATGAAGAGCCTTCCAGTCTTTCC